>Ga0315912_10002747_pt1 | contig 18322 bp, 17 predicted proteins | sample VfabasoilMG_FD_204469 | JGI IMG/M metagenome (GOLD analysis project Ga0315912, IMG submission 204469) | Garden soil microbial communities collected in Santa Monica, California, United States - V. faba soil | ecosystem: Environmental > Terrestrial > Soil > Garden | place: USA: California...
GAGCTGGCCCGAGATGACGTCCATGAGCGGAATCCACGCGAGGCCGAACAGCACCATGAGCACCGTGGCGCCTTGCCCGACGAGCACGAGCCGTCGCTCCGAGTGCTGCGGCGCGAGACGCTTGTAGACGTCCATCGTCACGAGCGTGGCGCACGAGTTGAATACCGACGACAGCGAGCTCATCAGCGCCGCCAGCAATCCGGCCACGACGAGGCCGCGCAGCCCCGCGGGCAGCAGCTGCCCGATCAACGTCGGAAGCGCGCTGTCCGCGTCCGCGAGCGTGAGCGTGCCGCGCTGCGCGAGCACGTAGGCGATGACGCCCGGCACGACGAAGATGAATAGCGGCAGCAGCTTCAGGCCCGCAGCGAAGAACGTCGCCCGGCGCGCTTCGGCGATGCCTTTCGCCGCGAGCGTACGCTGAACGATGTACTGGTCCGTGCACCAGTACCAAACGGCGAGAATCGGAGCGCCGAACAGAACGCCGGTCCACGGGAATTCGGGGTCCGACGTGGCGCGCCACAGGCTCAGGAACTCGGGCGGCGCAGCAGCGCGCAGCTCGCCCCATCCGCCGACGGCTTCCAGGCCGACGAGCGTCACGACGATGGATCCGCCGACCATCACGAACATCTGGAACATGTCCGACACGAGCACCGCACGCATGCCGCCGATGACGGTGTAGACGCCGGTCGCGAGCACGACGATGACGGCGCCCGTCCAGAAGTCGATGCCCATCAGCGCTTCGAAGACGATGCCGCCGGCCGCGATCGTGACCGAGATCTTCGTGAGCACGTAGCCGACGATCGAGATCCCCGCAAGATAGTAACGGACGCCGGGCGAGTACCGCTTCTCGAGGAACTCGGGCATCGTGAACACGCCCGAGCGCACGTAGAACGGAACGAACAGCCAGCCGAGTAGGAGCAGCGCGAGCACGGCAATCAGCTCGAACTGGGCCGCCGGAAACGCGCCCGAGGCGCCGCTGCCCGCGAGGCCGACGAGGTGCTCGGAGCCGATGTTCGTCGCAAAGATCGACGCGCCGACGATGAACCAACCGGCGTTGCGGCCGGCCAGGAAGAACTCCGTCGGATTCGCGCGGTTCCCTGCGCTCGTGCGGAACACGACGGCGTAGAGCGCGACGAAATAGGCGGCGATGACGAGCCAATCGGCGGCCGTGAGCAGGCTCATTGTTATTCGTTCCTTGCTCGACTAGGGCACTTGTTACGGCTTATCGTGACTGCGGCCGCCGTCGGCTGCAACGAGAACGCAATGCAAACACGCAAGCTCGGGGAGCTCGAAGTATCCGCGCTCGGCCTCGGCTGCATGGGGTTGAGCTTCGGCTACGGCCCCGCGACGGAGCGCCGCGAAGCCATCGGCGTCATCCGCGCGGCCGTCGAGCGCGGCATCACGTTCTTCGACACGGCCGAGGTCTACGGCCCCTTCACGAACGAGGAGCTCGTCGGCGAGGCGCTCGAGCCGTTCAAGGGCCGCGTCGTCGTCGCGACGAAGTTCGGCGCGGACATCGGCCCCGGCAAGACGCCCTTCGATTTGAACAGCCGCCCCGAGCACATCAAAGAAGTTGCGGAGGCGTCGCTGAAGCGGCTGCGCGTCGAGACGATCGATCTTTTCTACCAGCACCGCGTCGACCCGAACGTGCCGATCGAGGACGTCGCGGGCGCCGTGAAAGACCTGATCCGCGCGGGCAAGGTCAGGCACTTCGGGTTGTCGGAAGCGGGCGCCGCGACGATTCGCCGCGCCCACGCCGTCCAGCGCGTGGCCGCCGTGCAAAGCGAGTACTCGCTGTGGCATCGCGCGCTCGAGCGCGAGGTGCTGCCGACACTTCGAGAGCTCGGCATCGGCCTCGTGCCGTTCGGCCCGCTCGGCAAGGGATTTCTGACCGGCACGATCGACGAGCGCACGCAGTTCGTCGCCGGCGACTTTCGCAACATGATTCCGCGCTTCACGCCGGAAGCGCGCAAAGCGAATGCGACACTGAAGGAGGTGCTCGCAGTGCTGGCGGCGCGTCTCGAGGTGACGCCGGCCCAGCTCGCACTGGCTTGGCTATTGGCGCGCGAGCCGTGGATCGTGCCGATTCCCGGGACGCGCAAGCTCGAGCGCCTGGCCGAGAACGCCGCGGCTGCCGCCGTGGAGCTCGCGGCCGCGGACCTTGCGGCCATCGACGAGGCGGCCGGCCGAATTGCGGTAACGGGCGCCCGTTACCCCGAGGCGCTCGAGAAGATGACGGGGCGCTGACGGGGTCAAGAAATATCGGTGAGGGCGCTCGCGACCGCAACGCATGTAGAATCGTTGGCCAAGAGCATCCTGCTCGAAACCAGAAACTTGGGGGAAGCAGTCATGAAGAAGCTGGCGCTGACAATCGGCGTAGCGCTCCTGTGCGGCAATGCGATGGCGCAGGACGCAAGGACCGTGATCGCAGACGCGCAACGCGCGCTCGGCGGTGTCAATTCCATTACCTACTCGGGATCCGCGAGCGACGTTGCGTTCCAGCAGTGCGGCTCGAACGCCGCGGCGCTGATTTGCTACGGCACGCACGACCCGGTTCGGCCGATCACGAACTACGTGCGCGCCATCGATCTCAACGCGCCGTTGTCGCGTCACACGGGTGCGACGATGAACCCCGCGGGCGGCGGCAACACGGTGCCGGCACCGGGCATCTTCTTTCAGCAGGTCACGGCACAGCAGGCGGACCTCTCGCAACCGTGGGGCGCCTCGCTCGAGCTCTACATCACGCCGTGGGGTTTCCTGAAGGGCGCCGCTGCGAACAATGCGACTGCGGCGCGCCGCAACGTCGAGGGCAAGAGCTACACGGTGTTGAGCTGGAGCCCGGCCGTCAAGGCGCCGTCGGGTAAGGCCTACACGGTGAACGGCTATGTCAACGCCGACAATCTCGTCGAGCGCGTCGAGACCTGGCTCGGCGAGAACATCATGGGCGACATGCACATCGTCGCCACGTATTCGGACTGGCGCGACTTCGGTGGCGGTGTCCGAGTGCCGACGCACATCGTGCAGACGCGCGGCGGCTGGCCGTTCTTCGAGGTCGAGGTCGCGAACGCGCGCGGTAATCCTGCCGATCTCGCGACGTTGGCCGTCGACACGCGTACGCCCCCTCCCGGCGGTGGCCCTGGCGGCGGTGGCGGCGGCGGTCAACCGCAGGCCATGACGATCACCAAGGAAGATCTCGGGCAGGGCGTGTGGCGTTACACGACCGGCGGCGGCAGCTACGACTCGCTCGTCGTCGAGTTCAACAACTACATCATGATGCTCGAAGCCGGCCAGAGCCAGGCGCGTGCCCAGCTCTACGTCGACGAGATCAAGAAGCAGTTTCCGGGCAAGCCCATTCGCTACGTGATGAACACGCACCCGCATTCCGACCACACGGGCGGGCTACCGGTGCTCGTCGCGGAAGGCGCGACGCTCATCGCGCAGGAAAACGCGAAGGAGTTCTTCGAGCGGGCGCTGAATACGCCGCGCACGTTGCTCGACGACTCGCTCGCGAAGGCTCCGAAGCGCGCGAAGGTGGAGACTGTCGGCGACAAGCGCGTCTACACGGACGGCTCGCAGACGGTCGAGTTCTATCACATCTATCCCGCGCCGCATTCGAACGCGCTGCTCATCGCGTATCTCCCGCGGAACAAAGTGCTGTTCCAGGGCGATTTCTCGGTGAACCCGGCGCAGGGCGGCGGCTTCCAGCCGGCGAACGATCACGTGCGCGCACTCGTGCCGGCGGTCGAGAAGCTCGGGCTGGACTACACGCGCTACATCAACGTGCACGCTTCCGCGGCTCCGCAGACGAAGGCGGACGTCACGGCGGCGATGAACACGGCGGCGCGCTAAGCGGCGCGCGAGTCAGGTCGTAACCAGGGCTCGACGGCGTTGCCGTCGAGCCCTTTTTTTTGGGGCTACTTCGCGCGGCCCGTGTAGCCCTGCGCGAGGGCCGGGATCGCGATCACGCGATTGCGTGCGCTCGGCGTGCCCCAGCCGCCGTAGAACACGATGCCGTACAGCGTCTTCTTGTCGCGGCCGCCGAACGCCGTGCCGTGCGTTCCTTGCGGCGCGGGAATCGAGCCCAAGAATTCGCCCTTCGGCGAGAACACGTCGACGGAACGGCCCGTGGCCACGTAGAGCCGGCCTTCGGTGTCGACGGCCGAGCCGTCGCCGCCCGTGCCACCTTGCAGCTTGCCGAAGTCGCGCTGGTTCGTCAGCGAGCCATCGGCTTGCACGTCGAACGCGACGACGACGGGACCGTTCGTGACATACAGCGTGCGCTCGTCGGGGCTCAGGATGATGCCGTTTGCGCCGGTCACCGCCGTACCGTACTGCGAGATGACGCCTTGCGGGTTCGCGTAGAACACGCCGACGCCCGACACGGAGATGTAAACGCCGCCGCGCGCATCCGCGCTGATGTCGTTCGGCGTTCCGCCGACGCAATCGAGCGGCTCGCCTTTGAACGTGTTCGCGAACATCTTGCGCTGCGGCTCGAGCTGAATGACGCCGGCGCCCACGCCGCGCGATAGCACGAACAGCGCGCCGTTCTTGCTGCGCGACACCGCGCCGCCCGTATTCACGTCGTCGTAGGCGATGCGGGCCAGGCCCGTCGCCGGGTCCATCTCCATGACGTTGCTCGCGTCGTTGTTCGCGAACAGCAGCTTGCCGTCGTTGGCCGCGATCGGGCCGTCGGCATTGTTGCCTTGCCACTGCCAAACGACGTTCCAGGCCTGGCCGGCAGCGATGACGCCGGGAATCGCGGAGCTCGGCGCGGGCGTGGCCGGCGCCGGCGGCTCTTGCGTGTCACCGTCGGTGCGCCGAATGGTCTCGAGGCTGCGCACGTTCGGGCGAGTCGTGCACTTCGCGAGAGACGCGGCGAGGTCTGGGCTCTGCCAGGCCTGCAATCCGGTGCCGCGGTTGAATGCGGACGAAGGGCTTTGCGCGGAAGCGGCGGCTGCGGAGCAGCCCACGAGCACGGCGAGAGCAAGCGTCGATTTCATCGTCAATTCCCCCAATTCGCGGAACATGATAGTAATCGATGTCTCGGGCGGATACCGTCCGAGAGATCATGGAGGCACGGGACTCGTGACCGCCAAGCTTCAGCTGAGTAATCCGCGCGAGCCGTGGCTCGCGCCGATCGAGGTCGCCGCTCTCGCCGATACCGGCTCGGTATTTCTTTGCATTCCCGAGCACGTGCGCTTGCAGCTCAATCTCGAGGTGCTCGAACGCCGCGAGGTCAAGCTCGCCGACGGTTCGCGGGCGACGTATCCGTACGTCGGACCCATCGTGCTGCGCTTCAAGAATCGTACGGGGTTCGTCGGCGCGCTCGTGCTCGGCGACGAGATATTGCTCGGCGCGATTCCGATGGAGGAGATGGACCTCGTCGTGAACCCGCGCGACCGCACCGTCGACGTGAACCCCGAGAGCCCGAACATCGCGACGGGCATCGTGAAGCACGCGGCCTGAGCCGCGCACGCGCGCGACACCGCGTCGAGGTACGTGCGTACCTATCAGCGGAAAGCCCCGCCTCCGGTGTCGTTAATTTGCTATGGTGGCGCCCCGCCGGCGGGTACGGCCTAGCCTTTTCATCGCGAGCTCTCGTTTGAACATCACTCTCAAGCAGGCAATCTGCGCGGCCGCGCTCTGTCTCGTGACCGGCGGTGTTTTCGCGCAGAACAATGCGGTGCTCCAAGACCCCGGCCAGAAGAGCGTGCGCGTCGTGCGGACCGCAACACCGCCCATCATCGACGGCGATTTGAGCGACGCGGTCTGGGCAAATGCCGCCGTCGTCGACGACCTTCACCAAGTCACGCCCGTCGAGTACGCCGAGCCCGACGAGCGCACCGAGATCCTGATCCTCTATGACGACGACGCGTTGTACGTCGCCGCGCGCCTCTACGACACCGATCCGTCGCAGATCACGGCGCGCAACATGCGCCAGAACGACAACTTGGGTCAGGACGATCGCTTCTACGTCACGATCGATCCGTTCAACGATCGGCGCAGCGGCTACTTCTTCGGGTTGAACCCGAACGGCGTGCGCGCCGACGGGCTCTATCGCAACGTCACGGAGTTCTACGGGGAGTGGGACTCGATCTACGATGCGAGAGCCGGTCGTTTCGAAGGCGGCTGGACGGCCGAGATCGAGATTCCGTACAAGTCGATTTCGTTCGATCCGACGACGGACACGTGGGGCCTCAATTTCTCGCGCACCGTCGTGCGCAAGAACGAGATCATCGCTTGGGTCTCGCGCAACCGCGCGTACAACCCGGCCGTCTCGGGGACCGCAGTCGGTTTCGAGGGGCTGCAGCAGGGCATCGGGCTCGAGGTCGTGCCTTCGCTGGCCGTCACGGAGCGCAAGAACTTCGTGACCGGCGAGTCGGACACCGAGACGAAGCCTTCCCTCGACATGGCGTATCGCATCACGCCGCAGTTGAACGGCTCGCTGACGATCAACACGGACTTCTCCGTCACCGAGGTCGACGACCGGCAGGTCAACTTGAGCCGCCTCGGTCTCTTCTTTCCCGAGAAGCGTGACTTCTTCCTGCGCGAGGCCGATATCTTCGAGTACGGCGGCATCGGCGGGCAGCGCCAGTCGTCGATACCGGGGCTCAACACGTTGTCGCAGAACGGCCGCCCGTTCTTCTCGCGGCGCATCGGCTTGAGCAACACGGGGCAGGTCGTCGATCTCGAGTACGGCGGCAAGTTGTCCGGACGCGTCGGCGGCTGGGAAGTCGGCGGATTGTCGGTGCGCCAGGACGAGCATTCGATCACGGTGCAGCCGGGCCGCGAGCCCGTCGGCGCCGAGTGCACGGACTTGTCCGCTGCCGCGCGCTCGTGCGTGATTCCGGCCGACACGCTGTCCGTCGCGCGCGCGAAGTTTGGCGTGCTCGAGGAGTCGAGTGTCGGCGCCATCACGACGTACGGTAGCCCGACGTCCGTGCTCGACAACCAGCTCGCGGGCGTCGATTTCCAGTATCGCAACTCGCGCTTGCCGGGAAGCCGCGCGCTCGAGGGCGACGTGTTCTACCAGCAGAGCGACACGGACGGCTTCGACGGCGACCAGGACTCCTACGGCGTCAGCGTGCGTTTCCCGAGCTCGCAAGGCATGCGCGGCATCGCGCAATACAAGCGGTTCGGCGAGCAGTTCAACCCGGCGCTCGGCTTTCTCGATAGTGCCGGCATCAGCGACACGTTTTTCAACGTCGGCTACATGCTGCGGCCGAGCACGGGCAAGCTCGAGTCGTGGCTCGCGGGCCTCGACTATCAGCGCATCGACTATTTGCACGGCGGCGGGCTCAAGACCGAAGCGTATTTCCTGCGGCCGCTCACGCTCGCGAATCGAACCAACGACACGATGACGCTCGCGATCAGCGACTTCACGGAGCGGCTCGTCGCGCCGTTCCAGATCTATCCCGGCGTCATCGTCCAGCCGGGCGAGTACGACACCGACAGCCGCGGCTTCCAAGCCGGGACGGGCGGGCACCGCAAGCTCGCGGTGTTCACGCGTATCGTCGAGTACCCCGACGGCAAGTTCTACGACGGCAAGCGGTCCGATCGGTTTCTCGAGCTCACGTGGCGGCCGTCGGCGTTCTTCCGCGGCAGCCTGAGCTACGAGTACAGCGACATCGAGCTGCCGGTGCAAAACGGCGCGTTCGAGGTCCGGCTCGTGCGGGCTGGGTTCGATTTCGCGTTCTCGCCGACGTTGTCCTGGGTCAACTTGATTCAGTACGACAACGTCAGCGAGGTCGCGGGCATCAACATGCGGCTGCACTGGATCCCCGAAGCCGGGCGAGAAATGTTCTTCGTGATCAATCACAACGTCGAGGATCTCGACCGCGACAACGAGTTCCACTCGTCGACGTCGGACATGACGGCGAAGGTCAGCTACACCTTCCGCTTCTAACGCACATGAAAGACCTCGAAGACGTGCTGCCCGACGTTCGCGATGGGCTCACGCGCGAGGAACGCGTCGTGCTGTACGTGTTGCACGAGACGCAGAAAGAAAGGGGCGGGCGCGACGTGCCGACGACGATGCTCTGGGGGCGCGTCTGCGAGCATTTCTGGATCAGCACTGAAGATTTGTCGGCGATGCTCGCGCGCCTCGGTGCGCGCAAGGATCGAGGTTGACTCCGCCCGACGAGTTGGCCACCATCGCACCTATGTTCACGCCAGCTACATTTCGCCGCGATTCGCATCGCGCCGGTACGCTGATCCAAGGCTCCTAACCCGGGATCGGCAGACGCAGCGCGTCACGGCCGGCCTGGGCACTCATCTCAAGTCCCGATTTTTCGAAGCTCGCCGCGTTGGCCGAGCTTCAAAGCATTTTTTCTCGCCAGCGCACGGAGATCTACATGACCGTCAAAGCATCGGCCGCTTCCGCTCGACCGAGATTGATCATCGACGAGCGCGCGTATCCGCGCCTGCTCGCGCTCGCGGAGCGTGCGCGCACGCAAGTTCCAGACCTTGCGGACCGGCTTATCGAGGAGATCGAGCGTGCGGACCTGCGCGCCTCGAGCGAGATGCCGGGCGACGTCGTTACGCTCGGCTCGGAGGTCACGTTCCGGCACGCGGAGCGGACGCAAACCGTGCAGATCGTCGCGCCCGAGCACGCGGATATCGAGCGCAAGCGGATTTCGGTGCTGACGCCCGTCGGCGCCGCGCTGCTAGGGCTCGCGGTGGGCCAGACGATCTCGTGGGAGCTGCCCGGCAGCAACGAGGCCGTGCTCGAGGTCGTCGCCGTACGGCAGCCGAACGAGGCGGCGCCGCATTGACGCAAAGGTCGCCGGTCGTGAGACCGGCGACCGACGTGCGGTGTTATTTGCCGAAGCCTTTCGACTCCGTGTCCCAGGTCGGGAGCACGCAGAGCGAGCAGTCGTCGCCGAGGAACATCTTCGAAGCCTCGGCGTTCTTCTTGAACTGCCAGCGCAGCCAGTTCGATGCGACGTTGGCGTACTCGCCGCCGCCCGGATGGAATACCGTGGCCGTGTGGCCCGCGCCCATGCGCGCGCCGTAGAACGCCGGCACGTGCGTGATCGCTTCGTACGTCGCGTGCGAGGCCGGCGTCAGGAAGTCGCGCTCGGCGCCGTTGATGAGCAGCACGGGTCCGTGCAGGTCCTTGATCGCATCCGTCGTCGGGAAGCGTCCCGCCGGTGCGTTCGGATTAGGCGGCTGGACGCCCGAGTTGAACATGCCGATCGTATCGACGCGCGGATCGCCTCCGAGGCTCAGCGACAGGAAGCCGCCGCACGATTGGCCCATGACGGCGACTTGATTCGTGTCGATCTTGCCGCGCAGCGGCGAGCCGTCGCGCGCGTTCTCGGCCACGGCCCAGTCGATGCCTGCGCGCAGATCGTCGGCCGTCGCCTGACGGCGCTGCTGGCCTTCTTGTGCCGGCTGCGCCGTTGTGCCGACGATCAGGAAGCCGTGCGACGCGATCGTGGTCAAAAAAGCGCTGTAGCGTGCCGTCTCGATCCCGCAGCCGCCGTTGCCCCAGGCGAGCACCGGCATCGTGTCGCGCGACGGGAACGCATCGAGATCGCTCGGGTGAAAGACCATGAGACCGGGCGAGCCGAACGCGGGGCCCGACGTGACCGGATGAGGACCGGCGACGGCGAGCGGTGCGCCTTCGACCGGCAGCGTGGTGTTGATCATCTCCGGTGTGATGCCGGCCGGTTGCGCAAGGGCCGAGCCGGCCAGCGCGAGCAGTGCGGAAGCGGAGCAAAAGATGGATGTCTTGGACATGACGCCGTCTCCCCCGAGGCGGTTGTTATTGAGAGCATGCTACGTTCTTTCGAGCCGGCGTGCGAACACGGCATGGACGAGGCGAGCGGGCAGGGAACGATATGAGCACCGAACCCTATGAAACGCTGAACGTGGCCGGCGGCCGCCACGTCAAAATGTGGACGCGCGGCGTGCCGGTCGAGCCCAAAGCCAAAGAGCAGCTCGCGAACACGGCGCGCATGCCGTTCGTCTTCAAGCACCTCGCCGCGATGCCGGACGTGCACGTGGGCATCGGCGCGACCGTGGGCTCCGTGATGGCCACGAAGGGCGCGATCATTCCCGCGGCGGTCGGCGTCGACATCGGTTGCGGCATGATGGCTGCGCAGACGACGCTCACGGCGTCGGACCTGCCGGAGTCGCTCGGCCAGATTCGCGCGCGCCTCGAGCGCGCCGTGCCGCACGGCTTCGTGACGGTCCCCGGCCGCAGCGTCAAAGGCGCATGGGCCGTCGCGCCGGATTCCGTGCTGACGCGCTGGCGCGGTTTGAGCGCCCGGCTCGAGCCGATCGTCGAGAAGTATCCGCGCTTGCAGCCGAAGCGCCCGCACGAGCAGCTCGGCACACTCGGCGGCGGCAACCATTTCATCGAGATCTGCTTGGATACCGAGCAGACGGTGTGGGTCATGCTGCACTCGGGCTCGCGCGGCATCGGCAATCTGATCGGCCAAGCGTTCATCGAGCTCGCGCGCGCGGACATGAAGAAGCACTTCATAAATCTGCCGGACCGAGATCTCGCGTACTTCGTCGAAGGTACCGAGCACTTCGACGATTACGTCGAGGCGATGCAATGGGCGCAGGACTACGCAGCCGAGAATCGCCGCGCGATGATGGATGCCGTGTTGCGCGTGCTGCGGGAAGAGGTGCGGCCGTTTCAGCTCGGCGAAACGGCAGTCAACTGCCATCACAATTACACCGCGCGCGAAACGCATTTCGGCGAAGACGTGCTCGTGACGCGCAAGGGCGCCGTGCGCGCCGGCCGCGGCGAGCTCGGCATCATTCCGGGCAGCATGGGCGCGCGCTCGTACATCGTGCGCGGGCTTGGGTCACCGGAGAGCTTCTCGAGCTGCAGCCACGGGGCGGGCCGCAAGATGTCGCGCACGGAAGCGCGCAAGCGCTTCACGGTCGATCAGCACATTGCAGCGACCGAAGGCGTCGAATGCCGCAAGGACGCGGAAGTCATCGACGAGACGCCGGCGGCGTACAAGGACATCGACGCCGTCATGGCGGCGCAGCGCGATCTCGTCGAGATCGTGCACACGTTGAAGCAGGTCGTCTGCGTCAAAGGTTGAGACATCGCCGCTCGCTCGGTGACAGGCTACGCTGCCGGGTATAGAGTCGAGCGACGATCAAGAAGAACATGGGGGGAAGGCATGCGACTCGCTTCGTTCGTACTGTTGCTCGCGTCCGGGCCGCTCATCGCGCAGGCGCAAAGCCCAGCGCCTCTGCCGCCCGACATCGATCCCGTGACGCTGTCGCGCCTGCCGCCCGTGACGCCGCAAGATCTCGACGACGAGGCGCGCCGGCTGTTCAATCCGCAGACGTTCCGGCCGGGCCCGGGGCCGACGCACGTCACGGTGTACATCCCGCGCGACCGTAGCCTCGGCATCCCGACCGGCGAGAACAGCCCCGTCGGGCCGCGCATGTTTCAGCTTGCAGTGCTGATCGCGGCGCGCGAGATCGACCAGCAATACGAGTGGTCAGCTCACGAGCCCGCGGGCCTTAGGCAGGGTCTCGAGCAGTCGGTCATCGACGTCGTGAAATACGACCGCCCCGTCACGGGCCTCGCCGAAAAGGACGCCACGTTCATCACTTTCGGCCGCACGTTGCTGCGCGAGAACAAGGTTTCGAGCGAGCTTTGGGCCGACATGGTGCGGCTCTTCGGCCGCCAGCACACGATCGACCTGCTCGGGATCATGGGCGACTACACGCGCGTCGGGATCATGCTGAACGCCGTGGACCAGCAGCAGCCTGCCTCCCGCCCGGCCTTGTTGCCGCCGCTCGACCGCCGGCAGTAGCATGGGCGCAAGCTCGCCGCGCTGAAGAGCGAGCAGTCAGTGGGTAACAACAAGAAGGAAATGCCCATGACCTTGCACCGTTGCATACGCGTGTTCTCGTTTGCCGCGTTGCTGATCATCGTGCCTGCCGGAGTGTTCGCGCAGGACGTCGACGCGATGGCGAAGTGGACGGCGCTCACGATCGTCCACTATCGAGTCGTAGGCGAGTACTCCGCGGAAGTTCCGCTGCTCGCCGACAGCGCGACGAAGGCGCAGGCCACCGATCGCATCGAGCTCGAGTTCGATTGGGATCAGTTCGAGATGAAAATGTCCGGCGAGGCGAAGATCACGAACGCGCCGACGGCCTCCACGCCGATCGCAGTCGGCAGCTGTCCTCCCGCGCGGCCGTCTGGGCCGCTCGAGATCGCCACCGTGCTCTCGGTCAAGAATGCGCCTGCGCCCGGTATGGTCGATGTCGCGATCAAGAGCGATACGCCGGCGGGCAGCGCTCCGAGGGCCACCGACACCGGGCCGTGCGGCTCGGAGTGGGCAGAGGTTGCGGCGAGCTCGGCCCCGAAGAATCAAATGCTGCAGATCATGCCGGCCATGATGCTTGCGATGGGCCCGAACCCGACCATGGTGACGCCCGACGGCAAATCGCTGTTCGTGAAGGGTGCCGGTTGGACCTGGACGTTCACGCCGACAGCCGTTCGCTGACCGTCGCTCAGCGCGCGCTGCGTGCGCGCCGCTCGTCCTCGACGCAGTCGTACGGTAAGAAGTCGAGCGACGGCTGATGACGGAACGTCACGTAGTTCTCGTAGGTTACGGACTCGGTGAACGCGCCGGGATCCGTCGCCGTGAAGTCGTATTGCACGGTCGCGCCGCCGTCGCGCGGCGTGAAGCGCTCGACGATGCGCATCGCGCGCGTCTGCGGCACGCCGACGAGGCCGTAAAGCTCGAAGTACGGCCAGTCGATGTGCGTCGTCGTGATCTCGAGCGCTTCGCCGTCCCATCGCCCGACCGAATAGCCGAGCGGCGAATAGGCCTGATTGGCGCCCGGCGCGCGGCCGTCCATGTGAATGAGCCGGTCGATCTCGAACCATTCGTTCTGCATGACGAGATCCGCGCCGCGCTCGATGAAGCGAATCGCGTAAGGACCGCTCCGCAGCATCACGCGCGGCATGCCCGGCGAGACGCAGCCGAGCACGGGATCGTCGACGACTTCGTCGTATTGGGCTTTGCCGTCACGCGCGGCAGGCGTCAGCGGCGGCTCGCGGACCCAGGCCGGCGCGCGGCCTTCGCGCGTCGGCACGAGCACCTTGCCGAGGAACTTGTTTTCGGCTGCGGCAGCGGCCGAATCGGCGCGCGCAAACTGCACGTCGGTGCCGACGGCGCTCGCGTTCGGCCAACGCGCCGGCACGTTGCCGCGCAGCAGGATCTCGCGGCCGTCGCGGACGAGTAGATTCGTGACGTACATGCGCCGTTCCGTGCGCGTAGACGGATTGCCCGCGAACGACACGACGTCGCCGACCTGGAGGAGATCGCGCGGCAAGCCCGCGCGGTCGAGTCGCGTCAGGTCGGCGCTCTCGATGTCCCAGAGTTGCTCGTTGCCGTCGATGCTCTTCGTGCTGACCTGAAAGCGCACGTGCGGATTGCGCCAAATCACGCTGACGACCTCGCCGCGCGCTTCGACGTACTTGCTGGCGTCGTACTCGGCCGTGGAATGGTGCGCCCACGCGGCGCAGGCGATGAGCCCCGCTGCGATGGCTACTACCCGGCGGACGTGCCGCCCCGCGATCTCCCGATGCATACGCCTTTCCCCCGCACCGCGACGAGCCGATTGTAGCTCAGGCCTCGCCGTCTACTGCCGGCAGCCGAACCGGGCGCGCAGAGTGGGCGGATGCAGGGCACTTCCCGTATATTCGGCTCCAGGCCGCCGACGAAACCGGCGCCGTAACAACACCGGAGGGAAGCACGCCATGTGCGATCAAGATCATTTTGAAGAAGACCTGAAGAAATACTCGCGCCGCGACGTCGGTGCGCTTGCGGCTGCCGTCGGCATCGCCGCGATGCTGCCGCGCTCGGCATTCGCCGTGGACGTCAAGGAAAGCAACGTCACGATCAAGACGGAGGACGGCGAGTGCGACGCGTACTTCGTCGCCCCGACGACGGGCGCGCATGCGGCCGTGCTCGTGTGGCCCGACATCTTCGGCTTGCGCCCGGCGATGCAGCAGATGGGCAAGCGCTTGGCCGAGGACGGCTACAGCGTGCTCGTCGTGAATCCGTTCTACCGCCAGCAGAAGGCGCCGACTGCGCCGCAGGGTGCGCAAACGGCGATTCAGTCGTTGGTGCCGATGATGCAGGCGCTGAACGCGACGACGCACACGACGGACGCGAAGGCGTTCATCGCGTGGCTCGATTCGCGCGCCGAAGTCGACAAAGGCAAGAAGATCGGCACGATCGGCTACTGCATGGGCGGCCCGATCGTGTTCCGTACGGCTGCGGCCGTGCCGAATCGCGTTGGCGCGGTCGGCTCGTTCCATGGCGGCGGTTTGACGTCGAACGCTCCGGACAGCCCGCATCTCTTGATTCCGCAGACGAAGGCCCAGTTCCTCGTCGCGATTGCCGAGAACGACGACATGCGGCAGCCGGAGTCGAAGGACATCCTCAAGAAGGCGTTCGCCGACGCGAAGGTCACGGCCGAGGTCGAGGTCTACAAGGCCGCGCACGGCTGGTGCCCGCCCGACACGACGGTCTACGACCGCGGCGAGTCGGAGCGCGCGTGGAGCCGCATGATGGCGATGTTCCAGAAAGCACTCGCGTAGTCTCAGCTTCGTTCGTTCGAGCGGGGACCCCATGGGGTCCCCGTTCTTTTTTGGTACAGTCCTAGCGATGGCCAACCGAACGCAACTGCTCGCGCCCGACATCTACGATTACGTGTTGCGCGCGTCGTCGCGCGAGCCCGAGGTGCTCGCGCGCTTGCGGCAGGCAACGGCTTCCGTGCCGCACAGCGAGATGCAGATCGGGGCAGACCAGGGCCAGCTCATGGCGTTCCTCGTCAAGCTGATCGGCGCGAAGCGCTGCCTCGAGGTCGGCACGTACACGGGGTACTCGGCGCTCGCCGTTGCGCTCGCGCTGCCGCCCGACGGACTTTTGATCACTTGCGACGTCAAGGAAGAGTGGACGGCCGTCGGGCAACGTTTCTGGCGCGAAGCAGGCGTCGAGTCGCGTATCGATCTGCGCATCCGGCCGGCGCTCGAGACGCTCGACGAGTTGTTGGCAAGCGGCGCGCGCGGCACGTTCGACTTCGCGTTCATCGACGCGGACAAGCCGAACTACCGGCATTATTACGAGAAGCTGCTCGAGCTCTTGAGGCCGCACGGATTGATTGCCGTCGACAACACGCTCGCGCTCGCGGGCGCGCCGGTCATGAATCAGCAGAGCGCGAACGCGAAAGCGATGGTGGCATTCAACGACTTCGTGCGCGCCGACGCGCGCGTCGACGTCGCGATGCTGACAGTCGGCGAAGGCCTGACGCTGCTGCGCAAGCGCAGCTAGCGGTCACCAACCGCAGGTCTTCCCCGCGTTCTGCTCCTTCAGCCACGCCGACAGCGGCGCGTAGTAGGCGAGGATTGCCGCGCCGTCCATCTGCCGCGTTCCTGCAAACGCCTCGAGCGCGTCCTGCCACGGCTTCGATTGGCCGAGCTCGAGCATCGCGTTCAGCCTGTCGCCGACTTCCTTCGAGCCGTAGAACGAGCAGCGGTGCAAAGGCCCCGTCCAGCCCGCCGCATCGCAGGCGGCTTTGTAGAACTGGTACTGGAGAATCCGCGCGAGGAAGTAGCGCATGTACGGCGTGTTGGCGGGAATGTGGTACTTGGCGCCGGGATCGAACGCGTCCGCGGGCCGCTCGCTCGGCGGGCGCACGCCCTGGTACTGCTCCCTGAGCGCCCACCAGCCGGCGTTGTACTGCTCGGGCGAGAGCTCGCCCGAAAAGACTTCCCAGCGCCACTTGTCGATCAACAGGCCGAACGGCAGGAACGCGACGCCGTCGAGCGCCTGTTGTAGCAACAACCCGACGTCCTTCGACGCGTCGGGCACCGAGCCGACGAGCCCGATCTGGCGTAAGTATTCCGGCGTGATCGACAGCGTGATCGTATCGCCGATGGCCTCGTGGAAGCCGTCGTTCGCGCCGCCGCGGAACAATGTCGGCTGGTCCTTGTACGCGCGCTGATAGTAGTTGTGCCCGAGCTCGTGATGGATCGTGCGGAAGTCTTCCGCGCCGACCGTCATGCACATCTTCACGCGCAAGTCGTCGCGCGAGTCGACGTCCCATGCCGACGCGTGGCAGACGACGTCGCGGCCTTCGGGCTTCACGATCTGCGAACGCTCCCAGAACGTCTCGGGCAGCGGCGCAAAACCGAGCGACGAGAAAAACGCCTCGCCGGTCTTCACGATCTTGAGCGGGTCGTAGCCCTCGTCGACGAGCAAGCGGTTCAGATCGATTCCGGAGTCGGCGCTGGCCGGCGCAACGACGTCGTACAGCTCGCCCCAGCTTTGCGCCCACATGTTGCCGAGCAGGTCGGCGCGGATCGGCTTGTCGAGCGGCACGACGCTGTCGCCGTAGCGTTCGTTGAGCTTGCCGCGCACGAAGCAGTGCAGGTCGTCGTAGAGCGGCTTGACTTGGCCCCACAGCCGGTCCACTTCGACGGTGAAGTCGTCGGGCGGCATGTCGTAACCGGCGCGCCACATCGCGCCGACGTCGGCGAAGCCGAGCTCGACGGCGCCTTCGTTCGCGATCTCGACCATGCGCACGTAGTCGGGCTTCATGCCCTTCGCGTAGTCGTGCCACTTCGTCCAGACTTCCTCGAGCTTCGCGGGATCGCGCAGCGTGCGCATGAGCACTTCGGTTTCGGACTGCGGAACGGTGCGGCCCTCGAACTCGATCTTGCCGACGCTGTAGGTGCTATCGAGTCGCGTCGTGATGTCGGCAAGCTCTGTCGCGGCGCCGGGCTTGTCGGGCGCCGGCAGCGTGAGGCCGAGCTTCAGCAGCTCGAGCTTGCGGCGCGTGTCGGCCGGCACGTCGATACCGTTGAACGTGGCCGCCTGCTTGGCGTATTTCACGCCGAGCTCGGTGATGCGCGCGCTGACCTTTGCCGCGAGCCAGTCCGTGTCGAAGTTGATGTACGTCGCCTGCACCCAGCTGATGCGCGACGCCTCCTCGAACAGCGCGTCGTACTGGCTCTCTACGTCGCTCAGAAACGCGGTGGCGTCGGCCGCGGTCGGTTGCGGCGGCGACTGCGTCGACGTCGACGGCGGCGCGCAGGCCACGAGAGCGGCGCACAGCGACAAAGCGACGAGGGTCTTCGGCGGAGCGTACGGTGGGCGGGCCATGACAGTCCTTTGAGCTTCCGTAACGACGTCTGTCATTCTCGGGTAGGGAAGGGAGACGCGTCAAAAAGCGGAGCCGCTCGCGTGTTTCGCGGCGATCGCCTCGATCTCGATCAAGAGCTTCGGGCTCGCGAGCGCCGGCACGTAGACGCTCGTCGACGTCGGCCGATGCGCACCGAAGTGGCGCTCGCGCGCCGCGCGCAGCACCTGAAAGTCCTGGCCGGGCACGACGAACACGCCGAGCTTCACGACGGCGCCGAGACCCAAGCCGTGAGCGGCGAGGCACGCCCGCAGGTTCAGCATCGTCACCTCGACTTGGTCGGCGAAGCTCGGCGGGATCGAGCCGTCGGCTTTGATCCCGACCTGTCCCGAGACGAACACGAGCTCGCTGCCGGCCTGGACCACGGCCGTGTGCGAGTACGGGCCGACCGGCGCGTGCACGTCGCGGGGGTCGAGAAAGTTCGTCGTCATCGTGTTCCGCCCTCTCCAAGATCCCTGCGGATTGTAGGTCAAGCCCTGCTCCATATTGACAACGGCCGCGTGCGGTCTAGGCTCAACGAAGTCGCGTGCGCCCGGTCGCGGCGCTGCGGGGGAGGCAGCCGTGGTCATGCTCCGTGTCAATGGGAATCCCGTCGAGGTCGACGTCGCACCGGACACTCCGTTGCTATGGGCCTTGAGGGATACCCTCGGTCTCCAAGGGACGAAGTTCGGCTGCGGGTTGGGTCTTTGCGGTGCCTGCACCGTGCATCTCAACGGCGCGTCCGTGCGCTCGTGCCAGACACCCGTTAGTGCCGTCGGCGACTACGAGGTCACGACCGTCGAAGGGCTGTCGTCGGACAGCACGCACGCCGTGCAGCGCGCGTGGATCGAGCTCGACGTACCTCAATGCGGCTATTGCCAGTCCGGCCAGCTGATGTCCGCGGCGGCGCTCGTCGCGAGCAACCGCGCACCGACCGACGCCGACATCGACGCCGCGATGGCCGGCAACATCTGCCGCTGCGGTACCTACGACCGGATTCGCGCTGCGATCAAGCGCGCGGCCGAGATTGCGGGAGGTCGCGCATGAGCACTCGACGCGAGTTCTTGAGGACCTCGGCCGCCGCGGGCGGCGGGTTGTTGATCGCACTGCAACTGCCGGCTTGCACGCAGCAGCCCGAGGC
>Ga0315912_10002748_pt1 | contig 18319 bp, 12 predicted proteins | sample VfabasoilMG_FD_204469 | JGI IMG/M metagenome (GOLD analysis project Ga0315912, IMG submission 204469) | Garden soil microbial communities collected in Santa Monica, California, United States - V. faba soil | ecosystem: Environmental > Terrestrial > Soil > Garden | place: USA: California...
AAAACGCGCTGCGCGGCCGGTGGGAGAACTTCTGGTCGAGCGAGCAGACGAGCGTGGTGCGACTGCTGGGAGGGGAGGATGTGCTGAGCAAGCTGGTGTACGCGGTGTGCAATCCTGTGCAGGCGGCCTTGGTGGAGCACGCGCTCGGCTGGCCAGGGGTCAGCTCGCTGCGCGCGACGCTGGAGGGACGGGGTCTGAGGGCGCGTCGGCCGGCGCACTTTTTCCGTGCCGAGGGTGGGATGCCGGAGGAGCTGACGCTGCGCATGGCCCGGCCAGAGGAGTTTGCGGTGTTGAGCGAGCAGGCATGGAGGGAGCTGGTGCTCGGACGAGTAGCTGCGCAAGAGCGAGCGCTGGCGCGGGGTCGAGCCCAGCGTGGACAGCGGGTGCAGGGAGCGCGTCTGGTACTGAGCCAACGCTGGTCAAGCCGCCCTCAGCAGCCAGAACCGCGGCGGCGGCTCAAGCCGCGCATTGCGGCGAAGAACAAGTGGCGCCGTGTGGAGGGGTTGCTGCAAAACAGGCGGTTTCAGCGCGCGTACCGCGACGCGCGCGCAGCGTTTCAGGCAGGCATCAAGACGGTGCTCTTTCCTATCGGCACGTATTGGCTGAAACGCTTTGTGGATGTGGTGTGCGAAGGCACCCCGTACCTTGCAGCTTAGTCTGGGCGAACTCGAAGGTAAGATAGAAGGTGGGTCCCCTGCGCGGCGCGGGCAATATCGTAGCCGGTTTCTAATAAATTCTGGGGGCAGTCGAGGCCGTTGGGGGCGCACGGCGGAGCTACGCGTGTCGCTTGTGTGAGCGTTCGCTGCTTGGTCGCGCGTGGCTGAACGGCGATGAAAACGGGCCTTTACGGGGACTGAGTGAGGCGTCCAAGCATTCGGCGACTGAGCTTCTGGAAAATCAACCTGGGACGGGGAAAAATTGGTTGAGTCGAGGGTCGCAAACTGAAAAATCAACCTGGGTCGGGTGGGGGGTGGCAGGGGGGGGGAAGTTGGGATAGGGGTGCAGCGCTCAACCATGCCCAAGATTTCTCCTCCTCAAGAGCCGATACAGTACGCGGTGCGCCTATCCGAGCAATTTCGGCGCCACGCGGGGCGCTACCTGGTAGGCCTGCTACTGCTCGCGGCGTACCAGGCGGCGCAGTGGTGGTTCGATGTTGAACTTCAAGGGGCCATCAATGCCGCCGTGCAGGGGCGGCGAGACGTGGCGCTGCGTTCGGGTGCCGCTTTGGCAGCAGTGGCCCTCGGCGCCATGTTCGTCCGGGTAGCGTCCCGGGTGGTGGTGTTCAACGCCGGGCGTATCGGGGAGTATGAGCTGCGGTCAGCGCTGCTGACCAAGCTGCAAGGTCTCGGGCCGGCGTTTTATCAAAAGATGCCGCCCGGCGAGATCATGAGCCGAGCCACCAATGATCTCACACAGGTGCGCCTGTTGCTCGGATTCTTTGTGCTCAATGCCATCAACACGGTATTCGCCCTCGCGAGCGCATTTGTGGTGATGGTGGGGATTCATCCTTGGCTCACCGTGGCGGCCATGGCGCCCTTGCCGCTGCTACTTTTGGTGACGCGACGCTTTGCTTCGCAGCTTTATTCGAGACAGAAGGCAAACCAAGAAGCGATTGGCAAGATGAGCGACTTGGTGCAATCGAGCATCACGGGCACGCGTGTAGTGCGATCGTTTAATCTGGAGAGCGCTCAGGCAAAGCTATTTGATCGAGTCAATCGCGACTATTTGGACAAGAGCCTGGCTTTGGCCAGGTTGCGCGGTGCGATGGGTCCCATCATGCAGTCCATCACGTCCATCGGAATTCTGATCGTGTTTTGGTACGGTGGGATGCTCATGGTGCAGGGAGCCATCGACGCGGGTGGATTCCTTGTCTTCTTTCGCGCGCTTGGACGGCTCACGTGGCCGCTGATGGCGCTAGGTTTCTTGGTGGGACTGCTGCAACGGGGCCGGGCGGCGTACGCACGGTTGCGTGACGTCTATGACGAGGTGCCCGAGATCCAAGATGGTCCGCTGCCCGCGCCCAGCCGAGTGATCGGGCAGCTGAGCGTTCGGCATTTGCGCTTTTCCTATGGCGAGCACCCCGTGCTGAGCGACGTGTCGTTCGAACTGCCGGCTTTGGGGTCGTTGGCCATTGTTGGCAAGACCGGCAGCGGAAAGTCGGTGCTCGCGCAGCTGCTTCCTCGCTTGATCAACACCCCCAAGGGCAGCGTGTTTCTTGACGGCGTAGACATCTGTGAGTTGCCGCTTGCGTCGGTCCGGCATGCCATCGGCTACGCCGCCCAGAATCCATTCTTGTTCTCGACGACCGCAGGCCAAAACATCGCGCTTGCGCTCGATGACCCGACCAGCGACACGGCCAAGCTCAGCATCATGGAGGCGGCGCGTCGCGCGCACGTATTGGACGAGTTATTGGCGTTGCCTGACGGCCTAGACACCGTGGTGGGAGAACGAGGTGTACAGCTTTCGGGCGGACAAAAGCAGCGGGTGGCCCTCGCCAGCGCGTTTGTGCTTGGACCAAAAATCTTGGTGCTCGACGACCCATTGAGCGCTGTGGACGCCAAGACGGAGAGCGGGATCCTTGATGCAATCGACGAGCAGATGAGCGAACGTGGTGTGATCTTGATTACACATCGCGTTGCTGCTGCCCGTCGATGTCAGCAGATCCTGGTGCTGGACGAGGGGCGTATCGTGGAGCGCGGCACGCACGATGAGCTGTGCGCGAGCGGCGGAATTTACGCAGCCTTCGCCGAAGAGCAGCGGCGTGAAAGCCAACTAGAGCAGCTGGAGAATTGGCATGCTCCACAAGGGCTCACACTGACCCCAAGCGAGGTGACGTGGTCATGAGCACTAGACTGCTGCCCACCCAGGCAAAGGTTGCGCCGAGCGCAGGTGACCGTGGAGCGCGCAATCTGCGCCTCTATCATGAGGAACAGCTAGATAGCGGGTTCTCCGACCGAGGGCTGCTTTCCGACGTGTGGCCCTTTCTCAAGCCCCAGAAATTTTGGCTCAGTGTGGCACTTGGGGCCGTCGTGGCCACGGCAGTGCTGTCACTGATCCGTCCACTCATCATGCTGTGGGCAATCGATGAGAGCATCAAGACCGGTGATCCTCGGGTGATGATGCGTGGAGGTGCCGCGTTCGCCGGTGTTGCGATCTTGGAACAGCTGATTGGCTTTGCTCAGATCTACGCGACGCAGGTTGTGGGTGTGCGCGCCATGGCCGACCTGCGCCTTCACATCTTCAAATTCCTGGGCACTCTGCCGCTTTCATTTTTTGAGCGACAGCCGGTGGGGCGCGTCGTCACGCGAGTGACCAACGATGTCGATGCCATGCAGGAGTTGTTCAGCTCGGGGGCGCTCAACGCGCTTGGGGACCTGATCTCCTTGGTCGGTGTGGTGATCATGATGGTCAGTTTGGACTTCAAGCTGTCCTTGATTGGGTTCATGGCCATGCCCCCGATTGCCTTCTTGGTCTTCGTAGTGCGGCGGCGCGCGCGCGATGCCTTTCGGTCCATCCGAGGGGAGACGGCGCGCATGAACGCCAACATGAATGAGCAGGTGACCGGCGTTGCCCTCATTCAAGCTTACGGGCGACAGCGGGCGATGCTCCGTGAGTTTGACGTCATCAACTCGTCGTATCGAAATGCCAACATTCGATCAGTCAAGTACGACGCCATTCAGGACGCTGCCATCGACGCGCTCAGCGCTGTCAGTCTTGCCGCAATCGTGATCGCGCTTGGGTACCACGCGGCCAGTTTTGGTACCGTGGTCGCCATCACCTCTTATTTGCGGCTGTTCTTTGAGCCGATCAGCATGCTGGCTCAACGCTTTACCTTACTCCAGGCCGCCTTGGCCGGTGCAGAACGGGTATTTGGCTTGTTGCGGGTGGAGCAACGCGATGCGCCAACGCTGTCCACAGGCAGTGACGGTGACAGCGCTTGGGCGATGGAGCTCAGTCATGTGAGCTTTGCGTACAAGCCAGAGAGTCCAGTGCTTCACGACGTGAACCTCAGAATCAAGCAGGGGCAGCGCGTGGCCTTGGTGGGCCCGACGGGCAGCGGAAAGTCCACAATTACGGCGCTCCTGTTGCGGCTGTATGAGCTCGGCACAGGCACAGTCCGGGTATTCGGGCGGGATGTGGCGACGCTCGGACGCGATGAGCTGCGCAGGAAATTCGCGGTCGTTCCCCAGGACGTGTTCCTCTTTCCGGGGACGCTGGCGGACAACATCAGTGCGGACGAGGAGCCTGATCTCGAGCGCGTTCAGCGTGTGGTCAGTGAATTGGGGATCGCCGATTTGTTGCTCAACCGTCCCGATGGTCTGATGACCCAAGTGCGCGGAGGAGGGAGCAATTTTTCAGCCGGTGAGCGGCAGCTCATCGCCTTCTGTCGCGCCATGTATCGCGATGCGCCGATCTTGGTGCTGGATGAAGCCACGGCAAGTGTGGATTCGGGGACAGAAGCGCGCCTACAAGCGGCATTGAACAAGTTGATGGAGGGACGCACCTCGCTCGTGGTGGCGCACCGCCTCAGCACCATCGTGAGCTCGGACACCATCGTCGTGTTGCAGCAAGGGCACGTGGTTGAACAGGGCACGCACGAGACGTTGCTCAAGCAAAATGGGCTCTACTCGATCTTGTACCGCTTGGCGTTTGCCAAAGACCAAGTCAAAGCTTGATTCAGCGCAGACCGTCTGCCCCGCCTTGCCCATCTGCGCTAGCCCCACCTTGCCCGCCCGCGGCCTCTACCGCGTCCGGGTCCGCGAGGGCGACGACGCGCACGTAGAAATTGTTTTCACAAGTGTCGTTGCGGATGACGACGACCTCGTCGTCCCAAGCTTCAATCAGGCTCTGGTTGCCTGCACTGAGAGCCACATTGTTGGGATTCTTCTTGTCACTGGTCTTGTCACAGGACTGCAACTGTTCGCAAAAGCTGACAAAAATATCCACGGTCACCGGGGCGGCGCCGAGCCCATGATGGAACTCGTAGACGCGTCCTTGAGGGAAATGAAGCAACGGTGCCTCGACTGCGGAGCTTTGGTAGATGGTGCGCGAAGCATTGGTGGTGCCACCTTCGTAGACCACAGGGTCCTGACCGTAGACGCTACAGTCGGAGCAACCGAGCGAGGCCGCGGTGCTTGAGGTCAAGCCAAGGGATGTCAGGAGCACGGTCCAGATGCAGCGCATGGCCCGTAGCTACCACACCTGAGTCGGGATGCGGAAACGTTTGGGCGCGGATGGCCCACAATCCTGCTAAGACGGACGGGTAAACAACGCAACCTGCCTCGCCTGGGGCAGCGCGCGAAAGGGCCAGCGACCTCGGGGTTGTGGGTGGGTTTCGAGGCTAGAGTAGCGAATCATGAGTAAGGTGACAGGTAAAGTATGGCTCGTCGGCGCTGGTCCTGGGGATCCTGATCTCATCACGTATCGAGGTAGGGAGCTTTTGGGGCAGGCAGACGTCGTGCTGTACGACGCGCTCAGCCATCCCGATCTGCTGGAGTTGTGTCCGCAAGCCGAAAAAGTGGACGTGGGCAAGCGCTACGGACAGCGCGCAACCCCGCAGGCCGAGATCACTACGCTCCTGCTCGATTTGGCCCGGCAGGGCAGGTCCATCGTGCGGCTCAAGGGCGGTGATCCGTTGCTTTTTGCGCGAGGATCGGAGGAGGCGTTAGCGCTCAGTGAGGCTGGGGTGCCATTTGAGATTGTGCCCGGGGTGACCTCGCCAGTCGCCGCCAGCGCCTACGCAGGCATCAGCCTGACCCATCGCGATGCTTCCTCCAGCGTCACGTTCATCACGGGCAGTGATCGTGAGGGAAAGGAATGGTCACCGGAGGCCTGGAAAAAGTTGGCGACCGCCACGGGCACCATCTGCGTCTACATGGGGATGCGCCGCATCCACGAGATCTGTCAGGCTGTGATGGACGGGGGCAGGGACCAAAATACGCCGGCTGCGGTGGTCCAATGGGGCGCGCGGCCCGAGCAGCACACTGTCGTCGGGACGCTGCATGATATTGCGGAGCTAGCGCAACGCGCGGGGCTCGAGAGCCCGGCCATCATCATCATTGGTGAAGTGGTGTCCCTGCGCGACAAACTGCGCTGGTACGACAACCGCCCGCTGTTCGGCAAACGTATCCTGGTTCCGCGGCCCGCCGAGCAAGCGCGAGCCACGGCCGCACTCATTCGACAGCGCGGCGCAAGGGCACTGCTCTACCCTGCCATTGAAATCCATCCGCTTGATGATCGCACGCGGTTGCGGCGCGCCGTTCATGAAGCCAAAAGCTACGACTGGGTGATTTTCACCAGCCAAAATGGCGTGCGCGAGTTCTTTGGAGAGGTGCGCGACGCAGGCCTGGATGCCCGTGTATTTGGCGCGGCACAAGTGGCGGTGATTGGCCCCAAAACGGCTGAGGCGCTCCGGTCCTACGGCATCGTTGCCGATCTGTGCGCCGAAAGATTCGTCGCGGAGAGCCTTTTGGAAGGGCTGCGCCAGGCAAGTGGTCCGCTTTCACGTGTGCTCATTCCACGCGCCCAAGTAGCGCGTGAACTCTTGCCGGAGGCGCTCCGCGAGCAGGGCGTGGAGGTGGACGTCGTCGTCGCCTACGAGACGAAACCGGTGAGTGGTCAGGCGCAAGTCGCGCTCCGTGAAGCGATTGAGCAGCATGCGGAGGTGGTCCTGTTCACGTCGAGTTCGATGGTTGAGGCCACCGTGGAGGCGCTTGGCCCGGACGCGCAGCGCATACTCAACGCCCGACTGATCGCGAGTATTGGCCCAGTGACGACAGCAACCGCGCGCAAACTGGGGCTTTCGGTGGTCGTCGAGGCGGACGTCTACACCATCGATGGGGTGCTGAGCGCGCTCGAAGCTCACTTTCTAGCGAAGCGTTAGCACTCAGCTTTCCCCGTGGGTAAAGCTGAGGAGACTCCACTCACCTTTGCGCTGACTGCGCATCAATGTCAGCCCCAGCGCGCGATAACAGGCGGTGATTTGTGGCTCGTCTTCAACCAAGAGTCCGGTGAGCAAAAGCACACCGCTGGGCGCTAGATGCGCGGTGAGATCACGCGCCACGTCCATCAATACTGGGATGTTGATGTTGGCCACGATGATTTCAAACAGACCATCCGCCTGCTCGAGCCTGCCCAGGCGAAACGTGAGCGCATCAGGGCTCAGCTGATTAAGTGCCAAATTTTGTTGCAAAGAGTGGATGGCCACCTCATCGATGTCGATAGCGAGCACTCGTGACAGCGCAATGCCGCGGAGCGCTGCCTCTTTGAGCGCGACGAGACTGAGCACCCCGTTGCCCGCCCCGAGGTCGAGCAAGTGGACTCCCGCCGCCTGCTTAGCCTGGGCATGTAGAGCCGAAACAACCGCCGAGGCAGCGAGCTGTGTGGTGGGGTGGCTGCCGTCGCCAAAACTCGCGTGCGGTTGAAACCAGATCGTGTCCTCCCCTTCGGGCGCAGGGGCCTGATGGGTGGGGCGCAAGGTCCAACGCTCCGTGACAGCGATGGCGCTCAGGGCTTGTTGCCAGGTGTCTTGCCAGGAATCGTCCACGTCCTCGGTCAGCAGCGAGACCATCTCGTGCTCGGGGTCCAGCGTGTCATTGAGCTGGTAAGCGGCTTGGGTGAGATTTTGCTCCTCGTCAGCGCTCGTGACGTAAACCGTCAGCGTCCCTGGCCCCTCTTGTAGCCCCTGTGCACCGGCGGAAAACAGAGCTCCCGAGAGCGCGTCCAGCAGCTCGAGCGGGGCCGAAAATGTCAATTTTCTCATGTGCGTTCGTCGCTGCTGATCACACGATTGCGCCCCGTGCGTTTGGCTCGGTACAGGCGTGCATCGGCGATCGAGACGATGTCAGCTGGGGTGATATCGTCCTTTTCTCCGCGATTTGCGCAACCGACGCTCGCGGTGACGCGAAGGGTCAAATCCTCATGTTTGACCAAGAGTTCTTCAATCACGGCACGGATGCGCTCACCCGTGGCGTGTGCGCCGGGCAAATCGATGGAGCGGAGCACCACGCCGAACTCTTCACCGCCGTAGCGACACAGCACGTCTTCTTTGCGCAACTGGCCGCGCACTGCTTCAGCCACTTGGACGAGCACTGCATCGCCGGCAGGGTGTCCATGGGTGTCATTGATGTTCTTGAAATGATCCAAGTCAAAGATCACAAACGACATCGTGTTCCCGTGGCGTCGGGCATAGGAGAGTTCGGTCGCGAGCAGCGAGTCCATGTATTCGCGATTGCGTGCGCCAGTGAGCGCGTCAGTGACGCTGGCGGAGTACAATTGCTCGAGCAGGGCCTTTTGATCATCGTCGGTGATGGAATAACGAAACACCGCGGACGGGCCGATTTGAATTTGTGCCCCATCCTCCAGCAACTTGCGCCCCTTGAGCTTCTCGCCCTGAACGTAGGTGCCATTGGCCGACCCCAGGTCCTCTAAGTAGTAGTGCTCACCTTCACGCAACAGCCGGGCGTGCTTGCGGCTCACCCCGTCGTCACTGAGCCACAATTCCGCGTCTGCACCGCGCCCAATGAGCAGTTCCAGGGATTTCAACTCGCGCACCCGGCCGAGCTCGCTGCCCTGAATATGGACCAACAAGTGATGCTGCTGACGGACTGCTGCCATCGCCTTGCGCAGGTCCTTCAGGTTGACGACAGCGGTGGCCTCGTCAGTTGCTCGCCAGTCTTCTTCCAAGTAACGATTCCCTCATTGATGGCGCCCCCAGGCGGATTCCTTCCGGAGCATGCTCCAGCCTACCCTCCACACCTTAGCATTCGGGGAAACGAATGGCTCACTCGGCCGTGAGTCGCGCGATCTCCTCTTTAATGAGTGTTTCCGCGAGTTGGGGCACAACCTCCCACACCACCTGCTCTACAACTTCACGGGACAAGGTGAGCACACCTTGGACCTGATCGGCGGTGAGGCCCAGTTGAGCCAGCTTGTCACCCATGCTGCCGTTGACGGCGGCGTGGGCCACCTTCCCGACGGACGTCGCGGCGCCCATAGACCCTGCGACCGGCTGGGGCGCGCTTTGTGTGGTCGGGGTGCTGGCAGTACGACCGTAAGTGCCCCCACCCAGCGAATTGGCCTTGGAGGTCGCCCCGAAGGATGGGGCGGCGGCGGGCTGTGCCGCAACGGGCTGCGGCACCTGGGGCTTGCTGGGTGCATCCAGCGAGCGGGGTCCCGAAATGGAGGCCACGGTGGGCTCGGCAGCCGGGCTCAGGGGTGGAGCGGCTGGACGAGAGGCCGCCGGGGCTGCCAGCGGGACAGCTGCGACTGGTTCAGCTGCGACCGGAGCTACCGCGGCAACCGGCGCTGCTGCGGCGAATGGGGCTACAGCGGCGACCGGAGCGACCACAGGCATGGGCGGAGTAGCGGAAGCGACTGCCGGGCGTGCCACGGGCGCCGGGGCGTTGAGCTGCATCTGTCCCAACTTGTCCAGGAACTTGGTGGAATCAAACGGCTTGTCGAAATGATCATCCACGCCTGCTGAACTAGCTCGGCTGGCGTCAAACGGTCGCTGTTTGCTGGAGAGCAGCAGCACCTTGACGTCGGGCGCCTCGGCCTTGATGCGCTGGCAGAGGTCGTAGCCGCTTTGTCCAGCCAGATGCCCGTCGATCACGACGAGCTGAGGCGGATGAGCGCGAAGGGAAGCCATCGCTTCCTCAGCGGAACCGACAATCGTAGAATCGAACGTGTTGCCAGCGAAAGTGATTTCGAGCACTTTGCGCATGGTCTTGCTGTCATCGACTGCGAGCAGCTTGGTAGTCACCAATGCCTCCCTGGGAGTTGAAATGTAAACCGGTTGAAATCATCCAGGGCGTGACAAAAACTGTCAAGGAAATCACAGGAAAGTTTCCACATGCCGCTGCCACCTCGTCCTCTTGTGCCCCACATGTCCGCTTTATCCGAGGTAAGTGTGCGGATGCGTGACCTCAACGATCGAGCTCGGGCCGTTCTATATGCGGTGGTGACCGAGTTTATAGCGACAGGCGAGCCCGTGGGGAGTCGTACCCTGTCCGCTCGGTACGGTCTAGGTCTGTCCGCGGCGACCATCCGCAATGTGCTCAAGGACCTCGAGGAAAGTGGGCTGCTCAGCCAACCACACACGTCTGCCGGACGTGTTCCCACCCGCCAGGCCTATCAAGTGTTTATCGATGCACTCATGCGGGTGGGGCACTTGGGTGCGGACAACGAGGAGCGCATCGTGGCGCTCTTCGAGCAGCCGAAGGAACGCTCAGAGCTGCTGCGCGAGACAGGGCGCCTGCTCACCGAGCTCGGGGGCGTCCCGTCCATCGTGCTGCAGTCGCGGAGTGAGCAGCGTGCCGTCCAAAAGGTGCGTTTCATCCCTACACGTCCCAATGAGATCCTCAGTGTGGTCGTACTGGATGACGGTTCGGTGGAGAATCGTTTTATCTCCGTTGAAACGCCCATTGCTCAAGCCCAGTTGGAACGGGTGCATGCACTGCTCGATGAAGCCACCCAGGGCCGCAGTCTGCGGGCGTTGCGGACTCACCTGTCCGAGGTCATCGAACGCGAACGCTCGGAGTTGGGCGCGCTCACGCGGCTGTCGGATAACCTCTTGTCTTCTGCACTCGAAGGGGTCGAAAAGTCTCAAGAGGTGATCGTCGAAGGTCATGCCAGCTTGCTCGCCTTGTCGTCTGATCCCGAACGCACCAAGCGGCTCATGGTTGCTCTCGACGATCGCAAGCAGCTGATTGGTCTCTTGCACCAGGCGCTCAACTCGCAAAACGTTCAGGTGTTTTTGGGAGAGGAGGGCGGAGGTGCGTCACCGCTCAGCGTCGTGGCCGCCTCATTTCGTCGACCGGGGGCCGATGCAGAGGGGGCCGTTGGGCTGCTCGGACCCACCCGCATGGACTACCCGCAATTGGTGCCGCTGGTGGGGGCGGTGGCACGCGCCATGAGCCAGGCCTTGCTCGACGAAAATAGGGAAGCGAGTTCGAGCGAGTCAGGAGCTGCACTCGAGCAGCCGGGAGAACCTGGTTCCGGCGATTTGGACCGCTGATTTGACCCGAGCCTCGGGGCCAGTTAAGCCCCGCCCCATGTCTACAGCACTTCGTTTCTTCCGGGGTCGCGCGCCCATCGCCACCTTTGCACTGATCTCCACCATTGGTTTGGCCGCCTGGGCCGAGAGCAAGTTTGCCGTGGTGGATTTGCAGCGCGCCATGATGGAGACGGAGGACGGGCTGCGCATGCAGGCCAATCTGAAGAAGCTGTTTGACTCCAAGCAACAGACGCTCGAAAGCAAGCAAGCCGAGTTGGATCGGGAGCGCGCCGACATCGAGAAACAGGAGAGCGTGATCAGTCAGGATGCGCTCCGCAAACGCGCGGAAGCTTGGCAACGTGAAGTACTGGCGCTGCAGCAGATGTCGGTCACGTACAACCAAGAGATGCAGACCAAGCAGAATGAACTGACCAAACCCATCTTCGAGAAGACGAGTCAGATCATTCGCCGTTTGGCCACCAATGAAGGTTATGATCTGGTGGTCGATCGGATGGCTGTCGCCTACGTGCGCAGTGACCTCGATCTGACCGACCGAGTCATCACCCTCTACAATGGTGGGGTAGCACCGGCAGCTGCAGACAGCGCCGGGGCCGCCAAGGCCACGCCCAAAGCCGCTCCCGGCGCCACGCCAGCCAAGGCGCCAGCAGCTGCTGCGCCGTCGCCCAAACCCTGAGCCTTCGGTTGTTCAAGCATCGGCCGCTTCGTCGAAAGACTGGCGGCCGTCGTCATTTTGTCGTTGAACCGTGTGTCGTCCTCGCTACCGCAAGTCAGGTGATGGAGGCGAGGTAGATGCTTTGGATCGAGGCGTCGAGCGTTTGATCGAAGTCTGCTGCGGTCTGCTGTGCGGACAGGCCTTCGGTGAGTGCGCGTGAAAAACTAGCGATGACTCCCTTCTGGCGAGAGAGGCGCTCGTTGGCCACGGTGCGGCTGTAGCCGCCCGAGAGTGCGACGACCTTGAGCACCTGGGGATGAAGCACGAAATCGATGTAGAAATTGTCCACCTCGGGCAGCGTCAATTTGAACATGATCTCCCGCTCCTTGGGCAGTTGGCCCAGGCGGTCGATGAGGGCTTCCTTGAGGAGCTGTTCAGCCTGAGATTTTTCCGGGCACTTGATGTCCACCTCGGGCTCGATGATGGGACATAGGCCGCGCTCCAGGATGCGCTCGGCGAATTCGAATTGTTGGTCGACCACGGCTTCAATCCCGCCCGGATCGGCCAGCTTGATCACGGAGCGCATCTTCGTTCCGAAGATGTTCTTCTCCACAGCACGCTCCAAGAGTTCAAACAGGCCGGGGATGGGCTTCATGAGCTCTACACCATCAACCTGTGCGGCGAGCCCTTGATCGATCTTGAGGATGGGTACGACCTTCTTACGTCGCCACAAGAAATCAGCGGTGGCCTCGCCGTCGATGCTGCGATCCATCGTGTTCTCGAACAAGATCGCCGCCACGATGCGAGCGCTACCGAACGCGCTGCTCTTGATGATGCGGGTGCGCATCTCGTGCACCAAGTCGAACATCTGCTGTTCAGTCGACCAGGCGGATTCAGTGATCCCGTAGAGGCTCAGCGCCTTGGGCGTACTGCCTCCACTTTGGTCGAGCGCAGCGATGAATCCAGGACGGCTTTTGATTGTCGCTCGTTGTTCTTCACGCGTCGTCATATCCTCTCTCCTACTCCAATGTGTGTGCGCCCCCGCGGCGCCCTGGGCAAGGTCTGCTGCCTGATGGCTCAATGCAGCTAGGTTCTGTTTACTGACCCCAGGGCCGCCAATTGCGCTAGGCTCAAGATCATGAACATATGTCGTGTTTCCCGCGTGGGTACAAGCTCACTCTTGCTCAGCGCAGCCCTTTCGGCGTGCGGAGCGCCTCCTGTCGATGGTCCTGGCCCGTCCTCCACCAGTGGTGACGGCGATGGCGACACGGGCACGACCGACATCGTGATCGGTGACGGAGACACGGGCGACACGGGCGACGTACCTGAGCCCGGAGGTAGTGACAACAAATTGGGGATCGCTACGAACGTTATCCTCAAGCCAGAATGTGCGGCTGATTGTAGTGGTTTCAGTGATCCATCCGACCCGACTCAGCCGCTTGTGATCGTGGACGACGGGGTCACGGACACCCAGCGCAAGAGCCTCGATCAGGCGGCCACGGCCGACGCGCTGTGTGTGAGTGAGCCTGCCCAAGGGTCGATATTCCCCGCCGCTTGGACGCGTCCGCGCTTCAACGCAGACGTGACTGGTCCGGCGAAGATCACGCTCACCACGTCGCGCATGCGGCACTCGTTTACTTATTATGCAGCTCAGATGCCGGCGCTGTTGCCCCTTGCGGTTTGGGAGAGTCTGTCCAAGAGCGTCTATAACGAAGACATCCAATATACCGTGGTGAGTGACGGAAAGGCTGCGGCGGGCAGCTTTCAAGTGGCTCCCGTGGCCGCGGGTGGCAGCATGGTGTTTTGGGGCTCTACGGGCACGGAACCTGGCCCACAAACCAACGCACTGTATGGCTTTGGTGTGGGTGAGGAGGGCGTGATCAAAGCGCTTGCTCCAGGCGATTTTGCGGGCGTGGCCCTGCAGGACAACGCCAATTTGCGTGACGAATACGCTGACGAAAAAGGACAGTCGGTGTGTGTTGGTTGTCACGCGTCGAGCCCGGATGGGCGCGCGGTCGCCACCGTCGACCATTGGGAGTGGAACTTGCGCGTCGGGAGCATTGAGCCGGGCCAGGCTGGTGCTGCACCTGAATTTCTAAGCGCCGCCGGCGCCGCGATGTTGTCCATGACGTGGCTGGGCGCGCCCACGTTTAGTTTGGGGGATTGGGACACCGGAGCGCACCGCATGATCACCAGCTGGAGTGAACGCGACATCACCACCGATCCTGGATCAGCTTGGAAGACGCACGATGGTTCGGTGCCGCATGATTCCACGCCGATTTGGCCCTCGGAGTTGATCTGGATGGACTTGTCGTCGTCCGCGGCGGTCAGTGTGGATTTGCGTTCGGCCACCGCGACCAGCTACGTGAACAACAATCAAGACCTGCAAAAAGCCGTGGCGGCGATGCGCGGCGGGAGCTGGGAGAAGCTCGAGCGGACCGGTGATGACCACCACGCGGTGATGCCTGACTGGAGCCATAGCGGCGCCAGCGTTGTCTACACCTCCACTGATGCTCCCCAGGATGGGCGCGTGGGAACAGCCAAAGAAGTGGACATCTATGAGGTGCCGTTTGCAGGTGGTGCCGGTGGCGACGCAACACCGGTCGACGGAGCGGCGGAGGCCGATTTTTTCGAATATTATCCCGACTATTCGCCAGACGATGAGTTGATCGCGTTCAATCGGGTGCCCAAGTACGATACGGGCACGGACAAGAAGGACGCGTTCAATCACGTCTACTATCGTCCGGAGAGTGACATTTACGTGGTGTCCCCCGAGGGTGGAGCAGCCACGCGCCTCTCGTCCAATGACCCGGTGTGCGGCGGAGAGAGCGGCAAGCTGTACAACTCCTGGGCCAAGTGGGCACCGTCCATGGCCAGCGACGGCGAGAAGACCTACTATTTTCTGATCTTCTCCACGGCGCGCAACTCGCCCATGGATATTCCGCGTGGACAAGATCGCAAAAGTCCGGCCTCCCAACTGTACATGACCACCGTCATCAAAAATGCGGACGGGTCCATCGAAAGTGGCGCGGCCATCTACTTGTGGAATCAGCGCAATTTGGTGTCGGGCAGCGGCGACGCCGCGGAGGTGAGTGAATTGCTCACCAACAATGTCACCCCCGCCTGGGACCAATTCCAGATCCCCGCGGTCCCCGACGTGATCATCCGTTAATTCCCTGACCCAGGTTGATTTTCTGCAACCTGTCCGCGCATCGACCGACAGCTCCTGGCGACCTCTTCAGTCTCGAGCCAAGACTGGCTCCATCCAAGCAACGTCCGGAGCGTCCAAAACCCGATCATCCTTCCATTCCTCGTCGGTGAGCCGAGTGAACCCGGGTTCGAAGAATTCATGAAAAGAGGAGACCACACCCGCGTAGGCGCGCGGTCCAGAGCATGAATTGACCGTGACGACCATCAAGCGGGGGTCGCCCGTGCCGACGTGCATGACGCTCGGTTCGCGTGCGACCGGGAGGGCGCCACCGATGTCAGTATGAACGTCGGTGATGACCGGATCGCGTTCCACCGCCTGCAAAGGATCGAAATGCAGGTCGGCGTACCAGCCGCTATGGCCAAGTACCGTCCCGTCGCAGTTGATGTTCGTCGTGACCGCCTGGTTGATGAACGCCAGGTGCTGTGCGCTGTGGGGTTCACCCGCACGTTGCAGCCGTGCCATGTCGGCCAAGGTGGTATTGATCGCAGCGACGCGGGCAAAGTATTGGCTGATTTGGTCGCCAAAATCACCATCGATCGCGAGTTGTTGGACGAGCGCTTGCCCGCGCTCCGCTAACTTGACCACGTCGAGAAAGAACGCCGGGTAAGGGTCGACGTAAGCATCGGGATATTCACACAGAGCGTCGGAGGTATAGGACTGCTTGACGTAAAGTACGTTATTGTGGCGCAGTTGCGCCCACGAGGCCAATTGAGTGGACAGGAGTCGGCGTCCCCACGCCTCGCTTTGGGCGACGGTTGGCAAGCCCTCTTGCTCGCTGGTCTCTGGTGAAAGCGCACGCAGCGCGCTGAGCCAGGACGTGTAAAAGCTACTTTGCCAGTAGCTTGTGTCATGGGCGTCGACGAGCGCACGCATGGTCGAGAGCGCTCCAGCTAGACCGGGTTCGTCCTCGAGCTCACTGCCGAGCAGCGACAACGCTTGATTGTTACCCAAAGCGGCAAACGCTACGTCCAAGGAACTCGGGAGTACGCGCGTGGCCACGCGGTCGAAAACGGTGCGAGAAAAGACGTGGCTGTCGACTGTGTAGCGTTGGCCCAAAAGTGCGAAGCTGACGTTGAGCGGGAAGGTTCCCCCTGGTGCGTCCTTGCGCATGATGTGGCTCGCGACGCGTTGCGCGCCGTACTGCCCGTCGATCAGGGTCTGCGCGATGGTGTCGTCGTCCACATCTGCGAGGGTCGTTGGGTTGCCCAGTGCATCTTCGAACGGGACGACCTCTTGCAGCGTCATGTAGTCGTGCTCTCCGACGAACGCGCTGATGGCGTTGTCGAAGGCGAGGTATCGATCGTAGATGGGTTCGTCAAACAGGGCCCGCAGGGCCAACATGGCCTCCACCTGCCGTTTGCGCAGCAGCTGAGAGCCGTCGGACTGGGTTTCGATCAAGCGCAGGTCGATGCGTCCCAGCCAAATCATGGCACGGAAGTAGCTCTCCAAGGCTTTGTCACCGGCGTAGTGACCGCGGGGTTTGAATTGAGAGAAATCGATCTCGCGTTTGACCCCGAACAGCACCTTTTCATCCGTGCCTTGTGCTTTCATCGCGGCATCGACGAAACTCTTCACTTCCTCGGGGTCCTCGCTTGAGAGCTTTCCCTGATGGAGCAATGCCAGCGCCACACCCAGGTAGAAATTGAGATCGGAAGCGGCCTCAGGCATGAACGCCGCCTGCTCCTCGACCAGCCGGGTGCGCAGTCGCGCTAGCAGGTCGTCGAGGAGTGGTCTGAGCTTGGTCAGCTCGAGCTGTTGCAAGATCTTGTCGTGCGAACGAAAGACCGCCTCCAGCACCATGTCGGCTGTGACGTAGACCGGCAGGTCAGCCATGTAGATTTCTGAATAGCCGGAGGCGAATGAGGCAAATGTCTGCTCAGCGGCGACGGCGAAGCCACGCGCTTTGATGGATGCGCGCACCTGATCCTGCGCGGTCCACACGGACTTCTCCAGGATGTCGTCAAGGTAGAGGGCTGTCTCGGCGTCGTAGCCCAGGTCATCGTGGAAATCGCTCGGATACTCTGCGCGCAATTGCTCGGGGCTGCGATCACTCAGCGCTTCCATGGAGTCGCTGAGGGTCTGCAGCTCCTGGGCGCGCACTGTGATCGGGGTGCCCGAGTCTGGCTCACCTGGCACAGTGGGTATTGCGTCTTCGTGAGAGCTGCCACATCCCAAGAGCAGCCACGCGGAGATTCCAATCAAGCTGCTCAAGCCGAGGTGATGCGTGCGAAACATGTCTGGTCCCCTTTGAAGCGAAAGCCGGCACCTCCTCGATGGGAGAGCTCCCCCATCGCACAGCAAGCTCCATGCCACCCCTCCCCAAACCGCTCCCAAGTTGATCTCAAACCGCCCCCAGGTTGATTTTGGTGCAACGATACACGCTCACGTCCGAGGACATTGGGAGATCCGGGCCGTGCGGACTGCGCGGCGTGCAAAGCGGTTTGGCGCGCAGGCGCGCAGGCGCGTGGCCGGGGCGTTCAAGTGCGCGGGGCGTCAGTTCAACCCAAGAGGTTGTTGAACGCCGCGTCCAGATCGGCGTCTTCGCTGAGCGGTTCCGGCACGCGTTCCCCCAGGGCTCGGATGCGCGCCGCAACATCGCGATAGCCAATGTCTCGGCGCGCGATGTTCTGCAGGTGCTTCACGTACTCCGGCTGATGCCCTTCACTTTGTTCTAACAGTGCCAGGTCGTACTCGATGCCGTTTTGCTCGTCGGCCCCGAGGTTGTCGAGCGCAAGCCCCGCCCGGAACGCCTGTTTGGCCTTGGCAGCTTGACCCAGCTGACGGCGAATGGTCCCGATCATGAAATGACACATGGCGGCGCGCGTCGGGTCGTTACTAGCCAGCTCGAACTCCGCGCACGCGTCTTCCAGCAGGCCCATCTCCTTGTAGGCAACACCCAAGTCGTAGTGCGTCGCCGCGTCGCTATCGTCCACGACCGCCTTGACCCCCTCCTTGAACTTGGCAAACACTTGGTCGACGTCGACTTCTTGTTCCAACGACGCCAGAGCGGGGTGCGCCTGTGGCTCGTTCAGTTCGTCCAAGGCGTCGAGCGAGGCCGCGATATCAAAAGCGTGATCCTCCGGCGCCGCTGCAAGATCGTTGATATCGGTGTCGCTGCCGTGTTGCAGCGCTTGGACTTCGGCCAGGCGTTCCTTGAGCAGCGGATGCTCCGGCGCTGCCTGAAGAGTATCGCTGAGAATGGCCACCGCGTCGGAATAGAGGCCTTGGCTGGCGAAGAATTCGGCTTCTTCAAGCACCTCTTCGATGGCTTCGTTCGAGGGACGTTCAAGGGAACGCGAATGCGGTGGTCGAGCGGACTGCGGTGAACGAGGGGACTGCGGTGAACGAGCGGAGCCCGGTGGTCGAGCAGAGTACAGCTTGCCCGGCGCCGCTGAGGAGCGACGCATGCGACCACGACCACTCTGGGGCTCGCTCTGCG
>Ga0315912_10002749_pt1 | contig 18307 bp, 30 predicted proteins | sample VfabasoilMG_FD_204469 | JGI IMG/M metagenome (GOLD analysis project Ga0315912, IMG submission 204469) | Garden soil microbial communities collected in Santa Monica, California, United States - V. faba soil | ecosystem: Environmental > Terrestrial > Soil > Garden | place: USA: California...
ACCCCTATGGGTCGGCGGCGGCCGCACCTTCGCGGCCCGCCCGCGGAATTTCGAGCAGAAGGTCAATCGCAAGATGTACCGCGCCGCAATGCGCTCGATGCTCTCCGAGCTGCTGCGCCAGGAGCGCCTCGTGCTCGTCGAGTCCTTCGCCGTCGACGCGCCAAAAACCAAGGCCGCCAAGGCCATGCTCGCGGAGCTCGGCGTCGAGCGCGGGCTCATCGTCGTCGAGGCCTTCGACGAGAATCTCTGGCTGGCCACGCGGAACCTGCACGAGATTTCCTGTCTCGAGGCTGGTGAGGTGGATCCCGTGAGCCTCGTCGCCAACGATCGCATCATCATGACCGCGGCTGCCGCCAAGCTGATCGAGGGGCGACTGGGATGAGCACGATTGCGAGCCAGGAACGGTTGATGGACGTCATTCTCGGGCCGCATGTGTCCGAGAAGTCGACGGCGCAAGGGCAAGGCTCGCGCCAGGTCGTGTTCCGCGTGCGCCGCGACGCGACGAAGCCCGAGATCCGCAAGGCGGTCGAAACCCTGTTCGAGGTCAAGGTCGAAAAGGTGGCCATCGTCCGCGCGCACGGCAAGGCGAAGCGCTTCGGCACGCGCAAGGGCCAGCAGTCGTCGTGGAAGAAGGCCTACGTCCGGCTCGCGCCGGGCCAGGACCTCGACTTCGTCGGCGCTGAGTAAGGCAAGCATTCGAGGTTGATGCTTCATGGCTCTAAGAATATTGAGACCCACGTCACCCGGACAGCGCGGCACGGTCCGCGTCGTCAATCCGGACCTGCACAAGGGTGAGCCGCACTCGCCGTTGCTCGCGCCGCTGTCGAAGACAGGCGGCCGCAATAACGTTGGCCGCCAGACCGTCAGGCACCAGGGCGGCGGTCACCGGCGCCACTATCGTCTCGTCGACTTCCGTCGTGACAAGGACGGCGTTCCGGGCAAGGTCGAGCGCCTCGAGTACGATCCGAATCGCAGCGCCAACGTGGCCCTCGTGCTCTATGCCGACGGCGAGCGCCGCTACATTCTCGCGCCGAAGCGCATGGCTGCCGGCGATACCGTCCTTTCGGGTGGCGACGCTCCGATCAAGAGCGGCAATGCCCTGCCGATCAAGAACATTCCCGTGGGTACGCTCGTGCACTGCATTGAGCTCAAGCCGGGCGGCGGCGCCCAGCTCGCGCGCTCGGCCGGCGCCTCGGTGCAGATCGTGGCCCGCGAAGACGCCTACGTGACTGTGCGCCTGCGCTCGGGCGAGTTGCGCAAGGTGCACGTCGACTGCCGGGCGACGGTTGGCGAGGTCGGCAACGACGAGCACAACCTGCGCAAGCTCGGCAAGGCGGGCGCGAGCCGCTGGCGCGGCATCCGGCCGACGGTTCGCGGTGTCGCGCAAAATCCCGTCGACCATCCGCACGGTGGCGGCGAAGGCAAGACCTCGGGCGGCCGCCACCCCGTCACGCCGTGGGGTCAGCCGACGAAGGGCTACAAGACGCGCAAGAACAAGCGCACGCAGTCGATGATCGTGCGCGACCGCAGAAGCAAGTAGAGAACAACGATGTCACGTTCGATCAAGAAGGGCCCGTTCGTCGATACCCATCTCATGAAGAAGGTGGAGAAGGCCGCCAAGGCCAACGACCGCCGACCGATCAAGACCTGGTCGCGCCGCTCGATGATCCTGCCCGACATGGTCGGCCTGACGATCGCCGTGCATAACGGCAAGGCGCACGTGCCCGTGCTGATCTCCGAGAACATGGTCGGGCACAAGCTTGGCGAGTTCGCCGCGACGCGCACTTTCCGCGGCCACTCGGGCGATCGCAAGGTCAAGGCCGGCGCGGAAGGCGCCCCGGGCGCCCCGGGCGCTCCGGGAGCACCGGCTCCGTCCAGGCCGGAAGGCCGATAGCGGGAGAGGATTCGAATGGAAGCCGACGCCACATTGAGATACGCGCGCATTTCGCCGCAGAAGTGCCGCCTCGTCGCGGACCAGATTCGCGGCGAGCCCGTTGCCAAGGCGCGCCAGATCCTGCTGTTCAGCCGGAAGAAGGCCGCGAGCATTGTGTACAAGGTGCTCGAGTCGGCGATCGCCAACGCCGAGCACAACCACGGCGCCGACATCGACGAGCTCAAGGTCGCGATGGTCCAGGTCAACGGCGCGCCGTTCTTCGCGCGCTACACGGCGCGCGCCAAGGGCCGCGGCAACCGCATCCTCAAACGCAACAGCCACATCACTGTTCGCGTGGCGGACGAGAAATAGAGCTATGGGACAAAAAGTACATCCGATCGGCATCAGGCTCGGCATCACTCGCGAGTGGACCTCGAAGTGGTACGCCAGCACGCAGACATTTCCGCATTTCGTCGAGCAGGACCACAAGGTCCGGACTTTCCTGCAGAAGCGGCTCAAGGAAGCCTCTATCAGCCGCATCCATATCGAGCGTCCGGCCAAGAAAGCCAATATCACGATTCATACAGCGCGTCCCGGCATCGTGATCGGCAAGAAGGGCGAGGACATCGAGAAGCTTCGCAACGAAGTCGCGACTCTGCTGCGCATGCCGTTGCATGACGTCCGCATCAATATTGCCGAGATTCGCAAGCCCGAGCTCGACGCGCTGCTCGTCGCCGAAGGCATTGCGCAGCAGCTCGAGCGCCGCGTGCAGTTCCGCCGCGCGATGCGTCGCGCCGTGACCAACACGATGCGCATCGGCGCCGCGGGCATCAAGGTCCGTGTCTCGGGCCGTCTCAACGGCGCCGAGATCGCGCGCTCCGAGTGGTACCGCGAGGGCCGCGTGCCCCTGCACACGCTGCGCGCCGACATCGACTACGGTCTCGCCGAAGCGAAGACCACCTATGGCGTCATCGGCGTCAAGGTCTGGATCTGTCGCGGCGAGGTCTTCGAATCCCCCGAGGCCGAAGCCGCTGGTGCCGAGGCCGCCGAGCCGGCGCGTCCGCAGTAGCCCGACGGTAGACGACGATGCTGCAACCAAAACGCACCAAGTACCGCAAGCAGTTCAAGATGCGAAACCGTGGGCTGGCCACGCGCGGCAACAGCGTCAGCTTCGGCGATTACGGCCTGAAGTCGACGACGCGCGGGCAGCTGACGGCGCGCCAGATCGAAGCCGCACGGCGCGCAATGACGCGCTACGTCAAGCGCGGCGGCAAGATCTGGATCCGCGTCTTCCCCGACAAGCCGATCACCAAGAAGCCGCTCGAGGTTCGCCAGGGCAAGGGCAAGGGCAACGTCGAGTACTGGGTCGCGCAGATCCAGCCCGGCCGCATGCTCTACGAGATCGCCGGAGTTACCGAGGATATTGCGCGCGAGGCTTTCCGGCTCGCGGCGGCAAAGCTGCCAGTGCGCACGATGGTCATTGAACGGCAGGCCGGTTGATGAAAGACAAGACGCCAAAAGAGAAGAGAAAGGAAATGCGCGCAATGTCGGAGGAGCAGATCGGCAAGGAGCTGCTCGAGCTGCGCCGCGCACGATTCAATCTGCGGATCCAGTCGGCGACGGGGCAGGGCGTCCGGCCTCACGAACACGGGCGCCTTCGTACGGATATCGCGCGGCTCAAGACCATCCTGCGCGAGCGGGAGCTGCAGGAGAAAGGTAAGTCGTGATGAGTGCCGGTAACGAAAACGTCGAACAGAGCGGCGCGCGACGGACTGTCGGGCGGGTCGTCAGCAACAAGATGAACAAGAGCGTCACGGTGAAGATCGAGTACCGGATCAAGCACCCCGCGTACGGCAAGTTCATCAAGCGCACGACGAAAATCATGGCGCACGACGAGGACAATTCCTGCAAGCCCGGCGATCTGGTCGCCATCAGCGAGTGCCGCCCGATTTCGAAGCGCAAGGCCTGGCGCGTCGTCGAGATCATCGAGCGTCCGGAAGCCGACGTCGACGCCGGCGCGGAAGCATGAGGCTCGGGAGATGATCCAGACACACACAATGTTGCAGGTTGCCGACAACAGCGGCGCGCGTCGGCTCATGTGCATCAAGGTGCTTGGCGGCTCGAAGCGGCGCTACGCCCGCATCGGTGACGTCATCAAGGTCACGGTCAAGGATGCGATTCCGCGCGGCCGCGTCAAGAAGGGCGAGGTCTACGACGCCGTCGTCGTCCGCACGCGCCAGGGATTGCGCCGCTCCGATGGCTCGTCGATCCGTTTCGACGGCAATGCCGCGGTTCTGCTGACCAACAAGCTCGAGCCGATCGGCACGCGTATTTTCGGGCCCGTGACGCGCGAGCTCCGCACGACCCAGTTCATGAAGATCATCTCGCTGGCACCCGAAGTGCTCTAGGAATCGACAGATGGCACGCATCAGAAAGGGCGACGAGGTCGTCGTGATCGCCGGCAAGGACAAGGGCCGCCGGGGCGCCGTGCTGCGTGTCTACCCGGACGGCAAGGTGCTCGTCGAGAACGTCAACGTCGCGAAGAAGCACCAGCGTCCGAACCCGAATGCCGGCAAGCCTGGCGGAATCATCAGCAAGGAAATGCCGATCCACGGTTCGAATGTGATGATCTTCAATTCTCAGACCGAGAAGGGCGACCGCGTCGGCTTCCGCAGGCTCGACGATGGCAAGAAGGTGCGGTTCTTCAAATCCAACAACGAAGTTCTGGACAGCTGATATGAGCCGTCTCAAGCAGACCTACAAGAAGGAAATCGTGCCCCGGCTCATGAAGAAGCTGGGCCTCAAGAATCCGATGGCCGTTCCGCGGATCACCAAGATCACGCTGAACATGGGTGTCGGCGAGGCGCTCGCGGACAAGAAGGTTCTCGAGCACGCGATGAGCGATCTAGCGAAGATCTCGGGCCAGAAGCCCGTGCCCTGCAACGCGCGCAAGTCCGTCGCGTCGTTCAAGGTGCGCGAGGACGTGCCGATCGGCTGCAAGGTCACGCTGCGCGACGACCGCATGTACGAGTTCCTCGATCGGCTGATCAGCGTCGCGATCCCGCGCATCCGCGACTTTCGCGGCATCTCAAGCCGCTCGTTCGACGGTCGCGGCAATTTCAGCCTCGGCATCAAGGAACAGATCATTTTCCCGGAGATCGATTACGACCAGGTCGACACGCTCCGGGGGCTCGACATCTGCATCACGACATCGGCGCGCGACGACGCGGCCGGCAAGGCGCTGCTCGAGGAATTCAATTTCCCGCTGCGCCAACCCGGAGGAGCGACTTAAGACTATGGCAAAAAGATCCATGATCGAGCGTAACAACCGGCGGCTCCGCGCGGTAAAGAAGTACGCCAAGAAGCGCGCCGAGTACCGCGAGACCATCCGCAACCCCGGTTCGTCGGATGAGGAAAAGTCGGTTGCCCAGCAGAAACTGCAGGCCCTGCCGCGTGATTCGAATCCGGTCCGGCTGCGCAACCGCTGCGCGATCACGGGCCGACCTCACGGTTTCTACCGCAAGTTCGGTCTCGCGCGGAACAAGCTTCGCGAGACGACGATGCGCGGCGAGATTCCGGGCCTGTCGAAGGCCAGCTGGTAGCGCCGGAGAATAACGACGATGAGCATGACCGATCCGATTTCCGACATGCTGACGCGCATCCGCAATGCGCAGCTGGCGCGCAAGGCCACCGTGTCCATTCCTGCATCGCGGCAGAAGCTCGCAATCATCGAGGTGCTGCGCGATGAGGGCTTCATCGAGAGCGTGGAGGCCGAGCAGGACGGCGTGCGCCGTTCGCTCAAGGTCGGCCTCAAATACCACCGCAACCGGCCCGTCATCGAGCGGATCCAGCGCGTGAGCCGCCCGGGCCTGCGCATCTTCAAGCCCGTCACCGATCTGCCGCGCGTCCAGGGCGGCCTCGGCATCGCGATCATCTCGACCTCGAGCGGCGTGATGTCCGACCGTAAGGCGAGGGCAGAGGGTCGCGGCGGCGAGGTGCTCTGCATCGTTTCCTGATGCAGTAGAGGATTGCCATGTCACGAATAGCCAAAATGCCGGTCAAGCTCCTCAAGGGAGTAACTGCCGAGGTCAAGGACCAGACGGTCGCGGTGAAGGGCCCCAAGGGCTCGCTCTCGATGACCCTGAACCCTGTCGTCAAGGTAGCGCTCGACGGCGAACAGCTCCGCGTCAGCGCGGTATCCGGCGGGCGCGCTTCGAGCGCCGTCGCCGGCACGACGCGCGCGCTGCTGCAGAACATGGTCAAGGGCGTCAATGCGGGATTCGAGCGCAAGCTCGAGCTCGTCGGCGTCGGCTACCGTGCCCAGGCTCAGGGCAACAAGCTCAGCATGACGCTCGGCCTGTCGCATCCGGTCGTCTATCAGGTGCCCACGGGCATCTCGATCGAGACGCCGAGCCAGACCGAGATCATCATCAAGGGCGTTGACCGCCAGAAGGTCGGCCAGGTCGCCGCCACGCTCCGCGATTTTCGTCCGCCCGAGCCCTACAAGGGCAAGGGTGTGCGCTACGCCAACGAGCAGATCGTTCTCAAGGAAGCGAAGAAGAAGTAGAGGCGGAACGTGGACAAGCAAACCAGACGTCAGCGTCGTACCCGCCGTACCCGGGCGCGCATCGCGAAGCAGGACATCCACCGGCTCTGCGTGCATCGCACGCCGCGGCACATCTATGCGCAGATCATCGCGCCCGATCGCGCAACGGTCGTCACTTCGGCTTCGACGGTCCAGAAGGACGTCCGCGAGGGACTCAAGTCGACGGGCAACAAGGACGCGGCGGCGGCCGTCGGCAAAATGATCGCCGCGCGCGCGGCCGAGAAGGGCATCAAGAAGGTCGCGTTCGATCGCTCGGGATTCCGCTTTCACGGCCGGGTCAAGGCGCTCGCGGACGCGGCGCGCGAAGCAGGGTTAGAGATCTAGAGAAACGGATATGGCAGCACAGGAAGATCTCCAGGAAAAACTGGTCGCGGTCAATCGCGTGGCCAAGGTCGTCAAGGGCGGACGTCAGTTCGGCTTCACCGCGCTGACTGTCGTCGGCGACGGCGCGGGCCAGGTTGGCTACGGCTACGGCAAGGCGCGCGAGCTACCGCTCGCGATTCAGAAGGCCATGCAGGCCGCCCGCAAGAACATGTACAAGCTGAGCCTCAGGCAGGACACGCTCCACTACCAGGTCGTCGGACGGCACGGCGCGACGCGCGTCTTCATGCAGCCGGCCTCGGAAGGCACGGGCATCATCGCCGGCGGCGCGATGCGCGCCGTATTCGAGTGCGCCGGCGTGCGTAATGTCCTGGCCAAGAGCTATGGCTCGCGCAACCCCATCAACGTCGTGCGCGCGACGCTCGACGCGCTGTCGCACATGCGCTCGCCGGAAGACATTGCCGCCAAGCGCGGCAAGACGGTCGCCGAGATCACGGGCTGAGGTTAGACGTGGCCAAGAAGGACAAGAAGCTCAAGGTGACGCTCCTCAAGAGCAGATTTCACCGCAAGCCGTCGCATGCGGCGACGCTGGTCGGCCTCGGTCTGCGCCGACGCCATCAGAGCGTCACGCTCGTCGATACCCCGGAGACGCGCGGCATGATTGCGAGCGTCAATTACATGGTCGAAGTCGAGGAAGTCTAGATGATGCGCCTCAATGACATGCGGCCGGCGGCGGGCAGCCGCAAGATCGCCAAGCGCCTCGGGCGCGGCGGATCGGCCGGCCAGGGCAAGACCTGCGGCCGTGGCGTCAAGGGCCAGAAGGCCCGCGCCGGCGGTTACCACAAGACCGGCTTCGAGGGCGGCCAGATGCCGTTGCAGCGACGCCTGCCGAAGATCGGCTTTCGCACGATGCAGCCGCATTCCTGCGTCGAGGTGCGCCTGCACGAGCTCAAGCGCTTCAAGGGCCAGACGGTCGACCTCGCCGCTTTGAAGGCGGCGCAGATCGTGCCCCAGCAAGCCGCGGGCGCCAAGGTCATCGCCTCAGGCAGCATCGACGTCGCCGTCAAGCTCGCCGGAATCAAGGTGACGCCGGGCGCCAGGAAGGCCATCGAGGCCGCCGGCGGCAGCGCGGAATAGCATGGCACAGGCAGGCGCAGGCAATCCGGGATCGATGATCGGCGGCGTCGCTCGCTTCAGCGAGCTGCGCCAGCGCGTGCTGTTCCTGCTCGGCGCGCTGATCGTCTATCGCATCGGCACCTTCATTCCCGTGCCGGGCATCGATCCTGCCGCCCTGGAGCAATTCTTCGCTTCGCAATCGGAGACGATTCTCCAGGTCTTCAACATGTTCTCGGGCGGCGCGCTCGAGCGCCTGTCGATTTTCTCGCTCGGCGTCCTGCCCTATATCTCGGCGTCGATCGTCATCCAGATGGCCACGCACATCGTCGAGCCGCTCAAGCAGCTGCGCAAGGAAGGCGAGACGGGCCGCCGCAAGATCACGCAGTACACGCGCTACGGCACGGTCCTGCTGGCCTCCTTCCAGGCCGTCGCGGCCGCGACAGCGCTGCAGAATCAGAACGTCGTGATCGCGCCGGGGCCGGGATTCGTGGTCACGGCTGCCGTCACGATCGTGACCGGAACGATGTTCCTGATGTGGCTCGGCGAGCAGATTACGGAGCGCGGCATCGGCAACGGCATCTCGATGATCATCCTCGCGAGCATCCTCTCGGGACTGCCGTCGGCCATCGGCAGCATTCTCGATCTCGTGAGCACCGGCGCCATGAACCGGGGCATGCCGTTCCTGATTGCCTTCCTGATTCTCGGTGTCTTCGGCGTCGTCGTGTTCATGGAGCGAGCCCAGCGCCGAATCACCGTCAACTACGCGAAGCGCCAGCAGGGCCGGCGCATGTACGCGGGTCAGACCAGCCACCTGCCGTTCAAGATCAACATGGCGGGCGTCATTCCACCGATCTTTGCCTCGAGCCTGATCCTGTTCCCGGCGACGATCGCCCAGCTCATGGGCACCAACCAGCAGTACGGCTGGCTCACGAGCCTTGCTGCCAGCCTCTATCCCGGTCAGCCGATCTACATCCTGCTCTACGGCGGCCTGATGATCTTCTTCTGCTTCTTCTATACGGCTCTCGTCTTCAATTCGCGCGAGACCGCGGACAACCTCAAGCGTTCGGGCGCCTTCATACCGGGCATCCGTCCCGGCCAGCAGACGGCCGAGTACATCGACAAGGTGCTGACGCGGCTCACGTTCTGGGGCGCGCTCTACATCACGGGCGTCTGCCTGCTGCCCGAGTTCCTGCGGCTGCAGTTCTCCAGCCTGCCGTTCTACGTCGGCGGCACCTCGATGCTGATCATCGTCGTCGTGACGATGGATTTCATGGCGCAGCTGCAGGCCCACATGATGACGCATCAGTACGAAGGCCTGATGAAGAAGGCGAACCTCAAGGGCTACGGGAAGAAATCATGAAAGTCAGGGCATCGGTTCGGAAAATCTGCAGGAACTGCAAGGTCGTCAGGCGGCGCGGCGTCGTTCGCGTGATTTGCTCGGACCCGAGACACAAGCAGCGGCAGGGATAAGGTTCCGCAAGGAAAGACAATATGGCGCGTATCGCCGGCATCAATATTCCCGTCAATAAGCACGTGGTCATCTCGCTGACGCAGATCCACGGCATCGGACGATCGCGCGCGATCGCGGCCTGCCGCGCCGCGCAGATCGAGCCGTCTACCAAGGTCAAGGACTTGAGCGAGCCCGAGGTCGCGCGGCTGCGCGACGCGATCGCCAAGTTCACGGTCGAAGGCGACCTGCGCCGTGAAGTCGCGATGAACATCAAGCGTCTGATGGACCTCGGCTGCTATCGCGGCATCCGCCACCGTCGTGGCCTGCCCGTGCGCGGCCAGCAGACGCAAACCAATGCCCGTACCCGCAAGGGTCCGCGGCGTGCGATCAAGAAGTAGGTAACGAACGATGGCCAAGCAACCAGCAGCACCGGCACCAGCAGCAGCGGCGGCACCAGCAGCAACGCCAGCAGCGGCGACACCCGCGGCGGCAGCCAAGGCGAAGAAGAAGGTCAAGCGGCAGATTCTCGATGCCGTTGCGCACGTCCATGCGTCCTTCAACAACACGATCATCACGATCACGGACCGGCAGGGCAACGTCCTGTCCTGGGCCACGGCCGGCGGCTGCGGCTTCAAGGGCTCGCGCAAGAGCACGCCCTTTGCCGCCCAGGTCGCGGCCGAGAAGGCCGGCACGACCGCCAAGGAGTCGGGCGTCCGGAATCTCGAGGTGCGCGTCAAGGGCCCGGGCCCCGGACGCGAGTCGGCCGTGCGCGCGCTCAACGCCGTCGGCTTCCGCATCGCGCAGATCGAGGACGTGACTCCGATTCCGCACAACGGCTGCAGGCCCCCCAAGAGACGAAGAGTCTAGGCAGAAACGAATATGGCGAGATACCGAGGCCCAACGTGCAAGCTGGCCCGCCGCGAGGGCACAGACCTCTTCCTCAAGAGCGGCGTCAAGCCGCTCGAGTCGAAGTGCAAGCTGGAGACGCCGCCGGGCGGCGCCGCGCAGCGCCGCACGCGCCTGTCCGACTACGGCACGCAGCTGCGCGAGAAGCAGAAGCTGCGCCGCATGTACGGCATTCTCGAGCGGCAGTTCCGCAACTATTACAAGAAGGCGTCGAAGGTCAAAGGCTCGACGGGCGAGAACCTGCTGCGCATGCTCGAGTCGCGGCTCGACAACGTCGTCTACCGCATGGGCTTCTCGTGCACGCGCGCCGAGGCGCGTCAGCTCGTGGCGCACCGCGGCATCATGGTCAACAACCGTATCGTCAACATTCCGTCGTTCCAGCTCAAGGCTGGCGACAAGATCGCGGTTCGCGAGCGCGCCAAGGCTCAGCTCCGCATCCAGTCGGCGCTCAACATCGCCGGTCAGGTCGGATTCCCGGAATGGGTCGAGGTCGACGACAAGAAGATGGAAGGTCTGCTCAAGAACCTTCCTGAGCGCGACGAGATCCTGCCGGACATCAACGAGAATCTCGTCGTCGAGCTCTACTCCAAGTAACGCGCGTCCAGAAATACGAGGAAACGCAGAAATGGCTGAATCAGCAACCGAATTCCTGAGACCGCGCGCCGTCAAGGTGCAGCCGCTCGCCGACAATCGCGCCCGCGTTACCGTGGAGCCCTTCGAGCGTGGCTTCGGCCACACTCTCGGCAATGCGCTGCGCCGCGTCCTGCTGTCGTCGATGCCCGGCGCCGCGATCGTCGAGGCCGAGATCGAAGGCGTGCTGCACGAGTACACGAGCATCGAGGGCGTCCAGGAAGACGTCGTCGAGATCCTGCTGAACCTCAAGGCGGTCGCGATCCGGATGCACGGCCGCGATGAAGCCGAGGTGCGCCTCATCAAGAAGGGTCCGGGCCCCGTGCTCGCCGGAGACATCGCCGGCGACGCCGACATCGAGATCGTCAACCCGAATATGGTCATCGCGAACCTGACGTCGGCCGGAGAGCTCCGCGCCTTCCTCAAGATCGTGCGCGGTCGCGGTTATCGCCCGGCTGCCCAGGCAGCGCTCTTCGAGGAGCAGACCCGGCCGATCGGCCGCCTGCAGCTCGACGCCTCATTCACGCCGATCCGTCGAGTCACGTACACGGTCGAAAGCGCGCGTGTCGAGCAGCGGACGAACCTCGACAAGCTCATCATCGACATCGAGACCAACGGCACGATCGATCCCGAGGAGGCCGTGCGCCGCGCGGGCTCGATCCTGAAGAGCCAGCTCGAGGTCTTCGTCGACCTCCAGGGCGAGGAAGACGCGGCCTTCGGTCGCACCGAGACGCAGGTCGATCCGATCCTGCTGCGCCCCGTCGACGAGCTCGAGCTCACCGTCCGCTCGGCAAACTGCCTCAAGGCCGAGAACATCAATTACATCGGCGATCTCGTGCAGCGCACCGAGGTCGAGCTGCTGCGCACGCCGAACCTCGGCAAGAAGTCGCTGACCGAGATCAAGGAAGTGCTCGAGTCGCACGGCCTCGCGCTCGGCATGCGCCTCGACAACTGGCCGCCGGCCGGTTTGCGCGGCGAGGAAGAGCGCCCGGCGACCGCCGCATTCTGAACGGAGTGATTTTCGATGCGCCACCGTAAATCTGGCCGCAAGCTGAGCCGCACTTCCTCGCATCGCAAGGCGATGTACCGGAACATGGCCGCCTCGCTGCTGCGCCACGAGACGATCAAGACGACCTTGCCGAAGGCCAAGGAGCTCCGGCGTGTCGTCGAGCCGCTGATCACGCTGGCGCGCAACGCCGACGGCAGCAAGCTCGACGCCGTGCACCGGCGCCGTCTCGCCTTCGACCGGCTGCGCGACAAGGCCGTCGTCGGCAAGCTCTTCGACGAGATCGGGCCGCGCTACAAGGCGCGACCGGGCGGGTACCTGCGTATCCTCAAGATCGGCTTCCGCCCCGGCGATTCCGCGCCGATGGCGGTCGTGCAGCTGCTCGACCGACCGGCGCCCAAGGCCGTCGCGGCGGCGGAATAGCCCATCCTGAAGCGCGCAAGGGGCGCGCTATTGCCCCATCGCAGCCGTGACATCGGCCCGCGTCTGCGGCGCCGCGGACGCGTGCACGTTGATGTACCGCTCGTAGTTGATGCCGAGCTTCTCCAGCGCCGGCACCAGAGCCCGGACGTGATCGTTCGCGGGCTGCCCGGGATTCACCGAGAAATCGCCCTGGAACAGAACCCGCTCCGCCGGGAAGTACGCGACCAGCAGGCCGTTCGAGTGCGGCGCCGGGAAGACGTGATAGAACTCGACCGTGTGCTCGCCGTCCGTGAACGTGCGACTGTCGCCGACGCCTTCGACGCGCGCACGGCGCGGGTTCTGCGAGAGCGCGTCATCGAGCAGCGTGCGCGGGGTATTTAGCGCGCGCTCGAAAAACTCGCGATTGTTCTCGTGCGTAATGATCGCGGCGCCTTCTGCGACCGGCACGGGCAGGCCGCCCGTGTGGTCCGAGTGCGGATGCGTCACGAAGACGTAGCGTAGCGGCTTGTCCGGGAACTGCCGCTTGATCTCCTCGACGTAGGCCGCCGCGCGCGCCTGGTTTTGCCCGGCCTCGAGCAGCATCACGTAGTCGTCGAACTCGGCGACGAGGGAGTCGTAGCTGCCTTGGCCGGCCGTGTAGCGAAAGAGCCACGGCGCAAGCTCCTCCTTCTCGATGACGAGTGCGGCTTGACCACCGGCCGCGCCAGCTGGCGCAGCGGCGGGCGGGCCACCCCGACCACCAGCTGCTCCGCCTGGGGCTGCGCCTGGCGCTCCGCCCGGGGCTCCACCGGCCCGACCACCGGGCGCTCCGCCGCCGCGGCCTGCCGGCGGAGGGGGAGCGGGCGCGAGCGCTGCCAGGTCAGCCGGATTGCCCTGCGCGTTCGTGATCTCGGCCTCGAAGAACGGCCAGCCGCCACGCGTCTGCACGATCCGTGTCGGCACCATGGCGCCATTGAAGTCGCGCCAGCCGGAGTACGTCGCGACGATGTGCATGTCGCCCATGATGTTCTCGCCGAGCCAGGTCTCGACGCGCTCGATGAGGTTGTCGCCATTGACGTAGGCGTCGATGCGATAGGCCGCGCCGGAAGGCGCCCTGACCGTCGGGCTCCAGCTCAGCACGGTGAGCTCCGTGCTGCCGACGCGCTGGCGTCGCGCCGTCGCATTGTTGTCCGCGGCGCCTTTGAGGAATCCCCATGGCGTGAGGTAGAGCTCGAGCGACGCGTTCCAGGGTTGCGAGACATCCGCCTGCGCGGGCGTGACCTGCTGGAAGAACGTGCCCTGGGCGACGGCCGTGGAGCCGCCGGCGCCGATGTTCATCGTCCCGCCCGTGTGGCGCGACGTCGGCGCCGCGAGATCGATGACGCGTACGTAATTGGTGATCGGCCGCATCGGATCGTGCGTGCCGTAGCAGATCAGCGCGGTCGCATTGGCGCCGCACTGCTGGAATGAGACGTCGCGCGCCGAGCCCGAGTAGGTCACGGACTGCACGTTGCCGAGCGCCCGCGTTGCGGCCGAGATGACGGCGTCGGCGTCCTGAGCCAGCGCGGGTCCGTGAATACACGCCGCTGCGACAGCCGCCAGTGTGAGCTTTTTCATATTTATTCCCCCTGAGTCAGAACCAGGAACTTCTTGTTCGTCGATGACACATATTGCTGCGTGACGCGCAGCTGGCGCAAGCTCGTCCGCTCGTCGCGGCGCGGCCCGAGGCAACCCTATTGGACCGCAGGTTGCGGCGCAGGTGTACGCTTGCCCTTGATCGGCGAGCCGCTGCCGTTGCGCAGCAGGTTGCCGGATACCGAACCGTCCTCCGCCAGCGTGACTTCGAAATCCACGCGTGCGGGGTTGCCATTGAACACGAGGTCGTAGCCCCATTTGGCTTCGGCTCCATCGACCGTGCCGGTCAGATTCGTGGCGTCCATGCCGCGCAGATCGGGCCTGCAGCTCCCGGAGAGCTCGTCGCCTTCTTGAACGATCGTGCAAAAGATCGCCGTGACCGCCCCGTTGAAGGTGTTGTCGAGCTTCCAGGTGCCGGAGAAATCCGCCGCCGCCGCGAGGGAGGGCACTAATGCAGCGGCTCCAAGAACATGTGCGAGTTTCATGCGCTGAACTCTCTTCTAATGGGTGTCTCGTGGCTAGGGTAAGCCTGAGGCACATGCACAGTCGACATTCCCGCGCCTAAGGCCGTGGCGGCAGGGTAGAAGACTCGCGGCGGCGCTTCCGCGCCCGCCTCAAGGTCAGCCACTGCCAGTGCGGCCGCATGCGTCGCAGCCAGCGCTCGACCGTGAGTGGCCTGTAGAGCGTGGCTTCCTCGGGAGGGAGGTTTTCGGGGAGCCTTCCGTGCTTGAGCTTGATCCAGGCGTTGAGATCGACTTGCCGCGTGAGCTCGAAGCGCCGGCGGCTCCATCCCGAAGCGTCGGCAGCGCGCACGCAGGCAATGCCGAAATCGATGATGAAGGGCCGCTCGTCGGGCCCGACGAGCGTGTTCTCCTTGCGCTTCAGATCCCCGTGCGCGACACCCGCGGCGTGCATGGCGAGGATCGTCTCGAGCAGCCGCGCGAAGAAGCGCTCGCGATTCTCGAGCGATTGCGCCGTCTGGCGGAGTGTCGTGCCGGCGATGTGAGCGAGCACGAGGTGGTCGCCGCGCGCGAGCCCGAAGCAGGCGGGAACGCCGGGAATCCCGGCGAGCCGGGCGTAGACGCTCGCCTCGCGCCGGATTGCACGCCGGCTGAACCAGGCCAGGAATCGATTCGGGTGCGGGCTCTTGACGACGAGCTCGCCGGCCGCGCTCGAAAGCTGTCGCACGATCGACTGATAGCCGCGGCCGACGACGCGTCCGTTCGCCAGATTCTCGAGCAGCCAGTTTTCGAGCGCGGGGTCGATCTTGAGGCCCTGCTGGCCGCTGCCGTTCTAGCCAGCGAGCCGCGACAGCACGTACCAGGCGCAGAAAGCCACGAACACGGTGATCAGGATCTCGCCGTTCTTGCGCAGGCTGTTGGCGAGCGTCCAGCGGCCGCCGGCCATCGCGCCGACATTGGCGAATCGCGGCATGAGCGCCGGAGTTCTCGCCGCCCAGTCCGACCAGGCCTGGCCAAAGATGCCCTTGAGCTTGCGATCCTCGTACTCGATCGCCGTCGGGTAATAGAACCAGAAGAAGAGAATCGCGACGGGCACGGCCCAAAGCGGCTGCCCGGCGATCGCGAAGCCAAACACGAGCAGGATGTTGCCGGTGTAAAGCGGGTGGCGGACGAGCGCGTAGGGCCCGTTCTTTGCGAGCTCCTTGTTCTTGAGGATGAAGCCGCTCGCGTACAGCCGGACGAGCGTGCCGACGAGCGCGAGGCTCATGCCGACGGCGGCCGTGAGCACGGTGGCGCGGCTCGTCAGCGCGAAGACGAGGATCAGGATAACGGCCAGGCTCTGCCGGGCGACTTCGTTGTAGCGTAGCTCGCGAACGACATGGGCGAAGCCTTTGAGCTGCGGCAGATCCGTGGTGCGGTGCGACATCCGGCTATTGTCCATTGCTTTGACGGCGGCGTCATCCTCGATTCTAATGCGCTCCACCATGAAGACCGTGCTGACCGGAATCACGACGACGGGCACGCCGCATATCGGCCACTACGTCGGCGCTATCCGTCCCGCCATCGAGGCGAGTCGCAACACCGGTATCCGGTCCTGCCTGTTCCTTGCCGATTACCACTCGCTCGTGAAGAGCGGCGACCCGGAGCGCATGGCGCCGTCGACGCTCGAGATCGCCGCAGCCTGGCTTGCCTGCGGCCTCGACCCCGAGCGTGTGATCTTCTATCGCCAGTCCGACGTGCCCGAGATCATGGAGCTGGCCTGGATCCTTACCTGCATGACGGCCAAGGGTCTGATGAATCGCGCCCACGCCTACAAGGCGGCCGTTGCCGAGAACGAGGCGGCCGAAGCTCGTGATCCCGACCAGGGGATCATGATGGGACTCTTCAGCTATCCGATCCTGATGACGGCCGATATCCTGATGTTCAACGCCGACATCGTTCCGGTCGGGCAGGACCAGAAGCAGCATCTCGAGATGGCGCGCGACATCGCGCAGCGCTTCAATCACCATTTCGGCGAGACCTTCGTCCTGCCGGAAGCCGCGATCAGCGAGACGACGGCCGTCCTGCCGGGACTCGACGGGCGCAAGATGTCGAAGAGCTACGGCAACACGATTCCGTTGTTCCTGCCGGAAAAGCAGCTGCGCAAGGCGGTCATGAAGATCAAGACGGACTCGCTCGAGCCAGGCCAGCCGAAGGATCCGGAAGGCAGCATCCTGTTCGCGATCTATGCCGCCTATGCGACCCCCGCGGAAACCGCCGCCGTGCGCCGCCGCTACGCCGACGGCATCGCCTGGGGCGAGATGAAGCAGCTGCTGTTCGAGACGCTCGACAAGGAGCTTCGAGGCATGCGCGCCGAGTACGAGAAACTGATCGCCGATCCCGCGCACGTCGAATCCGTCTTGCGTGCGGGCGCCGCCAAGGCGCGCAAGCTCAGCGTGCCGTTTCTCGCCGATATCCGCCGCCGCGTCGGCGTCCGCCCGCTCGGCTAGCTGGTCGCTGGTTCTTCGCGTCGCCGCCGGAAGCGCTTCTGCTTCCAGAAATATTGCGCCGGCGACTCCCGGATCTGGTCCTCGAGCTGCGCGACGAGACGACGCGTATCGGCCACGTCGTCGTCGCTCGGAAAATCCTCGAGAGGCGACCCGAAACGCAGGCGATAGCCCGAATCGTCGGCCTTGCGACAATAAAAAACCGGCACGAGCCGCGCGCCGCTGATCCGCGCGAGCCGGCTCAGCGAGGTGTTGGTCAGAGCCGGTTCGCCGAAGAATGGGATCAGCGCCGAGGACTTGCCCGTATGCGCCTCGTCGGCGGAAAACCAGACGACGGCGTTCTCGCGGAGGCGTCGCAACAGCGCGCGCAGGTTGCGCTTGTCGACGGAGCCCGTGGTGTAGCGGGCGCGCGCTCGCCGCTGGATCTCGCTGAGCAGGCGGCTCCGGCGGCGGTTGTACAGCTGCGCATAACGCGGCGTGCAGGATGCGACGCTCATCGCTGCCAGCTCGATTGGCGTGAAGTGCCCGGCGCAGAGAATCACGCCGCGGCCATCCGCGAGCCCGCGCTCGAGGTTGGCCAGGCCCTCGATTTCGAAGAGCGCGGCCACCTTGTCGCGACTGCCGAACCATGCCAGCGCGAGCTCGGCGACGATGGCGCCCATGTTCGCGAAATACTCCAGAGCGAGGGTCGCGCGCTCGGCGGCCGGCAAGTCGGGAAAGCAGCGCGCGAGGTTATCCTCGACCAGCGCCGCTGACTTGCGAGACCGCGCCCCAAGCCAGCTCCCGAGCCGCTTGTGCAATGCGAGCGAAAAGCGCCAGGGCAGGGCGGCGCTGAGCCGGAGCCAGCCGATCAGGATCCAGGCTCGCCAGTAGCGAGGGGCGAGGAAGCGCCAGAGCGAGACCGGTTCGTCGGAGGAGTCGGTGCGGGCCTCGCCGCCGAAGAATCCTGGGGCGCGGCGTCGGCTTCCGGCGGTCATCGCAGCAGACTAGCATAGGCATCAGCCGCACCGGCCGGGGGAGAGCGCGCGAGTGAGAGCCATGAACCGTCTTGCAGTCCTGATCGCCGTTGCCGGCGTCGCGCCAATCGCGTTGGCGCAAGCTCCGGCGCCCGCCATCGACACGACCATCACCTTCATGCTGTCCGACATTCCGCGCAGCTACCGCCTCCACGTGCCCGCGGGCTACGCGGGAGAAGCCGTTCCGCTCGTGCTCAATTTTCATCCCTCGGGCGGCACGCCGGACGGCCAGGCTGCGACGAGCGGTTTCGATGCGATCGCCGATCGCGAGGTCTTCATCGTTGCCTATCCCGCGGGCATCTTCGACAACGGCACCTCGGCACAGACCTGGAACGCCAACGTCGAAGCCGGCGTCGACGACGTGCAGTTCGCGCGCGACGTCATCGAGGATGTACGCAG
>Ga0315912_10002750_pt1 | contig 18299 bp, 16 predicted proteins | sample VfabasoilMG_FD_204469 | JGI IMG/M metagenome (GOLD analysis project Ga0315912, IMG submission 204469) | Garden soil microbial communities collected in Santa Monica, California, United States - V. faba soil | ecosystem: Environmental > Terrestrial > Soil > Garden | place: USA: California...
ATCCCCTGGTATTCGGCGCGCACTGCGAGCGGCCCCTCGAAAGTGCGACGGGCATTGCGCTCGCCGAGCGCTCGCAGCTCCGCCATTTCGCGCAGGCGAACGCGCTCGGCCGAGAGTCGCTTTTGACGGAGCCGCCGCGCGAGCTCGGCCGCAGCCAGCGCCACGCGTCGAACCAGCAAGTGCTGCCCGCTGTCGGCTCCCGAGACCAAGCGTCGATCGCTGAGCTCACCGCGCGCCCAGAGCTCCACCTCCACCTGCCGGTCGTCGCGCCCGAGCACGCGCACGAACAGGGGCGGGGGGTTCGCAGCAGGCTCTGGGATTTGGATGTCGGCGACCTCGAGCGATACCTGACGGCGCACGGCGCGCGCATCCAGGATGGTCTCCGCCGCCGGATCGATTTCGATCACGACCGCCGTGGGGGCCGCTGCGGCCGAGCCCGCCTGCGTCAGCAGCGCGAGCAGCGCCGAGGCGAGGACGACCCAGCGCGCGAACTCACGGCGCGGGCGACGCGTCTTGAGGCTGGACCGACGGAGCAGGAGCTGCAGGAGCGTCGGTCGTCGAATCGGACCCCGACGCGGGAGGCGCTGACTTGGCGGCTCCATCCTTGGAGGCTTCACTGCGAAGCTTCTCGAGCTCCTCGCGAAGTTCGACCAAGCGTCGACCGGTCGGGAAGTCTTTCGCATACTGGTCGATGAGCTCGCTCGCGCGTTCCGCGCCTCCCTGGGCGAGCGCGGCGTCTACCTGACGAGCCGCCGCATCTTCGGCGAAGTCCCCGGTCGGAGACAAGCGACGATACAAAGCATAGGCTTCGGCCGCTCCGGCGTGGTCCCCGCCCTGCTCCAGCTGATTGGCCAGGGTCCACGCTGCCAGGGGTGCTTCGGGCGCGCCGGGGAAGGCGTCCAGCAAACGTCGCAACGCCCGCACGGCCTGCTCGCGCTCGGAAGAGGCGCGCCCCAGATCGACCAGGGTCATCAGCTGCTCGGGCGAAGAACCCGCCAAAGCGACGTCCCAACCGCCCGCTCGCTCGAGCGCTGCGCGCGCCCCGGCAAAATCTCCCGAGTCCGCCTTTTGCTGCCAGTCCGGAGACTGGGACGGCGGAGCCGCATACGGTGTCGCCTCCACCTCGAAAACGGGGGCCTCGGCCGCCGCGCGCAGCGAGCTGCCGCCGCGCGTACGCGTGGCGAGCGGACGTCGACGATCGGTCACGTTCGGCACGGGCGGTTGCTGGGCTACCGCCGGGAGAGGCGTTGGCTCGTGCGTCACTTCGTCTGGCCGCGGAAACTCGGCCGCCACGGAGGGCGCCGCTTCACGCACCGGCGCGCTTTGGCGCCCCACCAAAATGCCGCCGGCGAACAGCGCCACGCCCAGGGCGGGCAAAAGCCAGAAGCCAGAACGCGCGCGCGCGGGCGTCGCCGAAAGGCCGGAGTCCAGCCGCTGCCACACGCGCTCGAGCCGCGGATCGTCGGCGTAGTCGCGCAACGCCGACTTTGGCAGCTCGGAAAGCTCATCGTCAATCATGGGTCGTCTTTGGAGAAAGCCGGGACGAAGTGCCCGGTTAGAAAGCGTTGTGCGCGCAAGATGCGGCGCTTGGCGGTGGCGAGCGAGCAGCTCATTAGCTCAGCCACGGTTTCCAGCCGATGCTTTTCGATGAACCGCAGCGTCCACGCGATGCGATCGCTTGCCGGTAACGTTTGCAGCAGCGCGTACACCTGAGCCAGCAGCACGCGCGACTCGGTGCTGGCGTCGCTCGAAGCGATGGCGTCGAGGTCCACCGGCTCCTGCGACGAAAGCCCGAGCGCTGTGAGCAGGCGCCGGCGCCGCAGCCGCGTGCGCACCAGGCGCACCACGATGCAGCCGAGCCACGCGCGAAACGCGGACGGATCCTTCAAGTCGGCAAGGCGAGCATGCGCCTGCACGAACGCGTCATGAACCACGTCCTCCACGTCGATCGAGCCGCCCTGAATGCGCACGGCCAGACCGAGGGCGAAGCTACCGTGGCGGCGGTACAGCGCCTCGAACGCAGAGCGATGACCTGCGGCCGTCAACGCGACCAGCTGCGCGTCCGGGACTTCTTCCTGCGTCGACTCGAATTCGCGCTCGCTCGCGGAGCGTCCGCCTACGAGGCGAAGCTTCGGAGACTCTTGAGGGCGCGCCACGGCCGACACCATACTCTTCGACGCCCGAGCCGGGCACTTCGGCTCAGGCTTGCCCGATTTCGTCGTCCGGCCCACCGTTCTTGTTTTCCAACTACGCGAAACAAATGATCTTACCGAAGCGCGTCGCACAAAGTTTTCTTCGCGCGTGAGCCGCTTTCTGATACTCCGGCGTCTGTCAGTCGGTCCGAGCCCACAGGGTTCGGCAGGAGGAACCCACAATGTCGATGCGTAAGTTTGCAGCTCTCATCCCGGTCTGCGCTCTGTTTGCTGCCTGCGGCGGCGATGCAACTCCGGAAGCGAAGGCTCCCGAAGGTGGCGCGGCTGCGGCTGAAGAGGCCAAGCCGGCTGCGGCCGAGGGCGATGCCAAGCCTGCCGAAGGTGGCGATGCCAAGCCCGCCGAAGGTGGCGACAAGCCCGCCGAGCCAGCGGCCAAGTGAAACTTGGGCTGCTGCCTCTGGGCAGCGGCCTTTCACCGAGCGGCCGGGGCGTTCGCGCTCCCGGCCGTTTGCTTTTTGTGCTCTGGCGTCAGGCGACGCGGCGTAAGTCGACGACCAGACGCGTACGGCCGACCAAAAGCTCGTCTCCGTGGGCGAGCTCTTGCTCGCCGCGGATGCGCACGAACACGCCGGTGCGCGAGCCGAGATCCGTGAGCACCACCGTGCCCGCGTGTTCCTCGATCAAGCAATGCTGCTCGCTCACCAGAGCGTCGTCGGGAAACACCAGATCGCCGACGGCAGAACCTATCTGCAGCGTGTTGCCGCGAGCGATCACGCAGCAGCCGAGCGCTCCGCCCTCGAACACCTGAATCACGCGGAACGAAGACGGCCACTTCGGCGACGAATAGAAGTACGTCGGGTGCGAGTCGGGTCCGTCGTCGGGCACCGGATTGCGTTCGATGCGCAGGAGCTGATCGCCCACCACGAATTCATCACCGAGCTCGAGCTCGACGGGCGTGCGGATGCGCAAGAACACCCCGTTGCCGCGATCCAGGTCTTCGAGCCAGAGCCGATCGCCGCGGTAAGTGAGACGCGCTTCCTCGGCGTCGCAAAAGCGCTCACCGGGCAGGTTGATCGTACCGCGCGCGCCGATCAGCGCGGTGGCGCCGTCCGGCTCGTAGCGCTCGGGCCCGCCCGTCAGGCTACGCAGTACGTGCAGCGAAAACATTGCCTTCGCCGCCGCGGCCGCCTGTGCGGGCACGGCCTTTTCGGCGGCGGGCGCCGCTGCGGGCATGCGCGGCGCGCTCGAATGAGTCTCGGCGCGCTGCTTCTTCTGGCTCGCCAGCTTGCGGATGTTGTCGACGTTCGGCGGCTCGGTAAGCAGGTGCATGCCGCCCACGGCGCGCCCCTCGATGACGTCGTCGAAGCGACCTTCGCGCAGCGCCATGACCATCTCGAGGTGCTGCGCCTTCATCAACGAACGCACGTACTCGCTCACGTCCGCGCGCGAGACTTCGCCCGCGTACGAGCGCTTGTGGCTCTTGATGACGCGCCCGCCGTCAGCGAACAGGTGCGTGATGATGTGCGGCTGATCGAGGCCCGAGTCCTCGGTCTGCACGTGGAACACGCGATCCTGAAACTTGATGTTGTTGTTGAAGCCCATCTGGGCGCGCCGGAACGAGGGGCGCCGCAATTCGGCTTCTAGCCGCGTCAGCTCTTCGCTCGAGAACTGAGCGATCGCGGCGTCGAGCTCGGGCTGCTCACCGCCCACGCCCTCCATCCGTTCGAACGCTTGCTGAGCGACCGACGCGCCCGGCGCGATGCGCAAGGCATCTGCCAGCAGCTCCTGCCCTTGCTTGTCGTTGGGGCCATTGGCCGCCCACGCAGCAAGCAGCGCTACGGCCTCGTCGGGGCGCTCTTTGTCGACCAGCCACTTGGCCACGCGATCTGCAGCACCGCGTTGCTCGGAGATGTTGCGGAGCTCTTCCGCCATTGGCCACCTATTGAATGAGGCAAGCGGCGTGAGCGCAAGGGGTCGCATTTGGCCCGGCGGACGACCCCGAGTTTTCAGCCGTTTTGTGGGGCTAGCAAGCCACGCGGGCCGGGCGACCCGCGCGCTCGCCTAAGGGCCGGCTCCGCCAGCGCCGCCTTGACTGCCCTCGTTGAAGCACTCCCAGGCGCAACTGATCAGATCGGCGAGCTCGCAGACCTGGTTGCCGCACGAGGGTGCGCCGCAGTCGATCGGGCAGAAGAGCGGCTCGGTGCCGCTGCACACGCCGTCGCCACAGTTGCCGATCTGGCCGCAGTCGAGCGGGCACGTGAAAGGGCTCTCGCCCTGGGCGCAGCGCCCGTCACCGCAGCGCAAGCAATCGAACGGGCACGTCTGGGGTGTCTCGGCGGCCGTGCACAGGTTGTCGCCGCACGCCGCGCAGTCGAGCGGGCAGGTGCTGGCGCTCTCGCCAACTACGCACACGCCGTCGCCGCACGTCGAGCAGTCCACCGGGCAGCTGCCCGCAGTTTCACCCTGGGTGCAACGGCGATCGCCGCAACGGCAGTCGGACGGGCACGAAGAGTTCGACTCGGCGCCGGTGCAGAAGCCGTCGCCGCACACGGCGCAGTCAGTCGGACAATTGCCGACCTCGGTCGGTACGCAGAAGCCGTCGCCGCAGAAGGAGCAATCGTCGATGCAGGTGCGAACGGTCTCGCTACCGCTGCAGATGCCGTCGCCGCAGCTCGTGCAATCGACCGGACAAAGGAACGCGTCCTCGAAGAAGGGGTTGCACAGCATGTCACCGCACAGGGTGCAGTCTTGCTGACAGGTCGACGGCGTCTCGCCGAACGAGCACGTCCCGTCTCCGCAGAAGTGGCAGTCTTGCGGGCACGATTCGGGTGTCTCGCGCGGATTGCACACGCCGTTGCCGCAAGAGCCGACGCAGTCGGTGCGACAATTGCTGAGGGTCTCGCCGGCGTCGCAGCTGCCGTTGCCACACCAGCAATCGCCGCACTCCGGGTTGCGCTCGCCGCTCTCGCACACCTTGTTGAAGTTGCAGAAGTTCGTGCAGTCCCAGCACCAGCCGCTCTCGATGGCGTCGCAACGACCATCTCCACATGTGCTGCAGTCCGTACACCAACCAACTTCGCCGGAAGTGCACACGCCGTCACCGCAGACGGGCGGCCGGCAGTCGTTGCACCAGCTCGGCTCGAGCATGGAGCAGATGCCGTCGCCGCACCCGATTGCGGTGCAGTCGTTGCACCAGCCGACCTCACTGGGCGAACACTTTTGATCGCCGCATTGCGGACAGTCGGACAGGCAGCTGAAGGTCTCGCTCGCGTTGCAGATGGCGTCACCGCACACCGCGCAGTCGTCGCAGGTGAAGACGCTCTCACCCGGTGAGCACAGCTTGTCACCGCAGAAGCCCATGCCGCCGGTGCCACCCGAGGGCGTACCGGCGAAGCCGCCACCGCCGAACGGACGCCCACCGGTCCCACCGCCGCCGAACGGAGTGCCACCGCTGCCGCCGCCGCTTATCGGACGCCCACCGCTTCCTGCCTGAGGCGAACCGCCTTGCGGGAACGGCGAACCGCCCTGCGGGAGCGGCGAGCCACCGCTGCCTCCGCCGCCGCGCACTTGCGGTGCCCCACCGGCGCCCGCTCCGCCCGAGATCGGCGCGACGCCGCCGCCGGCGTGCGTGCCGCCCTGAGCCCCGAAGCCACCTTGCGGAACGCTACCCGGATCGTCGATCGGAAGGTCAGCGCGACCACAGCCGACGACGCACGAAAACGCGACAGCGACCGCAGCGCGTGCGACGGACGAAGCCCAAATGGCAAGTGAAGATTTCATGTCTAACCAGCCCCAAACACTCGCAGTTTCCTCCATCTCGAGCTTGGGTGCCAGTTTTCTTGTGACCTGACGCGCCGAACTCCGCGCGTCACTCGCGCTGAACGGGCGTTGCGCTCGCCCGTTTCAGGGGACTTCGTGCAATGAAACGCCTTCGACCGACACCTCGGTCGAACCGCTCGTCAAGTAAGCGGGACTGTCGAACACCACTCCGCCCTTGGTGCGCAGCACGCAGGTGGAGACGTGCTCCTTGTTGACGCCGGAGTAGTTGCAATACGGAGCACCCCGCCACTCGGCAGACAGTGACTTTTCGCTCGGCAGCGTCACGCGCAGCTCGTATTTGCCCGCATCGAGCGAGAAATGAATCTTGCGGTTTTGCTCGATGGGCAGCGCTTCGGGCGTCAGCTTGCGCACCACGTCTACCTTGAACTCCTGGGTGGCTTGCCCCGCGCGCGCCAAAATCGTGGCCGTGCCCACCGATTTTGGAACGAGTTCGCTGCCGCTCGCCAATAGCACGCCGGTGTTTTTCGAAGTCAGCACCAGGGGCACGCCCTCGAGCTCGCTGCCACCCTTGCCGAGCACGCGCACCTTGGGTCTGAACGCGCCCTGCGAAAGCTCGACCCGCCCAACGTCCGAGGCGTCGACGCGCTCCACCAGGCGGCAGTGGAGCTCTGCCTTGCGGGTGTTGGCACCCAACGTCAGGCTCACGCTGCCGTCACCGGAGCCGCGGCACGAGACCAAGCCCCGCTTGCTGATCTGAGCCAGCGCCGGGGGATTCAACTCATAGTCGTACTCGTCCTGCCCCGTGGCCACGCTGCCGTCGTTGCGGGTCATTCGCACGCTCAGCGCCACTGGGTCGGGTGACGAGATGATCTCGGGCAACTCGAGCTTGAAATCGCGCGGAATTTCCTTTTGCTGGCAAGCGAGCACGAGCACGGCGCTTGAAGCGATCGACACGAGACGGCTCTTCGAGAACATCGGCTTTACTCCACTCGGGCTCGCGCGCCCGAGCCCATTGCCTCAAGTTTGCCCGTAGCGTGTGTTCTCGAGCAAGATCACGTTGGTCTTGGAGCGCGTTTCTCCGGCGTTCGTCACGTAAACCGCCGGCTTGTCGACGATCGGACAGACCTTCTCACAGGCCCCGCAACCGACGCAAAGCGACGGCTCCACGTGCGGGCGCTGCACCTTGATCATCAACATCGCCGCCTGCTCGCCCTTCTGCGTGTACTTGCTGTCGCGCTTCGGAACCTCCACCTCCTCGGCCCAGATGGCCTTGGGGGAAGTCGGGCAAAACTCCTCGCAGACGATGCACGGCGTGGCCATGGCCCAGGGCAAGCAGCGCCCGTGGTCGTACATGGCGGTGCCCATGCTCACGGGCTTCTGACCGACGCCCATCTTCTGCTTCTCGTCGATCTTCTGGATGGCGCCCGTCGGGCACACCTGGCCGCACAGCACGCACGAAAACTCACAATAGCCGATGCGCGGGATCAGGATCGGCGTCCACAGTCCCTCGATGCCGGCCTCGAAGAAGGCAGGGTGCAGGGCGTTGTTGGGGCACACCTTCATGCACTCGGCGCAGCGGATGCAGCGCTCCAGAAACTCACGCTCTTCCACGGCGCCGGGCGGCCGAATCACCTTCTCGCTGTAGGCTTTGTCGGGCCAGTTGGCGACGCGCAGCGCCGGCACGGCAACGGCCCCCGCGGCGCCAGTGGCGAGCAGCGTGCGTCGCTCCAGGTTCGGAGTTTTCACGGCGCTGCGCAGGTTCGGCAAGAAGCGAAACTTGATGACGTCTTCGGGGCAAGCGGCCTCGCAGTTGAGGCACATGTGGCACTCGTCCTCGCGGTGCTTCACGCCCCCTTGCGGGCTGTCGGCGCCCTGGCAGTGCACCAAGCACAAGTTGCAGTCGGTGCACTTGGCGTGGTCCTTCTCCATCCCGAACAACGAAAAGCGCGACACCACGCCGAGGAAGGCGCCGAGCGGGCACAGCGCGCGGCACCAGAAGCGCGGGATGATGCGATTCATGAACAGAATCGCCACCAGCGAAAACAGAATGAACCAGGTCTGGTTGAAGTAGCTCTGGTTCGCTGTCCACAGCGTTTGCGACAGCGTGTCCTGGGCGCCGTCCGTCGCCATCTGCAGCGAGCGTAGATTCGTGGTGGCCGCGGCCGTGGTCGTACGAATGCCGAAGTACTGAAGCGCCGGCAGCACACCGAGACCTATCGCGCGCACCGCGACGCAAATCGGGTCGAGCAAGCCTCCGATCGCGCTGCCCGCGACGGCCGCGCCGAGGAAGCCCCACATCATGTAGTACTTGGCAGCTTGCCAGCCGTGGGTCTTGTTCGCCTCCACGCGCCGGCCGCCGCGCAAGTAACGGCTCGGAAAGATCCAGCCGAAGAAGTGATGCAGCGTGCCGAACGGACAAATCCATCCGCAGAACACGCGCCCGAACACCAGCGTCAGCGTGAGGATGCCGAGCGACCAGGCGAGCCCGCGGTAGACGCTGTGCGTGCTGAGCAGCGTCATCGCGCCGACGAACGGATCCGCCAGCAGGAACGCCTCGACGGGCAACGGCAAGCGCACCGGCTGGTCGAAGCGCGCGGAGAAAGTTCCGCGGAACGCCGTGGCGCACAGGAACCAGAAAAACAAGCCGAAGAAGAAGACCTGGGCCGCGCGCCGCACCCACACCAACGTGCGGATGATCGGACGCGCGGGGATGCCGGACCCGGGCCGCTTCGGGCCGCTCTTCTTTTTGGGTGGAGCCTTGGACGCGCTCTGTTTCGCTTCACCTTCGGCGCGCAGCGGCGCCGAACCTGGCTCTGCGGCCGCGCCGCTGGTTCCCGCAGCCTTCGAGCTCGCGCCGTCAGCGCCGCGCGAGGCCTTGGCCTTGCGCGCCGAATCGAGCACGCGCGACAGCGGAATCAGAGCCGCAGGCGGGTTCACCGCGCGCGGCTCGTCGGGGGCGGGCGCGAGCGGTCGCGCCGCGGCGTCGAGCGCCAGCACGACGCCCTTCTGAGCCAGCCACGGCAACGGCGACGGAAACTCCGCCTCGTGACCGCTATGGCTGTGGCCGTGTCCGCTCGCCACTCAGACCTCCACGTGCGCGACGTTCATGAAGTCCATGTTACCGATCCCCCGCTCGTGGCCGAGCTTGAGGTAGCGCACGCGCTCGGGTTTCTCGCCGATCAGCGTGGCGCCGTAGGCATCGACCGCCACCTGATCGAGGCTGGCGATCACCTGGTTCATGTCGCGCGCATCGTCGATGTTTCCGCCTTGGGGACCGTTGCGCAGCAGCACGCGCGTGGCGTCGACGATGGTGAGCGTCGGCCGCATGAACGTCGCCAAGTCCGCGATCGATACGTCGATGTTCTGGTGCAGGCGGTTGCGACGGCCGCCCAGAATGCCGTACCAATTCTTCATCGCGGCCGTGTATTTCGACAAATTGTGGTGCTTGGCGACCGGCACGTTGATCACCTTGTCGGCGTTGACGAGCGGCGTGTACACCGGCCACTGGTCGAGCACGTCGCCGCGCATGCGCATTTCACGAAAGCGGTGGGCGGACGGCAAAATCACGGTAGCGCCCAGGCCGTACACCGCGCGCCAGATGCCGGAACGCTGAAAGCAACGGTTCGGCTCGTTACAAGAAGCATCCGTCACCACCACTTGCTTGGCGCCGGCCTCGAAGGCGAGCCGCACCACCTCTGCCACCACGCGTGGGTTGGTGTTGGCAGCGTGAACGGGCATGCGATCCCAACCGATGTTGGGCTTGATGGCGACGATGTCCCCGCGCGAAACGAACCGCTTCATGCCGCCCAGCGCGTCGACCGCGCGCTGCACGAGCACGGCAGGGTCGGTCGAGCTCTTCGCGATCGCGTAAACCGGAGCAGGCCCGGGCGTGTGCGAATTGAAGTCACGCACTTGGCGCTCGCCCGTGGGGCGCGTGAGCTCGAGCCCACCGCGCTCATAGAGGAGTGCGGTGGCGATCGTCGATCCGCCGAGCACCGCTCCCGCGGCTCCTATACGCTGCAGCACCTCTCGGCGCGACGGCCGGTCTGTCATTGAGACGCACCTTGGGCGAGGGGGAACCTTACGTCAAGTTAGCTGCCGCGAAGTCTAGCACGAACTCAACATACCGTTTTTATTGAACATTGGTGCAAAACCACCCATTCGGCCGACCGCCGTCCGAACGTGAGCGCCGCCCCTCGCCAGGGCCCGGCCCGAGGTTGACACGACAAGGGACGAGCCAAACATTGCTCTGCCAAACATCCCTTGAACCTGGTCGCGCTCGGCGCTAGCGTCCCGCTCCCTTTTGGCGACCCCCTTCCGGGGTCGAGCTCACGCGCCTTTGGAGATTCAGTTATGAAGGACGGGATTCACCCCGAGTATGAGGTCGTATCGGTCAGTTGCGCGTGCGGCAACACGTTCCAGACCCGATCGACCCGAAAAGACCTAACCGCTGACGTGTGCGGCGCTTGCCACCCGTTCTACACGGGCAAGCAGCGCTTGGTGGACACGCAGGGCCGGGTCGACCGCTTCCGTCGCAAGTACGCGGGCACCGCCGCGGGCGCGAAGAAGTAAGCGCGCAGCGTCGGCGCCGCCGCGCGCCGCTCGGGCTATACTGCACGAAGATGTCCAATCAACCTGCGGTTCTTGGCCCGGACGGCGTCGCGCGTCCCTATATCGGCGGTCAGGCGGTGCTCGAAGGCGTGATGATGCGATCGCCGCACGCGGTCGCGGTCGTCGTGCGTCGTAAGAACGGCGAGCTCGTCGTCCTCGAAGAGCCGATGAAGGATCTGCGCAAGGGCGCGCGGGCGCTGCCGTTCGTGCGTGGCGTCGCGGCGCTGGTCGAGGCGTTGAAGCTCGGCGGCCGCGCACTGCGCTTTTCGGCGGACATCTACGAGCGCGATCTGAACGAAGCCGAGCAGCGCGCTCGCAGCTCGTCGCCAAACCTTCTGACGTTGCTCTCGTTGCCGATCATCGCGCTCGTCACCGGCGATCCCGAGCTCGGCGGCAAGCCCAAAGAGAAGGAGAAGGACGGCCCGAGCCTGATGACGTTGCTCAGCGTGCTGTTCGCGCTCGGCTTGTTCATCGCGCTGCCGCAGGCTTTCGCGGCTGGGACCAGCGCGCTGTTCAAGCTCGACCTCGACGTGCGAAGCCCGCTGTTCCAGATTTTGACGGGCACCGCCAAGCTCGTGATCATCGTCGGCTACATGCTGGTGATCCGGCGCATCCCCGACATCTATCGCGTGTTTCAGTTCCACGGCGCCGAGCACAAGTCGATCCACACCTACGAGGCCGGCGAAGCGCTCACCGTGGAGAACGCTCGCAAGCGAACCACGTTGCACCCCCGCTGCGGCACCACGTTCATCGTGATGGTCGCGCTGGTGTCCATCTTCGTGTTCTCGGCGCTCGGCCCGTTCTTGCCGGAGCTCGGGCTCAACAAGTGGGCCGACAACGTGCTCTTCTTCCTGTTCAAGTTGCCGTTCCTGCCGCTGATCGCGGCGGTCACGTTCGAGCTGCAACGCCTGCTCGCGCGCTATGGCCAGCGCGGGCCGCTGCAGCTCCTGCTGTGGCCCGGCTTCTTGGTGCAAAAGATCACGACCATCGAGCCCGACGACGCGCAGCTCGAGGTGGCCATGGGTTCCCTCGCGCTCGCCCTCGCTCATGAACAGGGCGCTCCGCGCGCCGCCGTGAACGAGCAGAGCTATCCGAACTACGCGGAGCTCTTGTCCCGCGGGGCGGCCACGGGCTGAGATGCTGCCGCGCGAAAAGCTCAAATCACTGGTTCGGCGGCACGAGGAAGTAGAGCGACTGCTCTGCGATCCCAGCGTGCTCAGCGACATGAAGCGGCTCAACGCTTTGAACCGCGAGCGGACCCAGCTCGTGCCCATCGTCGAGGCGACTGGGCGGCTCGACGGCATCGAGCGCCGCATCCGCGAAGACGAAGAGATCCTGGACGACCCCGAGCTCGGCGGGCTCGCGCGCCAGGAGCTCGGCGAGCTCCAGGTGGAGCGCGGTGCGCTCGAGCAAGAGCTGCGCCTCTTGCTCTTGCCCAAAGATCCGAACGACGAGAAAAACACGATCCTAGAAATCCGGGGCGGCACCGGCGGCGAGGAGGCGGCGCTGTTCGCTGCCGATCTGTTCCGCATGTACTCGCGCTACGCAGAGAAGCGCGGCTGGCGGGTAGAAATCATGAGCACCAGCGAGGCCTCGGCCGGTGGCTTGAAAGAAGCCATCGCGCTCGTCACCGGGCAGCGCGTTTACTCGAGCTTGAAGCACGAAGGTGGCGTGCACCGCGTACAGCGCGTGCCGGCCACCGAAGCCCAGGGTCGCATCCACACTTCGACCGCCACGGTCGCGGTTCTGCCCGAGGCCGACGAAGTCGACCTGACGATCGACGAGAAGGACCTACGCTTCGACATCGCCGCGTCGGGCGGCCCGGGCGGGCAGGGCGTGAACACCACGAACAGCGCGGTGCAAATCACGCATTTGCCAACGGGCATGATCGTGAAGTGCCAGGACGAGCGCAGCCAGATCAAAAATAAGTCCAAGGCGCTCAAGATCCTGCGCAGTCGCTTGCTCGACATCGAGCGCGAGAAGCAGGAAGCGCTCGTGCGCGACGAGCGCCGCGGCATGGTCAAAGCCGGCGACCGCTCCGAGAAGATCCGCACCTACAACTTCCCGCAGAATCGCCTGACCGACCACCGGATTGGCCTCACTCTCTACGAGCTCGATCGCGTCATCGAAGGCGATCTCGACCAGCTGGTGAACGCGCTCGGCGCCTGGCACCAAGCGCAGCTGCTCGAAAGCGACCCCGACGGGAGCGGGCCCGGCGCGGGGGCCGCGTGAACGAGAGCGCCGCGGTCGACGACGAAGCGCTGTTCTCGGCCTTGGTCCTGGTCCCCACGGCGTTCTCGCGCAACCGCTTCTTCGGCTTGTTCGAAGAGCCTGGGCGCAAGCGGCTGCGGCGACGCGCAGCGCGCGTGCGCGGCATCATCCGACAATTGGTCGAGCCCGAGCGCGGCCGCGCCGAAATCGTCGGCGAGCGCGTGCTCGACGATGGCCGCGTGGTGCTGCGCTACACGGTCGAGGAAATGGGCTACTCGCGCACGGCCTCGCTCTCGAAGCTCGAAGCCTCGGTCTTACGCTTCGCGCTGGCGCGAGCCGGCCTGAGCGAGCTCTCCGACGACGATCGCAAGCTCGTGGAAGACAGCCTCGCCCGGCTCGGCCACGGCCTGGGCCTCACGCTGGGCGCCGTGATCGGCGAACAGAGCTAAGCGCTGAGCGACAGCTGCGACAGGTTGCGCCGCAAGAGCTCGGCCAGCAGCGTCTGCGACCGCTGCGCGAACGCGGCGTCGAAGGCCGGCACGATTTTGCGCGTGCGCACGGAGGCATACCAGTGAACCACACGCGTGCGCGGTGTCAGCGCGTCAGCGAGCAGGGCGCGCGTGTCGGCGCGGAACCAATGCTCGCTGATCTCTGGAGGCAGCGGGTAGAAGACGTCCGGCGGATGCACCACCAAGTCGGTACGAGGCATCTCGGCGAGCGCTCGCTGCAAGAGCGACGTGCCGAGCGCGTAGCGGCGCAGAGCGTCCCGCGCCGGAAGCGCCAGGGCGCGCTCGCACAGCTCGAACAGAAATGGGTGCTGCGGCTCTGCGCCCAGCACGGCGTTGTTGGCGTGCGCCGGGTACAGCGCCTCCACACGGCGAAAGGCGCCGACTGCGTGCGAAGAGCGGCGCACGAGGTCGCGCAAGGCCGAACGTGCGTAGGCGCCGAGCCACGCACGCGGGCTGTGCGTCTGCTCGAGGCTCGCCGGGAAAGCGATCCGCTCGCTGCCGCAGAAGAAGCCCGTCTCCGCGCGGAGAGTTCCGAGCTCCGCCACCGTCACCGTATCCAAGTCGAGGTACACGCCGCCGCGCGTCGCCAGAATGGCGAGCCGCAGCAGGTTCGAGCGCGCGGCAGGGGCGCTCAGGCGCCGGTACAGATCCACGAGACGCGAACCGAACGCCGAGTCGAGCTCGCTCGCGGGATCGATGCGACGGCAGCGCACGCTCGAGAGCTTCGTCAGCGCCTGAAACTCCGATTCGCGCGTGAGGTCGTCGGTGTGATGCAAGGTAACGCGGTCGAACCCGCCGCGCTGCGCGGCGCTGGCCACGGCCGCAAAGTTCAACCAGGGGAAGCGCTGGCCGATCCATACGAAGTGCGCGCTGGCGGGGATCATGGCGCGTCGAAGAGCTGCTCGACCCCGTCGACGAAATCACCGCGGGCCCAGTCGAGCAGGCGGATGGTCTCGCGCAGTGCAAGCGGATTGCGCAGATCGGCTGGGTGAATCGCGATGCGCAGCGGTACATGCGCGCGCAGCGCGCGCGCGGCGCGCGTCCAGGCAACGCTCGTGAGCAAGCGAATGCGGGAGCGCGTGGCGAAGTTCATCACGGCCGAAGCGCGCTGGCGGCCGGTGACCGGATCCACCACCGCGAAGTGATTCTCGGTATAGCGAATCTGGCGTTTCGCCAGGGTCGGCAAGAAGCGGCTGGGCAGAATCCAGGCGGGTGGAACGAAGCCGCGCACCGGCAGGCCGAGCTCCGCGAACAAACGGAGTCCCAGATCGAGTCGCGCGGCGCCTTCACGCTCGTCGAGCTCGCCGAACTCGGCCTCGCCGGCAGAAGCGATGCGCTGCCGAAAGAAGCGCGCCGCGCGCGGCTGGCTGTCCCGCGAACCCGCTAGTTCGCTGCCGAACGCGCTCGAATGATAGAGGCCGTGCAGCAAAATCTCCGAGCCTTCGAGCGAGAGGTCGCGCAGACGCCGCACGAAGCCCTGCGCCTCGGCGAGCGGCGCGCGGCCGTGGTGATTGGGCACGACCAGGAGCGCCGGCTTCACGCCGCGGGCCCGGCAGAGGAGCAGCGCGTACTCGACCTCCATGCTGAAGGGGGGACACACATCGTGGATTGAAACGTGGACTGGCATCAATGCCTCGGACTGCGCAGGAGCTCGGAATAGAGCCCCAGCAGCGCAGAAAAATGCTGTTCCTGCGACGTCACGCGCGTGGCCGCATCCCGCGCGGCTTGCGCGAGCTCGCTTGGATCGCGACGTAGCAAGCGCTCGACGGCTGCAGCCAATGCATCGGCGTCGCCGGCCGCGTGCCGCTCGGAGCAACTTTCGGGCGCCACTTCGGGCGCGGCCCCGCTCGCGGCCACGACCACCGGAGTCGCGCACGCGAGCGCTTCGGCGACCACGAGCCCGAAGGTTTCGTAGGGGCCGGCGTGCAGCAGCGCGTCGGCGCTCGCCATGGCGCGCGCCAAGAGTCCGCGATCGCGCTCGAAGCCGAGAAACACGATCTCCTTCGCGCCGCGCGCGCGGCTCTCCAGCGCCTGGCGCTCTGGGCCGTCGCCTATCACGAGAAGCACCGCATCGTGGCCGCGCAGCTTGCGAAAGCCGTCGATGACCACGTCCGCGCGCTTCTCGCTCGACAGGCGGCCGACCGTCACGAACAACCGCGCCCGACGCTCCCCCAAGAACCGACGCCGAAACTCGGGATCGCGTGCCGTCGGCCGAAATACGCTCTTGTCGACGCCGAACGGCAGCTCTTGCACGCGCGGCACAGCGTGTGCCCGCAACTTGCTCGCCTGAAACGCGCTCGCCACGAGCGTGGCTTCGCATTGTCCAGCCAGCGCGCGCACCCAGGCCCAGAGCGGCTCGGTCAATACGTCGGCCGTGCGCGCCGAGCTGTGCTTCGCTACGCGCCCGGACAAGTAGGTGTCGATGAAGTCCGAGTGCCACACCAGCGTGCGGATTCCGTACGAACCCTTGGCAGCGCACAGCGCACCCAGGGCCGCCAGCTGCGGCGAATGGATCTCGAGCACGTCCGGAGACTCTTGTCGAACACGCCGGCGCACCGCGCCGAAGCGAGAAAACAGGTGGTACGTGGGGTCGTAGGGCAAACGCGGACCCTTGAATCGCACTAGCCTGGAGCTGGTTTCGTGCGCCGGCACGAGCGACGACTCCTCGTTGCGGGGGCCCGGCGCCAGCACGCGGTGCTCCGCGCCAAGTCGCGTGACGCTGCTGGCTTTGGCCGTCAGGTACGAACGAACGCCGCCCCCGCGCTCGGACCAGAACTCCGTAACGTCTACGATCTTCATCCCGAAACCTCGCTCTCGCAAATCGATTGCACGAAGCGTGCGCGCAGACGGGCGCAAGCGCTGCCACGCATTGGCGTCGTTGGTTGACGACTATTGGACGCTCCGATGACCGCACAGGCTCGAGTTGCGGACGTTCATGCGACAGCGCCCGTGGCGTTGTGAATGCAGCGCACACCGTGAAACCTGCGCCCGCTCTGCGGCGAGCTCCGCGACGCGACCGAGCTCGACAGCACGCGAGCGATCCGCGAATTCTGCAAATCGCTGCGGTTGGCAAAGCAGTTGCTAGCGCACATCTGCATGTCGCCTCCCATTCGAGTGACGCACGGAACCAGCGCGTATTCGGAACTGCCTCGTCACATCGGCATCATCAACGACTACTTACGAGTGCCATACGCGAACGGCTCCTCGTTCGCGTCACAGTTTCTGTACAAGGAGTTCACCGCGCGGGGTCACGACGTCACCGTGCTCGGCCCGCACGAACCCGGCGCGCGCAGCGACGAGCTTCCGCCTCATCGCGTCCCGTTTGGCTCACTCGCGCTGCACAACCATCCGGGCTTGTTTTTGGCTCTGCCATCGCGCGAAGCACTGTCCCGAGCGATCAACGCCAAGCTCGACGTGGTGCTAGCGCAAACCGGATCGGCGCTGCTGGAATTGGGCGTCTGGTTGCGCCAGAGCGCAGGCGTCCCGCTCTTGTGTGTGAACACCATTCACATGCCGAGCGTGTACAACGTGATGCTCCCCGATTCCCTGAACGGTCGCAAACAAGTCACCGAATTGTTCGACGAAGGTATCATTCCCCAACTCGAACAACTGACGGCCAGCGCTTACAATCTGAGCGACGGCCTGGTCGTGCTATCCGCGGGGCTCGAGCGCTACTGGCGAAACCGAGGCGTCACCGTTCCAATCCACGTGATCCCGCGCTCGGTGCAGCCGTCGATGCTACAGAGCCGCGACGCAACGGACCCGTTCGCTTCGACGGCGCAGCGAGGCCAACGTCTGCTTTGCGTGTGCCGACACGCGCGCGAAAAGGGCGTGGATCGCTTGCTCCACATCTTCGCCGAGTACATCGCGCCGCGCGCCCCCGCTGCCACGTTGACGCTCGTGGGTGACGGCACCGAGCACGACGTTTTCGTAGCCCTGGCCAAAGACCTGGGCGTGGCCGACCGCGTGCACTTTCCTGGCGAGTATCCGCTCGGTGAAGTGGCGCGCTTCTACGAAAACGCCGACCTGTTCCTCTACGCGTCGCTCTCGGAAACCTACGGACAGGTGGTCAGCGAGGCACTTTGGTGCGGCTTGCCGGTGGTGGCATTCGAAGATTCGATGGGAGTCTCGCAACAGCTCGAAGACCGCAACAACGGACGCCTGATTGCCCCAGGGCCGCAGGCTGCACGGGCGGACAGCGAGTTCGCCGAAGCCGTGCTCGGCCTGCTCAGCGACACCGAGGCACGCGCGGCGTACTCGGCGCGCGCTGCGCGGCTGGCGCGCGAGCGCTCGGACCCCGACCTGTGCATTCGTCGCTACTACGCGGCGTTCCTCGATGCGCGCGCGCACTGCGCGCAGAGCTTTCGTCCCGGCGGCCTCTCTTCGCGTGCTCTCCCACTGGTGCGTTGGGCCACGCTGCACACGCTGCTCGCGGGTCTGGGCCGCGTGCGGGCGCCCGCCATTTTGAATCGACACGGACGCTCGCAACCGAACTGGGAAGCCTCGTCTGCGCGCGCATCGGCGTGAAGAGCCCTGACTGTACTCATGGACGCCGTGCTTCCGCTGCGCCTCTGCGATCTGACCCGCGCCGAGCTCTTGCTCGATTCGTTGTGGCCGCGCTTCGAAGCGGCTGGCACGCTCTGGGTCGTCGCCCCGGCGCGCGAACTTCACGCGATCGAACGGGGACTTTCGCGCCACGCGCGGACACACAGCGTACGCTTCGAGGCAGAGTCGTCGCTAGTGCCCGAGCTCGAGCTCGTGCCCTGGATCAAGGGTTGGTACAAGCAACAGCTCGTCAAGCTCGCGATCGGCGCGCACGTGGAGAGCGAATTCTACCTGACGCTCGACGCAGACGTGATCTGTAGCCGTAGGTTCAGCGCGTCCGAGCTCGCGCCCGCTGGGCGCGCCGCGTGTCACGTGATCGCGCAAGACTTGCACCCCGACTGGTACCGCGGCTCCGAAGCGGCGCTGGGCCTGCGAGCGCGCTCGCGCGGGGTGCTTCACAACGTCACCCCCGCGGTCCTGCATCGCGCGG
>Ga0315912_10002751_pt1 | contig 18293 bp, 11 predicted proteins | sample VfabasoilMG_FD_204469 | JGI IMG/M metagenome (GOLD analysis project Ga0315912, IMG submission 204469) | Garden soil microbial communities collected in Santa Monica, California, United States - V. faba soil | ecosystem: Environmental > Terrestrial > Soil > Garden | place: USA: California...
ATCACCGCGCCGACGCGGCCGGCATCGGCTTCGAAAGAGGGCCCAACGGCAGCAACGCCACCTCTCAATACGCGCCGAAGCTTGCGGCGATGTTTGCCGACCGGCGCAAAGTGCCAGAACAGTTCCTGCTGTGGTTTCACCATGTTCCCTGGGACTACAAGATGCCTTCGGGCCGCATCCTCTGGGACGAGCTGGTCTACCGCTACACGCGCGGCGTCGAGGTAGTTAGCCAGATGCGTCGCACCTGGGCGGGTCTCGAAGCCCACGTCGATGCCGAACGTTTCGCGCAGGTATCCGCCTTCCTCGCGATCCAGGAGCGGGAGGCGCAGTGGTGGCGCGACGCCTGCATCGCATATTTCCAGACTTTCTCGAAGCGGCCGCTTCCGGCGGGTTTTGCGCCGCCACCGCATCCAGTCGAGTACTACCAGCAACTCAAATTTCCGTACGCGCCCGGCCGTTGACGGGCGATCGAGGGGTCGTGATGCGTGCCGTGTTGCTTGCCGGAATCCTGCCGTTTGTATTGTTGTCATCCGCGGCTGCTGCGGAGAATCCGCCGCCACTCGAACTCACCGCCGAGCAGGATCACAAGCTGATGATGGATCAACTCGGCATCACGTCGATTCGGCAGGGGGCGAATGGCCGCGATCCGAACGCGCCCAACGCGGCCAACTACGATGAATCGAAGGGAAATCCCTATCCGGATCTGCCCGAAGTCCTGAAGTTCGACAACGGCAAGCCGGTGAAGAACGCGAAGCAGTGGTGGAGCAAGCGCAGGCCCGAGATCGTCGAGCATTTCGATCGCGAGGTGTACGGGCGGCTGCCGAAGAATGTTCCGGGAGTGAAATGGTCCGTCGCGGAAACGAAGGAAGAAACGAAAGGTGGCGTCGCGGTTCTCACGCGCAAGATCGTCGGTCATGTCGACAACTCGGCTTATCCTGCGATCAACGTCGACATCGAGCTTTATCTAACTACACCCGCCGGTGCGAAGGGCGTGCCGGTCATCATCGAGTTCTTCCCGCCCGAATGGGCGGCGCGGATTCCGCCGCAACCTTCGCCCTCCTGGCAGGAGCAGGTCATCGCGCGAGGTTGGGGCTTCGCGATCCTGTCGCCGACCAGCATCCAGGCCGACAACGGCGCGGGTCTCACGCGCGGCATCATCGGCCTCGTCAACAAGGGTCAGACTCGCAAGCCCGACGACTGGGGCGCGTTGCGCGCCTGGGCCTGGGGCGCATCGCGCGCGCTCGACTATCTCGAGACGGATCCTGCGGTGGATGCAAAGCGGGCCGTGATCGAAGGGGTGTCGCGCTACGGCAAGGCATCGCTCGTCACGATGGCTTACGAGCCGCGGTTCGCCATCGGATTCATCGGCTCATCCGGCATGGGTGGCGCCGCGTTGCATCGCCGTCGGATCGGCGAACTCCTGGAGAACGTCGCGGGCAGCGGCGAGTACCACTGGATGGCGGGCAACTACATCAAATACGCCGGCCCGCTCACGGCGAAAGATCTGCCCGTGGATTCCCACGAGCTCATCGCGCTGTCGGCGCCGCGGCCGCTGTTCATGGGCGCGGGCAGCCCGGAGAAGGGCGACGCATGGGTGGATCCGCGCGGCATGTTCATGGCAACGGTCGCGGCGAGCCCGGTCTGGCGCTTGTTAGGCAAGCGGGCGCTCGATACGACGGAATTTCCGCCGATCGAGACACCGCTCACTGCCGGGGAGCTTGCCTACAGGCAGCATGCCGGCGGCCACACGTCGTATCCCAACTGGCCGACGTTCCTGGACTTTGCACAGCGCTATTTCGGAGCCGCCAGACGTTGGGTGGCAGTCTTCGCTCAAACTACCTGGGAGGGAGCATGTTGAAGCGATTGTCACTGGTTCTGTTGTTGGTGATCCCGCTCACCGGCGTCGCGAAAGACAAGAACAAGATCACACCGATCTCGGAAGTCGCCATGACCGCGTTGAACGGCAAGAGCGTCATCGTCACGCGTCACGAAAAGGCGGCGTTCACGGCATTTACCGCGGGCAAGGCCGCATTCGCATTGATTGGCGCCGGTGCCATGGTCGCGGCTGGCAACCAGATCGTGAAGGAAAATGAAATCGCGGATCCGGCCGATATTCTGGAGCACGAGCTCGCGGCGGCCGTGATCAAGCAATACGGATTGCAGCTCAAGGCCGGCTCGTCACCGGTGATCAAGCCCTCCAAGGCCAGGGACGTCGCGGCCACACAGAGTGACGTCGACTACATTCTCGACCTGCAGTCCACGGGATGGATGTTTGCGTACATCCCTTCCAACTGGGACGCCTACTGGATCAGTTACAGCGCGCACGCACAGCTGATCAACCGCGTATCGGGCAAGCCGGTTGCGGAGGGCAACTGTTATTCGGATACGCAGAAGCATCCGATGCCGCCGACCAAGGATGCGATGCTCGCGAACAAGGCCCAGTTGCTCAAGGACGTGACCGCGTCGCTCGGCTGGCATTGCGCGCAGGTGTTCGGGAAAGAGCAGTTCAAGCTGCCCGACGGCGTGCTGGCTGCGACGCCGTCCGATCTCACGGATCCGCAGACGGCCTACGGGCTCGTCAACGGCAAGGCTCCGTCGAAGTAGATAGAAAAAAGGGCCGGACCCCGAAGAGGTCCGGCCCTTGGTTCAGGAACGGCGAGCTTCTCTCACCAGTCCCACATCGTGCCGTCTTCGAGACGTGCGACGGGAAGCTGCTTCGGGTTGTAGGGATACTTCGCCGCGAGCTTCTCGTCGATCGTGACGCCGTGGCCGGGCGACTCGCCGCAGTGCAGGCGTCCATCGCGGAAAGTGTAGTCGTGCGGGAATACCTCGTCGGTCTCCGGCGCGTGCTTCATGTATTCCTGGATGCCGAAGTTCGGAACCCACGTGTCGAAATGCAGTGCGGCGCCCATGCACGCCGGGGAAAGATCGGTGGCGCCGTGAAATCCGGTGCGAACGCCGTGCAATGCCGCGTAGTCGGCGATGCGGCGCACGTGCGTGATGCCGCCGCCGTGCACGAGCGTGGTACGGATGTAGTCGACCAGCTGGTTCTCGAGCAGATGCTTCGCATCCCAGATCGAGTTGAAGACTTCACCCACTGCGAGCGGCGTCACCGTGTGCTGTCGGATGATCTCGAAGCCCTTCTGGTTTTCCGCCGGCGTCGCGTCTTCCATCCAGAAGAGTCGATACGGTTCCAGCGATTTGCCGAGACGCGCCGCTTCGATCGGCGAGAGGCGGTGATGCACGTCGTGCAGCAATTCGACTTCGTTGCCGTGATCCTTGCGCAGACGCTCGAAGAGTTTGGGCACGAACTCGAGATACCTCGGCGTGGACCACACCGTCTCGAGCGGCAGTTCGCTCTCCGCGGGTTCGTACGCATTTTTCAGATTCGAAATGCCGTACGCCTTCTTGATTCCGGGCACGCCGCTTTGCGCGCGCACGGCCTTGTAGCCTTGCGCGATGTACTTGCCGACCTCGGCCGTGCATTCCTCGATGTCCTTGCCGTTCGCGTGACCGTAGACGAGTACGCCGTCGCGCGATCGGCCGCCGAGCAGCTGGTACAGCGGCTGGTTGCTCATCTTGCCGAGGATGTCCCACAACGCGACGTCGACCGCGGCGATAGCCGTCATCGTCACGGGACCGCGTCGCCAGTACGCGCCGCGATAGAAAAATTGCCAGATGTCCTCGATGCGTCCCGCGTCGCGGCCGATGAGATTCGGCACGAGGTGATCCTTCAGATAGGACGCCACGGCGAGTTCGCGACCATTCAATGTTGCATCGCCGATACCGCTAACACCAGAACGCGTAACGATTTTCAGCGTGACGAAGTTACGAGCGGGGCAGGTAACGATCACTTCCGCGGCAACGATCTCTCGATCCAAAGCCGATCCGACGTTTGAATTATTTGCGCCCATAGTGCTTACGCCCGTTGCTCCATCGAAAGATAAGAATTAGTGTCGCCCGCCAAACCGGGCCCGCATACTACCAATATGGACAAACTCAATCCTGACCGGCTGTTCCCCGCCGATCCCTCGACGAGAGCGATTGCTCGGAATCTCTATCAGCTGGTCAAGGATCTGCCGATCATCAGCCCGCATGGTCACACCGATCCAAAATGGTTCGCGGACAACAGCCCGTTCGCCGATCCGGCCAGCCTGCTGCTCACGCCCGATCATTATGTTTTCCGGATGCTCTACAGCCAGGGCATCAAGCTCGAGGAGTTCGGAGTGGCCCGCGTCGACGGCGGCAACACCGAACGCGACGCGCGCAAGATCTGGCGGATCTTCGCGAACCACTACTACCTGTTCCGCGGCACGCCGACGCGCATGTGGTTCGACTGGGTCCTGTCGAGCATCTTCGATGCGCAGTTTCCGCTGACGCCCGAAAATGCGGACGCCACCTACGACCGCATCGCCGAGCGACTGCAGAAGCCGGAATTCCGGCCGCGCGCGCTGTTCGAGCGATTCAATATCGAGGCATTGGCGACCACCGAGTCGCCACTCGATGACCTGCTGCACCACGTGACCATCCGCAAGAGCGGCTGGCACGGGCGCGTCATCACCGCCTACCGGCCTGATCCCGTGGTGGATCCCGACACCATCGGCTTCCTCGACAACCTCAAGAAATTCAGCGCGATCACCGGTGAAGATGCGCTCTCGTGGCGCGGTTATCTCGCGGCGCACCGCAAGCGCCGCGCGTTCTTCGCGGTCATGGGCGCCACGTCCACCGATCATGGACATCCGACGGCCCGAACCGCGGACCTGAGTCCGGCCGATGCCGAAGCGCTGTTCGCCCGCATCGTGCGCGGCTCGGCGCATCCGGGCGATTCGGATCTCTTCCGCGGCCAGATGCTCACCGAAATGGCGCGTATGAGTCTCGATGACGGGCTCGTCCTTCAGATTCACCCGGGTGCGTGGCGCAACCACAACGCGCCGCTGTTCGACCGCTTTGGCGCCAACGTCGGTGCCGACATTCCGACCGCGACGGACTACGTCGGCGCGCTGCGCCCGCTGCTCAATCGTTTCGGCAACGATCCGGCGCTGTCGATCATCGTTTTCACGCTCGACGAAAGCACGTACGCGCGCGAGCTCGCGCCGCTCGCCGGGCACTACCCCGCGCTCAAGCTCGGTCCGGCCTGGTGGTTCCACGACAGCCCCGAAGGCATGACGCGATTCCGCGAGCAAACTACCGAGACCGCGGGTTTCTACAACACCGTCGGCTTCAACGACGACACGCGGGCCTTCATGTCGATCCCGTCGCGCCATGACGTGGCGCGCCGCATCGATTGCTCGTTTCTCGCGCGGCTGGTCGCCGAGCATCGTCTGCCGGAAGGCGAGGCCGCGGCCCTCGCGCCGCAACTCGCGTACGAATTCCCGAAAAAAGCGTACAAACTTTGAGCGAAGAATCCTTGGGGGGTCTGCCGAATGAGTTCTGACAACGTTCCAAATGACACCGGTAGCAATGCTTCCGTTGCCGCGGGCCGCGTGGGCAATTACCGGTGGGTGATCTGCGCGCTGCTGTTCTTTTCGACGACCATCAATTACATCGACCGCAACTCGCTGTCGGTGTTGAAGACGACGCTGGAAAGCGCGCTCGGGTGGACGAACGTCGACTACGGCTGGATCACGACCGCGTTCACCTTCGCGTACGCGATGTTTCCTTCGCTCATCGGTTTCTTTGTCGACCGGTTTGGCGTGAAGAAGGCGCTCGCCGGCGCGCTCATCCTCTGGTCACTCGCGGCTGCGGCCCATGGACTCGTCGCCACCGTCGTCGGCTTCATGATCGTCCGCTTCGTGCTGGGCCTCGCCGAGGCCGCCAACTTCCCCGCGTCGATCAAGGCCGTGGCGATGTGGTTCCCGCAGAAGGAGCGCGCGCTCGCGACCGGCATCTTCAACTCGGGAACCAGCGTGGGTGTGATCGTTTCCGGCGGAATCGTCGCGATTGCAACTGCCTGGGGTTGGCAGTCCGCGTTCGTGTTCATCGGTGTGCTCGGCCTCGTGTGGCTGATCTTCTGGCAGAAGCTGTTCAACACGCCGGAAGCACATCCCCGTGTATCTCCAGGCGAACTCGAGTACATCAAGTCGGGCCTTCCGGCGCCGACGCACTCGGTCAAGGTGCCGTGGCACAAGTTGCTGCGTTACCGCGAGATCTGGCCTTTCCTCATCGGCAAGTTCATCACCGACCCGGTGTGGTGGTTCTACCTGTTCTGGCTGCCCGACTATCTCTATCGTGAACGCGGCCAGAATCCGCTGACTGCTGGCTTCTGGGTCGCAGTGATCTACACGGGCTCGTCGGTCGGCTCGATCCTCGGCGGATGGCTGTCGGGCCACCTGATGAAGCGCGGCTGGGCTGTCGGCAAGGCCCGCATGACCACCATGATGCTGGCGGCCATCTTCATGCCGGGCTCGATCCTGGCGTACTACGCCGAGAGCTTCACCACGTGCGTGGTGTTCATCACGCTCGCAACCGCCTGCCACCAGGCGTGGTCCGCAAACCTGTTCACCAACGCCACCGACATGTTCCCGCAGAAAGTGTCGGGCTCCGTCGTTGGCCTTGGCGCCACGGCCGGTGGTATCGGCGGCATGTTCATGACGTTGCTCGTCGGCCTGGCCGTCGAGTGGACGGGCACGCAGCAGATCGCGTTCATCATGGCCGGTGTCATGCACATTTCCGCGCTTGCGCTGTTCTGGTTCTGGTTCAAGGGGCGCTTCGTGCAGGTAAATATCGACGCCGAGCTCGACACGAGCGGATCGCACAAGGGTCTCCTCTTGGCTGCCGTCGTGATCCTCGGCCTCGGCATCTGGCTGCTGTCATTCGTCAGCCAGCAATGGGACTACATCGTCGGCATCGTGAAGTTCTCGGGCGCGCTGCAAGCGTCGATTGCCGCGGGCGGCTTTGGCTTGATCGGCCTGGCGCTCGGGTATGCGGGCTTGGCGAAGAAGGCGCAGCCGAAGATCTGAACTTTTCTGATTTGCGGGCCCGGGCACTGAGTCCGGGCCCGCGTTCCCGACCGCGCCGCCCCACGAATCTCCTTGCGCGATTCTCCGCGTCGCCACGCCCATCGGAAACCTGCCCCGAGATCCCCTCGGCCCACGGGCCAAGATCCTGTCAGGCCAGTCGTATGGATTGGTAAGGGGGCCAATTGCCTTTGGCCTGACCAGTTGCTACGTTCCCGCCATGGCCCTGCCTGGGCAAGCGCGGTTTTGCAGACCTCAGGCGGCGGCAGGGTGTTTTTCAACATACGAGGGGGTGCCATGAGTGGCAGGAATCAACTTGGACTCGCGATCGCGAGCATTCTGGGTACGGCTGGGTTTGCGATGCCGGTCGCGTTCGCGCAGGACGCGAATGCAACTGGTGCAGCGGACAAGGGTGAGGAAATCGAAGAGGTCGTAGTCACCGGCTTCAGGGCTTCGCTGCAGAGCGCAACGAATGCCAAGAGGGAATCGGTCGGCTTCTCCGACTCGATCTTCGCCGAAGACATCGGCAAATTCCCGGACCTGAACATCGCGGAATCGCTGAATCGCATTCCGGGCGTGCAGCTCACGCGAGAGGTCAACGGCGAAGGCCTGAACGTCGCCATCCGCGGCCTCAACACCAATTTCACCAAGACCACCATCAATGGCGCGGCGTTCGGCGTCGCTTCCACCGGCCGTGTCGACGGACAGGGTCAGAATCGCGAAGTCGATCTCGACCTGTTCCCGACCGAACTGTTTACCCGTCTCGACGTGAACAAGGCTCCCAAGGCGAGCGAACTCGAAGGCGGCGCCGCGGGCACGGTCAACATGCGCACCGCGCGGCCTTTCGACAATCCGGGCACGCACATCAACTACCAGCTGCAGGCCAATTACGGCGAGGAGAGTGATACCTACAACCCCCGCGGCGCCATCACGGCGAGCTGGAGCAATGAAAAGTTCGGCGTGCTCGCGGGCATCGCCGGCGTTCACAACAAGTCGACGACGAACGGATTCGAGACCATCGGCTACACGAATCCGAACATCAGCTACAACCAGTGCGGCGTGGCGCCGCCGGTGCAGACGCCCGCCATCAATCCGGCGAGCGGCGCCGGCGCGTTCTCCAACTGCAACGTGGGTGGTGGCAACGGCTGGGTCATTCCCAACACGGTGGGCACCAACGTGGGCGCGGGACTGGTCCCGGGCACGACCATCACCGGCGCCTATCTACAACAGATCAATCCCGGCCTTTCGCTGCGGGACATCGACCAGGCCATCATCCCGCGCCTGGGACGTCCGGCGTATCTCGACGGCACGCGTGACCGGTATTCCGGCCTCGTGTCGCTGGAGTACCGCCCGAGCGAAGACCTGAGCTTCTACTTCGACACGCTGTATTCCGAGGCCGAGCGCGATTTCAACCGTCTCGACATCAACCTCGTTGGCCGCAACGGCGCGCTGATTCCGACCAACATGCAGGTCGACGAGAATCACGTCGTGACCAGCGCGACCTTCGCGAACGCGCAGTTCTTCCTCGAAGCGCGTCCGTACAACGAGCAGGTGGACTACTGGGGCTTCAACCCCGGCATGCGCTGGCAGTTCAACGACTCGATGCGTATCGACTTCGCGCTCAACCAGAGCCGCAGCTGGTTCTTCCGCGAAGCGCCGACCGTGCTCGTGAACACGCCGCTCAACCAGGGCATCGTCGCCAACTTCGACAATACCGGCGGCGACTTCGTCAACATCACGACCAACGTCGATCTCAACAATCCGAACCTGGGTTGGGTGTGGACCGGCGGCGGACGCGTGAACATTCAGAACGAGAAGCGTCTCGTCACCACCGAAGGCGCGCATCTCGACTACACGTGGGGCGATGACAAGACCAACCTGCGCGTGGGCGTCGCGTACGACAGCTATCACCGCGGCATCTCTGGCCGTGACAACAGCCGCGAATGGCAACAGATCGTGTGCGGCGGCGGCGGAGCCTATATCGCGGCGCCCGCCACTGCGCCGCCCTGCAACGGCCAGGCGGGCTCGGCGATCGCACAGGCGAATCTTGCGCAGTACCTCATTCCGGGACCCGCCGGCTTCATCAGCGTCGACTACGACGCGTTCTTCGCAGCGACCAACTACCACGCGTTGTCGGACAACGCGCCGGTGGGCACGGGTGCCGCGACGGGCGCGGCGAACGGCATCATCGAAGAGGACACGCTCGGCTACTACATCGAGTTCAACGGCGAAAGCGAGTTCTTCGACAAGCGCGTGCGCTACAACCTCGGTGGTCGCTTCTTCGACACCGACCAGTTCGTTGCCGGCCCGGTCACGCTGAACAATGGCACCTCGGTGAGCATCGTCCAAGCGAGCACCGATTCGTCGTATTCGGATTTCCTGCCATCGTTCAGCGCGGCGTTGAACATCACGGATGACATCGTGCTGCGCTTCGCGGGTTCCAAGACCATCACGCGCGCGAATCCGCGTGACATGCTGCCAAACGCGCAGTTCAGCGATCCCTCCGCGCAGGCCGTGACTCTCGGTAACCCGACGCTCGAGCCGTTCCTGTCGACCAACGTCGACCTCGGCGGCGAGTGGTACACCGGGGATGAGGGCTACGTGGGTCTCACGTTGTTCCAGAAGAACATCACGGGCTTCACGATCGGCAACGTGACCGTGGTTCCATTCGCCAGCCTCGCGCCGCTCGGCATCACCTATGACACGTTGAGCCCGACACAGCAGACCGCGATCAACTCGCGCGGTGGCCCGGGCGCCGCGACGGTGAACGCCACGCAGCAGATCAACGCGTCGGGCCAGCTGCGAATCCGCGGTTACGAGGCGGTGTGGGTGCAGCCGCTGACCTTCATCACCACCGGACTCGGCTTCCAGCTGAACTACACGGACGTCGATCAGAGTCCGCAGGGTGGCACGGGCCAGCCGGCTGTGGCCGTAGGCATCTCGCCCACGACCTACAACGGCACGGTCTATTACGACAACGGTCCTGCTTCGATCCGCCTGTCCTATGTCTACAACGACAAGCAGATCGCTTCGGGCACCAACCAGGAAGGCCTCACGGGCAATCGCTTCTGGACCGACGCGTACGACCAGCTGGATCTATCGGCCAGCTGGAAGTTCGAGGGCATCGCCTCCGAGCCGCAAATCACGCTCAACGTGATCAACATCACGAGCGAGACGCAGCGGCAGACCTGGGGTAACGACTCGATCCAGTTCGAGAACGCAGCCCGCACGTTCTACGATCCGGGCTTCGCGGTGTTGCTGGGGGTTCGCGGAACGTTCTGATCACCGCGGCTCAACGAAGAGCGAGAAGGGGTGGCGCAAGCCGCCCCTTCTTTTTTTTCTGGGGGATCGTTCTGGCCAGGGCGGAAGTTGAGCGCGCCTGCGCGCGAGCAGGATCAGCGGGTGCCGGCCTTGCGGCGCGGCAGCGAAGAGAAACGACGCCGCTTCTCCGCGGCCATGGCACGCGCGCGCTCGATTTCCTTGACCTCCGTCACCTCGAGCATGTCGTCGATGACGTGCGTAATATGTTCATGCATCGCGGCACGCGCGGCGTCCGGGTCGTGGCGCTTCAGCGCCCGCAGGATCGCGGCGTGCTCTTCGATGGGCGGCTTGAGTCCGCGTGCGCGGCTCTTGTCATCCATCGAATGGCTTTGCGGTGACCGGGCGCGCGCATCCCACAACATCTGTACCGCGGCGATGAGGCCGCTGTTCTGCGTGGATGTCGCGATGAGCTCGTGAAAGCGGCGATCCGCTTCCTCGCTCATCAGGATCTGGTTGTGCTTGTTGTCGTCGCGCATCTCCGCGATGAGATCCGCCAACTGCTTGAGCTGTGAATCGTCGATGCGCATGGCTGCCATCGCGCACGCCTCGCCTTCGATGGCCCAGCGGGCTTCCAGCAGTTCGAAGGGACCGATGTCCTTCGTGCTTTCGCTGCCGCTCGGAGGGTGACGATTGGTGACGTAGACGCCCGAACCGAGCTTCACTTCGACGAGCCCGTCGAGTTCGAGCGCAATGATGGCTTCGCGAACCGTGGGGCGGGAAATCTTGAATGTTTGGGCGAGTTCCCGCTCCGAAGGCAGGCGTTGGCCGATCTCGTACTTTCCGTCGGCAATTGCCTTCGAGAGCTTCTGTGAGATCTGTTCGTAAAGGCGTCTTGGTTCGGACATGGCGGCAAGTATCCGGCTACGTCCGCCGGCCAACAAGCAGTAAAAAGTCGGTACACCGGTCCTGGGGAGTCCCCCGGCCCGGCCAGTCAATCTGGCCAGGGCAATTCTTGCATTCGGCCTGACCAATTTGCTACGGTGCCGCCCTCGTTGCGAAGACAACGCTGGCCGCCGTGCCCGGGCTTCATGGCGCCAGTTTTCCAACCAGGGGGCAACAAATGTTCGCAAAGTATCGAGACCGGTCGAGGATTCTGGGGTTTTTGGGCGTCATGGCGTTGCTTGCGACCGATGCATCCGCGCAGGACGCGAACAATACCGCCGCCGGTCCGGGCGGCGAGGAACTCGACGAAGTGGTAGTTAGCGGCTTCCGCGCTTCGCTGCAGAGCTCCGTTGGGGCCAAGCGCGACAACATCGCCATTTCCGATTCGATCTTTGCCGAGGACATCGGCAAGTTTCCCGATCTGAACCTCGCCGAATCCCTTCAGCGCATTCCCGGCGTGCAGATCGCCCGCGACTTCACCGGTGAGGGCACTTCGGTGGCCGTGCGTGGTCTCGGCAAGGATTTCACGCAGATCACCCTGAACGGCTCGCCGGTGGAGACTGCCTCGGACAGCAACATCGACGGCTTCGGTCAGGGTCGCGGCATCGATCTCGTGCTGTTCCCGACGGAATTGTTCCACCGGCTCACGGTCAGCAAGACGCCGATAGCGAGCCAGACCGAAGGCGCCGTCGCAGCCAATATCGATCTGCGCATCGCGCGCCCGTTCGACAACAAGGGTTTCCACATCAACTACAGCGCGAAGGGCAGTTACCAGGAATCCGTCGAGGAATGGAGTCCGCGCCTCGGCCTGTATGCGAGCAACACGTGGGAAACCGGCCTCGGCGAATTCGGAATCCTCGGTGGCGTCGCCTATTCGGATCGAAGCTATCGTTCCGACGGCTTCAATACGATCGGCTTCACCACCGTCGGCCTGGGCACGCGCTGCCCGACCACGCAAGCCGGCTGCAACACGATGGCCAATCCCAACACGCCGCAGGGCTATGGCAATTCCAGCCAGGCGTGGCCTACGACAGTGCCGGCGGGCTACAACTTTGGTGCCAATGGCGCGACAGCGGGCGCACCGCTGACCGTATGTGGGCCCGGCAACACTCCGGGTGGCACGTCTGGCCTTTCGTGCAATGACCTGAGCTATGCGATCTGGCCACGCCTCGCGCGCCCGGATTCGCTGGTGGGCGAACGTGAAACGCGATCCGGCATTCTCGCGATGCAGTGGGCGCCGACGGACAACCTCTCGTTCTACATCGACAGCCTGTACTCGGAAGCCGATCACGTCTACGAGCGCAATGACCTCAATCTCGCGGTGCGCAGCACCAACACCAACGTTCCCGTCAACGTGACTCTCGACGAGAACCACGTGGTGCAGAGCGCGACGCTTGCGAATCCGCAATGGCTCAACGAGAACCGTCCGTATGACGAAGACACCGACTTCCTCAATTTGCAGACCGGCATGCAATGGAAGATCGGCGAGAAATTCACGGCCGACGCGGTGCTCACCTACAACGAAAGCGATTTCTATCGTTCGACCAACACCTACCTGTTCAACTCCATTCTCAACACAGGCATCACCGTCGACATCCAGGCGAATGGCGATGGAGTCATCAGGGTGACGCCGAGCCGCGATCTGAACGATCCCACGCTCTGGACCTGGAACGCGTTGCGCATCCAGCCCGTGCAGCGCGAGTTGTGGCAGAAGAGCGGCCACTTCAGTGGCGAGTGGGCCTTCGCGGATGCGTTCAAGCTCAAGGGCGGCTGGGCCCGCGACAAGTTCCATCGTGAAATTACGACCTGGGAAACGACCAGTTGCGCGAGTGACGGCGGCAGCACGGCGCCAACCGCCGCCCCGGCTCAGCGCGAATGCGCGGCGGCACTGACGGCGTCGGGAAACGTTCCGGTGCGTACCACGGTTCCGAATGCCCAGCTGCACAACTTCATGCAGCCCTGGACGCACGGCGCTTTGTACAACACGTCGGACTTCAACGTGGGCCTCAACAATGGCTGGGCGCTGCCTAACTACAGGCTGCTCGATCCCATCGTGAACATCGACTATTTCGAGAAGGAACTCGCGGTAGGTCTCGCGGGTGGTCTGAACGTGGCCAACTACAGCCCGCGCGTCATCGACGAGCAGACCGACGCTTTCTTCCTCGAGGCCAATGGCCAGCTCGAGATCCTGGGCGACCTGCGCTACAACATCGGCGCCCGTTACATCCAGACGGACCAGTTCGTCTCGGGCTACATCAGCGCCAATACCCCTGACGGGGCACGCCGGACGTACGTCTACGATTCGGCGGACTATGACAAGGTGCTGCCAAGTTTCAATATCGCGAGTGACCTGGGTCACGGGCTGGTGCTGCGCGCCGCGGCTTCGCAGACCATGACGCGTCCGCAGCCCGGTGATATCGCGCCGAACCAGACGCTGAGCGTCACCGGGGACGTCCTGACACTCGGGAATCCGACGCTCTCGCCGTACTTCGCCGACAACTACGACCTAGGCCTCGAATGGTATTTCGGCGATTCAGGTCTTGGCGTCGTGGCCCTGAATGGCTGGCAGAAAAAGATCGAGGGTTACACCACGATCCCGCCGAATGTATTCGCGCCGTTCAACACGCTGGGCATCGACTACAACACGCTGCCGCAGGCGACGAGGGATGGTCTGCAGGCTACCGCGAACGCACGTTGCACCCCGCAGCCCTGCACCGGCGACCCGCTGACGGCGCCCGTGCGCATCGACCAGCGTCAGAACACGGACGAGTTGATCACGCTCACCGGTTGGGAGCTCACGTACGTCCAGCCACTCGACTTCATGCTGAAGGGTGCCGGCTTCTCGGCCAACTACACGCACATCAACCAGAAGTCGGAAGGCGGTTTGCCGAATGCGCCGTCGAGCGCGATCACGGGTTTATCGCCATTCACGTACAACGTGACGGCCTTCTACGAAAACTTCGGGTTCTCGGGTCGCCTGGTTTGGTCGGTGCGCGACACCTTCATCGAGTTCCTCGGCAACAACGAGAACAACATCGCGGGCGACAACTATGCCCAGAAGCGTTCGTATCTCGATGCTTCGTTCAGCTACAAGCTGCCCACCGAGACGAACCTGTCGATCAGCCTGGAGCTGCAGAATCTCACCAACCAGCAATTGCTGACGTATTTCCGTGACGACCCGCAGACGCCGCGCGCTTCGTTCGCGCCGGGTCGCCAGGTCCTGCTGGGATTCAGCGGTTCGTTCTGACGAGGCAGGCAGCGAAAGCTGCCTCCCTTTTTCTTTGCACGGCTCTATTTGCGTTTCTGCGCGAGGAGCCAGTCGTAGAGGTCCTGGCCTTCGTACACGCGCAACCACGCGAGGTGGCCCATGTCTTCCTCGATGGTGAATCTCACGGCCGGATGCCCGAGGGCTTCGAGCTTGTTGAGCGCCGGATAGAAGAATCTGGGCGGAACGACCGGATCTCGTCCGCCGGCGAACACCCACAGCGGTAGTTTGGCGCGCGCAATCGGCTCCACATGATCCGGATGGCCATGGCCCACGATGGGCGCGAGCGCCGCAAACTTCTCCACATGGCGCGCAGCGAGGTACCACGCGCCGAACCCGCCATAACTCAGTCCGGTGAGGTATACCCGTCTGGGATCGCCTTTGAAATCCTTGAGCGTGCGATCGACCATCGCCAGAACTTCGTTCTCCATCTCGATCCAGCCTTCGGGAGGTCCCGCGGGTCCGTCCGGCAGCTTGCTGTCGGAGAGGGCGCCCTGCATCGGGCCCGGAAGCTTCACGTCGCCGTCGTAGGGTCGCGGGTTGATGCCGTTCGCCAGCCGGCGCGGAATCTTCGTGGCATCGCGGAACTTGATATAGGGGATTTCGCCGCGGCCGAAGATGTCGAGCTGCGGCGAGATGATCACGAAGGGCAGGTCGCGCCGCTGGCACCAGGCTTCGAACAACGGTCCGTGCGTGAGCACGAAGTCGAGCTCGCTGCGGGCATTGCCGCGTTCTCCGTCGCCGTGCAGGAACAGCATGACGGGCCACTCACTCTTCTGTGCGAACCCCCGCGGTAGATAGACGAAGTAGTCTCGGGGCTTGCCGGTTCGCGCACTCTGGTACGTGACGCGCCGCAGTTCGGGCTCCGAAAGTGCGGCAACCGCAGACGAAGCGGGGGCGGCCGACATGCCGGCCGCCCCCGCGATCAGAGGGAACACATCTCGTCTTGAAGTCATGAACCCCTCCCGGAGGATCAGCGGATGACTCGGGCTCCCTTTCCCTTCATCACGGCTTCGACTTCCTTGACGTTGACCATCGAGGTGTCGCCCGGTGTCGTCATTGCGAGTGCGCCGTGCGCCGCACCGTATTCCACGGCGGCCTGCGGGCCCTTGCCTTCCATGAAGCCATACGCGAGACCCGACGCGAACCCGTCGCCACCGCCGACGCGGTCATAGATCTCGAGGTTTTCGCGCATCATCGACTGATAGAAGTTGCCGCCGGCATAGAGGATCGCCGACCAGTCGTTGAACGTCGCCGTTTTCGCGTTGCGCAGCGTGGTGGCCGCCACCTTGAAGTTCGGGAACTGCTTCACCGCCGTCTGGATCATCTTCTTGAAGTTCGCGGGATCGATCGCCGAGATGTGTTCGTCGAGACCTTCGACCTCGAAGCCGAGGCAGGCCGTGAAGTCTTCCTCGTTGCCGATCATCACGTCGACGTACTTCGCGATGTTGCGATTGATCTTCTGCGCACCTTCCTTGCCACCCTGGCTCTTCCAGAGCGACGCGCGGTAGTTGAGGTCGTACGACACGATGGTGCCGTACTTGCGCGCGATCTCGACCGCTTCGATGACCGCTTCCGAGGTGTTCGGCGCGAGCGCGGCAAAGATGCCGCCGGTGTGGAACCAGCGCACGCCTTCTTCGCCAAACAATTTTTCCCAGTTCACTTCGCCGGGCTTGATCTGCGACGCGGCGGAATGCCCGCGATCGGAACATCCGAGCGCGGCGCGAATGCCGAAACCTTTCTCGGTGAAGTTGAGGCCGACGCGCGTATTGCGGCCGAGCCCGTCGAACTCGCGCCAGATGATCTTCGAGGTGTCGACGCCGCCCTGCATCATCAGGTCTTCGACGAGCCAGCCGAGATCGTTGACGGGGAGGGCGGTCACCGCGGTCGAGCGCTTGCCCCAGCACTTGCGCATCGCGCGCGCGACGTTGTATTCGCCGCCGCCTTCCCACACCTGGAACGTCCGCGCGTTGCGGACGCGGCCGAAGCCGGGATCGAAACGCAGCATGATTTCGCCGAACGAAGCACAGTCCCAGCGGGTTTCTGCGGCCGATTTGATTTTCAGTACGTTGTCCATGTCGCTGCTTTCTCGATTACTTGCCACGGATGGTCTTGATGAGCTTCACGGTATCGCGCACGCGCGCTTCGATACCCGCGTAGTCGCTTTTCCCGAGCAGTTCCTTCGTGATGAGGTTGCTGCCGATGCCGCACGCGACGATGCCGGCGCCGTACCACTTCCTGAGCGACTCTTCGGTCGGCTCGACGCCGCCGGTCGGCATGATCTTCGTCCAAGGCATGGGACCGAGCACGTTCTTCACGAATTCGGGACCGCCCACCGAACTACCCGGGAACACCTTGACGATCTCGCAGCCGAGTTCCTGCGCGTACGAGATCTCGCTGGCCGAGCCGCAGCCGGGCGAGTAGGGGATGCAGCGGCGGTTGCAGACCTTGGCGACGTCCGCGTTGAGGATCGGGCCGACCACGAACTTCGCGCCGTTGGCGATGTAGATGCCGGCGGTGGGTGCATCGACGATGGAGCCCACGCCCATGATCACGGAGGGATCCGCCTTGTCGAAGTGTTTCGCGACTTCGTAGAAGACGTGCGTGGCGAAATCGCCACGGTTGGTGAACTCGATGCATTTCGCGCCGCCATTCGCGCAGGCCTGGATGACCTTCTTACAGACCTCGACATCCGGATGATAGAAAACCGGGATCACTCCCTGGTCCATCATCGCGGCCAGCACGCTCATACGATCTTTGTTCATCGACCTCTCCGTTTCCAATTGTGATTCGCGGGCATTTTCGTTGAGCGGAGTCGGCGCCTGCAAACAATTGCTGAAAGCTGCGGCGCCAAAACTCGGGACAAGCGCGAACGGTTTGCCATATCGCCCCGGTCCTTGCACTCATGTTTGGAGTCGTCTATAACGGCACCCCAAGGTAACCGGTGTCATTTTCACGCCCGGTTGTCCTGTAAACAACAAGTATTCGAAAGGCAAAGGGGGGACTATGGCGAACATCAATCGCACCAAGGGAATTCTGCCCGTGGTGCTCGGATCCATCGGCGTTGCTACGGGCGCCAGCGCAGCGGACCAGGATCAGGCCGCCGCGAAAACAGAGGCCACGGAAGCCCAGACCAGCAGTGCCGCGGATCCGGCCGAGGAACTCTCGACCATCGAGGTAACCGGTTTCCGCATGTCCCTGCGAAACGCCGTCGAACTCAAGAAAAATGCCGACGTGATGATGGACGCCATCAACGCCGAGGACATCGCCGACTTCCCCGACGCGAACCTCGCCGAAGCGCTGCAGCGCCTCCCGGGTGTCGCCCTCGACCGTGACAACGGCGAAGGACGCAGCATTACGGTGCGCGGTCTCTCCGCCGACTTCACGCGTGTCCGACTGAACGGCCTCGAGACCCTGTCCACGGCCGCCGCGAGCGACTCGGGCACCGCGCCCAATCGTGGCCGCGGTTTCGATTTCAACATTTTCGCTTCCGACCTCTTCAGCTCGCTGCAGGTGCGCAAGACCGCATCGGCCAACACCGATGAAGGCTCGCTCGGCGCCACGGTCGATCTCGTGACCGGCAAGCCGCTCGACTACAAGGGCCGCAAGATGGCCTTCTCGGCCGAGGACGCCTACTACGAGAACGGCGGCACGCACAACCCCCGCGTGGCCGGCCTGTTCGCCGATCAGTTCTTCGACAACAAGTTCGGCATTTCGGCGTCGGTGGCGTACAGCGAGCGCACGTCCGAAGTCGATCGCTACAAGCGCCAGGCCGGTCAGTCCGACTACGAATATCGTGGCTCGACCTGGGCGGGCAACGAAGTGCCGGCGCGTGCTGGCTTCGCGGCGCCGACGGGCACCACGTTCGG
>Ga0315912_10002752_pt1 | contig 18287 bp, 15 predicted proteins | sample VfabasoilMG_FD_204469 | JGI IMG/M metagenome (GOLD analysis project Ga0315912, IMG submission 204469) | Garden soil microbial communities collected in Santa Monica, California, United States - V. faba soil | ecosystem: Environmental > Terrestrial > Soil > Garden | place: USA: California...
CGGCTTCCGACCACTGCTCGAACATCATCGGCAGCGTGACGTGGTCGTAGGCGGCGGCCTGCAGCCCGAGCCACACGGCGAGGCCCAGCACGAGCGGGAACAGCCACTGTCCCTTCTCTCGCAGCCCGTCCCACGCGTCCGCCGGGCGCACGAAGACACGCACCATGCGGGTGACAGGCGAGAGCTGGGGAGACTCGCTGGCCGTGACGGCGGCCAGGGGTTCGGTCATGCGGGCTCCAGCGGCAGGGGTCGAGGGCCGGGCAGGCCAAGTTAGGGGCGGTGCTGCAACCGGTCAAACCCTGCCCCACCGGCGCGGACAGGGCCCTACGGACGCGGCAACCGGGCCCGGCCGGGCCGCGAAACAAGCGGGGCGCGCCGGAAGACCGGCGCGCCCCGCAGAACAGCGAACAGGCCTAGTGAAGGCTGAACTTCACCGGCACGCCGACCCAGACCGCGACCGGCTTGTTGTTGGAGAGAGCCGGCTTGAACACCCACTGCTTCACGGCGGCCTTGGCGTTCTCGTCGAGCATCGGGATGCTCTTCACGACGCGCACGTCCTTGACCTTGCCGTCCTTGCCGACCAGCGCCTGCACCATCACGGTGCCGTCCACGCCCGCCTCGCGTGCGAGGTCGGGATAGACCGGGGGCACGCGGGTGATCGCCTCGGGAAGTTCCTCGACGTAGACGTAATCCCCGAACTTGGGCAGTTCGTCCTCGGACGGGGCGACCACGATCTGCTGGCCCTCCCCCGCTTCCGCCATGCCGGGAGTGCTCGTCGCGATCTCCTCCTGCGACATGATCGTCTGCTCCTCGGGCGCCTGCGCGTCCGGCACAGGCACCGGGATCGCGGCGGCGGGCGGAGCGGCGGCGGGTGCGACCGTCACCTGCGGCGGCGGCGTGTCCTGCGACAGCGGCGGCGGGGCCGCCAGGTCGCTGACCTGCATCTGCACGACCGGGATGTTCTCCTTCTGGCCGGCGATGATCAGGTTCGTGGCGAACATCATCACGAACACGCCGACCATGGCCCCGATCGCGGTCATCGTGGCCCGGAACATGTACTGCTTGGCCACCTCCATGAGCTCGGGTGCCCCGTAGGGCATGAACTCATAGAGACTGATGCGTTCCTCAGTGCGCGGGCTCACAGGCCTTCCACCTCCTGCTTCTCCTTGTCCTCGAGCGGGGTGATGGAGAAGCGTGAGAGCTTGGCGGCGTGCAGCTCATCGAGCGCGTTGACCATGTTCTCGAACGGTGACTTCCGGTCGATCTTCACGACCAGGATCAGCTCGTTCTGGCCCTCGAACGGCTTGAGCACGTCCTTCAGCTTGTCCGTGGTCGTGCGGTTCCAGGGTTCCTCGGCTCGCCGCCAGTACAGCCGCCCGTCCTCGAGGATGCGCATCGTGAACGTCTTGGAGACCGCCACGTCCACCTTCGCGTCCTTCGGGGGCAGGTTGATCTCCAGGGCCTTCGGCGTGCGGAACACCGTGGTGACCATGAAGAAGATCAGCAGAAGGAAGGCGACGTCCACCATCGGCGTCATGTCGATACGGACGCCGACACGGCGCTTCGGACGGCGGCCGGACAGGCCACCCTTCTTCTTTTTACCGCCGCGTTCGGGGGTGTCTACCGCACCCATTCGTCACCACCGTCCCTTCAGTGAGGAGTCGCCGGCGCCAGGATCCCGGCGCCCTCCTTGAGGTTGGTCTGCACGTTGAATCGCGTCGCGTTCGCCATCTGCAGTCCGGCGACCATGTCCGCGATCACTCCATATTCCGCGCCCTTGTCCATTTTGACGACCACGCGTGCCGAAGGATTCGCGGCGCGTGCCCGCTGCAGCGCCGGGCCGAGGTCGGTCTGCAGCGTCAACGGATTGACGTCCAGCGAGATCTCGCTGAGGCCGTCCGGACCGCGCTGCTTGTAGACCACCTTGACCGTGGGCGCCTTGGTGACCGCGATCGTGATGATCTCGGACTCGGGCGACTTCGCCTCGGAGGAGGACTTGGGCAGGTCGATCTTCTCCTTCTCCGGCGGCTGGAACTGCGTGGTGGTCATGAAGAAGATCAGCAGGAGGAACGCCACGTCCACCATGGGCGTCATGTCGATGCTGACTCCGATGCGCCGTTTCTTCTTGAGCATGGTCTGCGCCCGGCGCCCTTACTTCTGGTCCGAAGCCGACGCGGCGAGGAGCTGAAGCACCTCGTACGAGGCCTCGTCCATCATGTAGTTGAAGTTGTCCACGCGCGTCACGAACACGTTGTACATGACGATGCCGATGATGGCGACGAACAGCCCGCCGGCGGTGTTGATGAGCGCCTCGGAGATACCGATCGCGAGCTTCGACGCGTCCACGGCGCCCGATGTGCCGAGTGCGGCGAAGCTGCGGATCATGCCCATGACCGTGCCCAGCAGACCGACCATCGTGCTGATGGAGGCGATCGTCGAGAGCGCGATGAGATTGCGCTCGAGCAGCGGGGTCTCGAGACCCGAGGCCTCCTGGATCGCCGCCTGCGTCTCGGCCACGATCTTGTCCTTCGGGGCGCGCTCCTTGCGCAGCATGGCGTAGCGGTCGAGGCCGGCGCGCATGACGTTGGCCGCCGAACCGCGCTGCTGGCCGCACAACTGGATCGCACCGTCCACGTCACCCGCGTGCAGCTTCTTGCGCACGTTGTTCAGGAAGTCCGGCAGCGAACCGCGGCCCTGGGCCTTGCGCAGGCTCAGCAACCGCTCGACGACGAACGAGATCTGGAGGATGAGCAGCAGGATGAGTGCGGGCACGAGCCAGCCGGCCTGCTTCATCTGGTGCCCGTATTCCTGCCCGATGAGCTCGGGCATGAACCACCAGAGCGTCACGGAGACAGCAAGTGCAGCGCCAAAGCCCAGCGGGACAAGGAAGCGATTCATGGGTCTGTGATCCTCCGATACCGCTCGGGGGCGGCCTCGTTCGGTCGGTTCTGGCGTCGGGTCCGCGACCCGCTACCTTCCAGAGGACCGCGACAGGCGCGATCCCGTGACGTGCACTTCTACTGCGGTTCCGGCTGGCTCCGCCGGGTGCTGCCGATCACGCGGGAACGAAGGCGGCGATCGCCTGCTCCTCGGTGTCGTGATGGTCGAACACCATGATCAGCTTGGTCATGGTGAACAGGTCCTTGATGCGCTTGCCCAGCGCGCACAGCTTGATCTCGCCGCCGCGCGCCTTGTAGTTCGCGTAGCCGCGCATGAGCACGCCGATCGGCACCGAACTCAGCGCCTCGCATTCCCCCATGTTGAGCACCAGCATCTTGTTGCCGGCGGCCGCCTCGGCCAGGATCGCCTTCTCCAGCTCGTCGGTCTCGGAGTCGCCATAGAAGCGTCCCTTGAGCGACAGGATCACGATCGAACGGACCTCGCGGCGCTTGATGGCCATGGATGGAGCCTCCGGACTAGACCGATTCCCGCTCGACGAAGCTGGCGATCGCCTGCTCCTCGCTCGGGTAGACGTCGAACACCAGCGAAAGCTTCGTGATGACGAAGATGTTCTCGATGCGCTTGTCCACCGCCGCCAGCTTCATCTGGCCGCCGCGACGCGCGTAGTTCGAGTGCGCCGAGATGAGCACGCCCAGCGCCGTCGAGTTGAGGTGCTGCGTCTCGCTCAGGTTGATGACCAGATGCTTGTTCCCCTCCTCGGCGAGCGACTTGATGGCGCGCTCGAGTTCCTCGGTCTCCTCACCTCCCGTGAGGTAGCCCTTGGGCGTGAGGATGGCGATCGACCCCACCTGGCGGTTCTTCAACGTGGACATCCTCATCCTCCTGCCCACCCCGTGGCATGCTGCGCGCCGCGGGGGCGGCCCTGTCAGACCCCGAGTGTCTTCAATCCCTTGGTGGCGTTGGGTTCGCCCGGCTGGATCTCGAGCACCTTCCGGTAGTACTCCGTCGCCTTCTCCCGGTCGCCCGAGTTCTGGTACGCCTGCGCCAGCCAGATCAGCGATTGCACGTTACGCGGATCGATGGCCACCGACTTCAAGAGGTCGCTGATGGCCGCCTTCCAATCCTTCTTGAGCAGCGACCGGTAGCCGAGCTGCTGGTAGGCCACCGCGGCGTTCTTGCTGGTGGAGTCCGCGGACACGGTCGCCCGGAACTCCGACAACCCGGCGTCGATCGAATCCGCCTGGGTCAGTGTGACGGCCAGCCAGAAATGCCGGTCGCCCTTGCTCGGCGCGAGCGCGACCGACTGCCGAAGCGCCTGCAGGGCCTCCGGAAGTTGCTTCATCTCCTTGTGGGACAAGCCCAAGTAGTAGTAAGCCTCGTCCGAGTTGGGGTCAAGCGCGATTCGGCGCTGCAGCGTGCCGATGGCCGTCGGGTATTCCTTCTGGCGGTACTGGAGCTTGGCCATCTCGAGCATCGCGAAGCGGCCGTCGGAGGAAGTCGAGTCCCGCGCGATGAGCGCGCGGTAGACCGAGTCGGCCGAGCCGAGGTTGCCATTGAACGAGTGCACCTGGGCGAGCTTGAGCAGGTCGGAGTTGTTCGGCTCGCCCTTCTCGATGGCGGCCAGCGCGCCGGCCCAGTCCTTGCGGTCCACCTGCACTCGGAACAGCACCGTGTACATGTCCTTGGACTTGTCCCCCAGCTGCTGCGCCTTGGTGAGTGCGGCGAACGCCTCGTCCTTGAGACGCAGGAAGTAGTAGTCGCGTCCCAGCAGCGACCAGCCCTTGGGATCGTTGGGCATGAGCTGCGTGTACTTCTCGAGGTGCGGTCGCGCCTCGGCGTAGTAGCCCGGTTGCGCCTGACCCGCGCGATAGAAGATGTCGCCCAGCGCGAGCTGCGCTCCCGCGTACTCGGGATTGCGGTCGGCGACCCACTTGTACTGTTCGATCGCCTGGGGGTAGCGCTGGTCGAACGCGAGCGCGCGCCCGAGCGCGAAGCGCAGGTCGATGTCGGTGGAATCGAGCGCCACCGCCTTCTCGTACTCGGGGATCGCGAGCGCGCCGATGCCGCGCTTGAGGTAGAAGTCGCCGAGCGCGCGGTTCGTGATCGGGTCCTCGGGTGCGGCTTCACGCGCCTGCGTGAAGTAGATGCCGGCGTCGCGCAGCGAATCGCGCGCCATCTCCACGAAGCCCAGGGCGACGAGGAACCGCGGCCGCCACTTCGCACCCCAGTTGAGCCCCGGCTGCAGCGCCGTCACCGCTTCGTCGAGTTTCTTCATCTGCGTGAGGCAGTCGCCGAGTGCCAACTGGGCGTCCGGGAACTTGCGGTCCAGTTCGACGGCGCGGCGGAAGTGCGGCAGCGCCTTCTCCCACTCCTCGTTCCGGCGCAGCACCTCGCCCTGGCCCCAGTGCGCCAGCGCCAGGTTCGCGTCCATGCGCGCGGCGAGCTCGAACTGCTCCTGCGCCTTCTCGTAGTTGCGGCGGCGCAGCCAGACCTGCCCGACCCCGGCGCGGCCCTCGGCATAGCCCTGGGTGGCGGCCTTCTCGAAGAAGCGCAGCGCGTCTTCCAACTGGCCGGCGGCAAGCGCACTGCGGCCGTCCTTGAGCTCATCGGCATGCGCAGAGGGCACGAAGACGGCGGCGGCGCATGCCACCAGGATCGCGCACGACGCGATCCGCAAGAAGGCACGCAGGCGGGTGTTCAGGGTTCGGGGCACGGCTCTCCTCTCAGTGGGATCCCAGCATCGGGGAGCGGCGGACGAAGCGCAACGGCACGGACGTGGGCAGCCGGCCGCTGGCGAGAATGCGTTCCTGCCCCGGTTGGCTCGCCACGTAGGTGACGAAGCCCCCCGCGAGGCGCGGACGACGGGTGCGCAGGTAGACGTGGACGAAGGAGTGGAGCGGATACTGGCCGTCGTGCACCGACTCCATGTCGGGCTCGACGTAGGGCATCCCCTCGAGGGGTGAGACGTGCAGGGCACGCAGGCCCTCGAACGTGGCGAGGCGCAGCGGCACCACGCCGATGGCACCCGGCGTGCGCGTGACGCGCGCCGCCACCGCGGAATCGGAGACCTCCATGAGCGTGGCGGCCTTCATCGGCGCCCCGTCCATCACCAGCTGCGCGAACGAGCGCGCGAGATCGGCATGCAGGGGCGGCAGGACGGGCACGATGCGCTGCGAGGCGCCGCCGAGTGCGGACCACTCGCGCACCTCGGCCGACCAGATCCGGCGCAACTCGCCGAGCGTGACATTGCGCACCGGGTTCGAGGCGTGCACGACGACACACAGGCCGTCCTTTGCGACACGGTGCCCCTCGATCTCGATGCCGCCGCTGCGTGCCATGTCCCGCTCCTCCTGCTCCAGGTCCCGGCCCACCACCGCCACGTCCGCGCGCCCCGCGAGCAGTTCGGAGATCACCTGCCCCGAGGGGCGCGGCTCACCGACGTCGAGGGTCGCCTGCGGATACTGGGAGCGGAAGGCCTCCGCCTCGCCCGCCACCAGCTCGAACAGGTCGGTCGAGGTGGCGATCGAGATACGCCCGCTCGTCTCGGTGTCTTCCACCGGACGGGACGTCTCCGGACGGGCACAGCCACCGGAGAGGACGGAGAGCGCGAGCATGGACGCGCCAAGACCGGGGGCCAGCACCAGCCGGGAACGGCCGGGGCCCCGGAAAACGAAGTGGCGTAAGTCTATGGACGCGAGTCCGAACATGTCAATGGGTTCGCCCCGGGTTCACCTCGTGTCGTGGCTGCACGGCCGCTTCCGGGGGCAGGCTCCATGGTGGGGCACGACGAAGCGGCGGACACTAGGAACCTGTGAGCAGCCTGTCAAGACTCGGCGAACCTTGCCGGAGCGTCGGCGGCGCCCGTCCCGGCCGCGCCGGCGTGGCCGCGAATCGCGGACGTCCCTGCCTCGCGCCCGGCCGCCGCGAGGCTAGGGCGTGAGCCGGTAGAGCATGCGCGCGAATGCGGCGCTCTCGCGCACGTGGTCCAGGCCCGCGATCCAGCACAGCGTGCGTTCCACGCCGATGCCGAAGCCGGAGTGCGGCACCGAGCCGTAGCGGCGCAGGTCCTTGTACCACTCGAATGCGGACTGCGGCAGGCCGTGCTCGTCGATCCGGCTCGACAGCAGGTCCAGGTTCGACATGCGCTGGCCGCTGCCGATGATCTCGCCATAGCCCTCGGGTGCCAGGCAGTCGCACGACAGCGACAGCCGCGGATCGGCCGGGTCCGGCTCCATGTAGAACGCCTTCACCGCCGCGGGGTAGTTCGTGACGAACACGGGTGTGTCGTAGCGGTTCGAGAGCTCGGTCTCGTCGGGCGCGCCGAAGTCGCCGCCCCACTCGAACTCGCGGCCCGCCTCGTGCAGCAGGCGCACGGCGTCGTTGTAGTGCAGGCGCGGGAACGGACCCTTCACACGCTCGAGCTTCGTGGTGTCGCGCTCGATCACCTTGAGGTCCTCGCGGCAGCGGTCCAGCACGCGCGCGACGGTCCCCACCAGCAGGCGCTCCTCGAGCTGGATGACATCCTCGAGCGTGGCCCACGCCCACTCCGGCTCCATCATCCAGAACTCGATCAGGTGCCGGCGCGTCTTGCTCTTCTCCGCACGGAACGCGGGGCCGAAGCAGTACACGCGACCCAGTGCCATCGCCGCCGCTTCCATATAAAGTTGGCCGCTCTGCGACAGGTACGCCTTGTCCTCGAAGTACTGCGTCTCGAACAGCGTCGTCGTGCCCTCGCACGCATTGGGCGTGAAGATGGGCGCGTCCACGAGCGTGAAGCCCTCGCGGTCCATGATGTCGCGGAACGCGGCGATGATCTCGGCGCGCACGCGCAGGATGGCCTGCTGGCGCGGGGACCGGAGCCACAGGTGGCGGTGGTCCATGAGGAAGTCCACGCCATGTTCCTTGGGTGAGATCGGGTAGTCCGGGGCGTGTGCGACCACCTCGAGATGGGTGAGCCCCAGCTCGAAGCCGCCCACCTGGCGTGCGTCGGCCTTGATCGTGCCGCGCAGGCGGACCGCGCTCTCCTGCGTGATCGCCGCGCTCGCCTCCCACTGCTCCGGGCTCAGGTCCTTGATCCCGGCCACGCACTGCATGAGCCCGCTGCCGTCGCGCACGACGAGGAACTGCACCTTGCCGCTGGAGCGGCGGTGCGTGACCCAGCCGCGGACTTCCACCACGCTCCCGACGTGATCGGCGGCGTCGCGGATGCGGATCCAGGGGGTGACGACGGCGGTGGTCTCGGACATGGGGACTCCGGCGGGCGGACGGGCCGCCCGGCCCTTCCCTGCGCGACGCGCGGGGGGCTGGGGTTTGGGGGCTTCTGGCGGGCCCGGAGCGCGCCGGAGCGGCCAGAACACTCTCAAGCGGGGGCGTGCCGAAGCCGATACCGCTCGGGAACCGCGGACGGTACGGAGCGAAGCCTCGGAGTGTCAAGGGAATGCGCCGAATGAACCGTGCAGGGACGACGCAGGACGGAACACCGGGCCGCGGCATCGCGCGCGCAGTGGCGTGCGTCGTGGTGGCCATGGCGTTCTGCCTCGCGGTGCCGGCGCTCTCGCAGGAGTCTCCCCCTCCCGATCCCGAGCCGCTCGAGCCCGTCGCCGCGCCGGTGGCCGAGGCCGACTCCCCCGCGCCTGCGGAAGCGCCGAAGGCTTCCGCTCCCGCGGTCACGCCCCCCGCGCCGCCACGCAAGTCGGCCGCCGCTCCCGAGGACCTGCGCGACGTGCAGGACTGGGTGCAGTGGAAGAACGCACGCCAGATCGCGGCACTGCCCGCGGAATCCCGGTTGTTCTATCGCCGCGGGCTGCTCGCGCAGCAGTCCGGCCAGCGCGCCGAGGCGCTCGCCGACGTGCGGGGCGCGATCGAACTGGACCCGTCGTTCGTGCAGCCGCACCTGACCATGGCCGGCTGGCTGCTGTTCAGCGACCCGGCGCAGGCGCTGGTGCACCTGGCCGCGGTCGTCGAGCACACGCGCCGTGACTTCAACGTGCAGGTGGACCTCATCGCGAACCTGTTCGTGATGGGGCTCGAAGCCCTGTTCGCCGGCCTGCTGTTCGCGGGCTTCATCCTCGTGTTCCTGCATCGCGACGAACTTCAGCACGTGCTCGAGGAGCAGCTGCGGCAGTGGATCTCCCCGTTCACCGCCCGCTGGTGGGCGCCGGTCATCCTGGTGGTCCCGTTCCTGGCCGGGCTGGGGCTCACACTGCCCGTGCTGTTGTTCCTGGGACTGCTGTGGCCTCGGTTCCGGATGCGTGAGCGCGTACTCACCGTGATGCTCGCGCTCGCCTCCGTGATGTCCCCGTTCCTGCCGCTCGTGCTGGACCGGCTCGCACTCGCCCTGCGGAACGACTCCGCCCCGTTCCACGAAGCCCCTGCGCTGCAGCACGCGCCCTGGGACGCCGCGCGGCAGGCTCGCCTCGAGCAGGCCGCCGAGGCCAACCCGCACGATGGCTTCGCGGCGTTCTCCCTCGGCTGGCACTCGCGTCGCGGCAGCCGGTTCGAGCAGGCCGAACGCGCCTACGAAGCGGCGCTCAAGGCCTGGCCCGAGCACTCCGCCGTGCTCACCGACCTCGGAAATGTCGCCGCCATGCGCGGCGATGCCGACCGCGCGCTCGAACTCTACCGCCGCGCGACGAAGAGCGATCCGCAGAACGCGGCCGCCCACTTCAATGCCGCACAGCTGCTCACGCGCCGCTTCGAGTACACCGCGGCGAACGATGAACTGCGCCTGGCTTCCTCGATCGACTTCGAACTGGTCAAGCGCTACCAGGCCCGGGCCGGCGAGAGCGGGTTGCTGCCGCTCGTGGACGTCTGGCCGGGACCGCGCACATTCTGGACCGCGCTGCGCGACACGCCACAACCCGCGCGCCAGCCGCTGCCGCTGGTGCTGCGCGGGCATCTCGAGGCGTCGGGCTGGCTGTTCACGATCGGCGCCGTGCTGGCGCTGGGCGCGGGCATCTGGCTCGGCCGCTGGCAGGAACGCCGGTTGCCGCTGCGCCGCTGCACGAACTGCGACGTCGTCGTCTGTCGTCGCTGCGCGAAGCGCCGCCGCGAGGTGGCGATGTGCGAGGCCTGCGAGCACATCCGAGGCGGTGCAGAGACGCTGGAGTTCTCGCGTGTGCTGCTGCTGCAGCACCGAGCGCGGCGTCGCACTCGCCTTCGCGCACTCGCCACCGGGTTCGCCACGCTGATTCCCGGCTTCGGGCTGCTGGCCCATCGCCGGATGTTCTCGCCTGTGCTGATGCTCGCCGCGACCTGGTGGTTGGGCCAGCTGGCGCTCGGTCTGCCCCTGCCCTTCTCCGTCACCGCTCGGCTCGCGCTTCCCGGCAGCGGGATCCCCGGCCTCCTCGTCGCGGGCGGCTTCGTGTTCATCTATGTGTGGTCGCTGTTCGGCTACCTGGTGGTGACCAGCCGCGAGCGCGAACGTGACGCCGCGCTGGGCGCGGTCGCGATCGGCCGCCTCACGCAGTCCACCCGCCGCCAGCCGTCGCTGGCCGCCTAGAGGACGACATGGCGCTCCAGGGCAACCTCCGCGACTTCTCCGCGATGGAGATCCTGCAACTCGTGGGATCCCAGAAGAAGTCCGGCTGCCTGGTCATGGAGTGGAACACCGAGCGCTTCGTGGTGTGGGTGAACGACGGCCGCATCGTCTCGACGCGCCAGCCCGGTCTGTCGAAGGACGATCCGCTGGCTCGATTCCTCCGCCAGGCGAACCGGCTGTCCGACGAGCAGTTCCGCGGCCTGATGCAGATCCAGAAGGAGTCGGGTCGCGACTTCGAGGAACTGCTCGCCACGGGCCTCTACCTCGAGAAGGAGGACCTGGCGATGTTCGTCGAGCGCCAGGTCCTGGACGACCTGAGCCGGCTCGTGCGCTGGGAGAATGGAACCTACCGCTTCGACCCCGCCGTGAACTGGCCGAACGAGCCGCTCATCTCGCTGAGCATGGAAGGCGCGATGATCGAGGCCGCGCGCCGCGTGGACGAGCAGAAGCGCTTCGTCAGCGTGTTCCGGGATCCGCACCAGATCCTCGTCGTGCACGACCTCCCCGACCCCGACGAGCCGCTCTCCGAGGAGGAGCGCGAGCTGTTCGGGATCGTGGACGGCCAGCGCACGGTCGCCGAGGTGGTCGCCGCCGCGCCCCTGTCGGAATACGAGGCCTACGAGTCGCTGCACCGCATGCTCGAGTCCAAGTGGATCTCGTTCGTCGGCCGCCGCGACCCCGGCATCACCACGCCGGTCACGCCGATCGCGCCGCCCCGGCGACGGGGCCCGCGCGGGCCGGCGTGGTTGCGAGAGGGCGCGGTCGCGGCCGCCGTCGTGGCCGCGATCTCGATGGCGAGCCTGTTCTCGGCCTCGATGCAGGCCAAGGTCGAACCGGACCTCGCGAACGACGTCTACGCCGCTGCCCGCGTGCGCGACCTCCGGCTGGCGGTGGACCTGTTCGCACGCGAGCGCGGCGAGTTCCCGCATCGCCTCGTGGATCTCGCGGACGACCGCTGGATCGAGCCGTCCGAGCTGGTGATCCCCGGCTACGTGGTGACGTACCAGGTGCACGCCGGCGGCACCGACTACGAGCTGACCCTCACGCGCGATCGCTAGCCGGCCGAGCGCGCGAGGAACCAGCGCACGGCCGCGGGCAGGTCGGCAACCACGCAATCGGCGCCGGCACCCGCAGGGCGTTCCAGGCGCGACTCCTCCGCACCGTGACCGGTGAGGACGAGGATCCCCGCACCGCCGGCGGCTCGTCCGGCCTCGACGTCGATCCACTTGTCTCCCACCATCGCCGAGTCCCGGAGCGACACTCGAAGATCTTCGGCGGCCTCACGCAGGAGACGCGTGCCGGGCTTGCGGCAATCACAGCCCGCCTCGGGCGCGTGCGGGCAGTGGCGCACCGCATCCAACTCGACGCCGTCGGCGCGCAGCAGCGTGCGCACGCGCGCCATGACCTCGTGCACGCGGGACTCGGGGAACAGCCCGCGGCCCACACCGGCCTGGTTGGAGATGACCACGACGGGATGGCCCTGCGCTCGGGCGGTTCGCAGCGCCTCGGCGGCGCCCGGCACCAGCTGCACACCGTCGGGGTCCGCCAGGTGGTGGCGTTCCTCGATCAGCGTCCCGTCGCGGTCCACGAACAGCGCGGCGCGCCCCGGGCCCGCCACGCGCCGGGCCAGCGCTCGCTCGCAGGCGCGTTCGAGCACGCCGGTGTCGGGGTGCGTGCTGGGCTCCCCTGACTCACCCCCTGCCGGCCAGATCGCCAGGCGATCGCGCTCCGCTTCACTCACCAGCGCCAGGAACGCCGTGACCTCGGACTCCGCGAGGATGCCGTGACCGCCGAGCACGGACCATCCCCAGCGCACGAGCGGGTTCCACTTTCGTCGGGGGCCGGCTTCGAGCTCCAGCACGACGGCGCGAGCACCCGAGAGTGCCGCCAGCCAGAGCGTGCCGCCCGCGGAAGGCCCGCCCACGGCGACGTCGGCCTCGCGCTGCCGCAGCGCCCGGCCCGCCGTCTCGCCCAGCGCCACCAACGCCGACTCCGCGACCGGACGTCCCGACACCCGCACGTCGTGTCCGCGCGCGTGCAGGCCGAGCAGCGCGCGCTCGAGCCGGCCGCCCGCTCGCACCGAGGGCGCGTGCACCGCGATCCTCACGCGGCCTCCGTGAGCAGCCGGTCCGCCTCGCGCAGCACCCAGGCGACACTCACCGCATCGAGGCAGCGCGTGCCGATCAGGCACGTGCGTCGCCAGCACGGCGAGCACACCGGCGCTCGGTGCAGCACGCGCACGCGAGGACCGCGTGCGGCGGTCCAGCCGCTCGCGGCCGAACCGTAGATCTGGAGCGTGGCCGCACCGGTGGCCGCGGCCAGGTGCGCGAGCCCCGAGTCGTTGCACAGCGCGAGCCGCGCGCCGGCCGCGAGCGCGGCGAGCGCGGGCAGGTCGGTGCGGCCCGCGAGCGAGACGGCCGCGGGTCCGACCCCCGCGGCCACCGCGGCACACGCGGCCGACTCCGCGGCCGTCCCGCACACCACCACGCGCAGGCCGCGCGACGCGAGCCCCTGTGCGGCGGCCACGAAACGGTCGGCGAACCACTCGCGCGCGGGACCGTACGCCGAGCGAGGGCCGAGAATGGCGTAGGGTTCCCCGTCGCGCACTCCGGCCTCCGCGAGTGCCGCGCGCGCCGCCTGCGTCGCAGGAGGTGCAGGAACCAGGAGCGGTACGGCGACTTCTCGCACGCCCAGCAGGCCGACCAGGTCGAGGAACTCGTCACTCTGGTGCCGGTCACCTCGCCGCGGCCGGACGGGTGCATGCGTGAGGAGCCACTGCCGGGCCTCGGCGCGGAAGCCCGCGCGCACCCGGGCGCCGGAGTTCCAGGCCAGCCAGGCGCTCGAGAACGACGACGGCAGCACGACGGCGGTCTCGGGGGCCCAGGCGCGCGCGCGCGCCACGACGGCGCGCCGGGCGGCGGCGTCCCGGGGCCACGGCAGGCTCTCCTCGACGAGCCCCTCGGAGGCGGTCAGCCCCAGCAGCGCGGCCGGGCCCACGCCGAGGAAGCGCGCCCCGGGCCACGTCGCGCGCATGGCGTGGAGCGCGGGACGCGCCATGAGCACGTCCCCCAGCCAGTTCGGCAATCGCACCAGCACCCGGTCGGGCGCCACGCGTGGCGCCTCAGTACGAGCGCGCGAACAGCGCGACGCGGTGGCCGGGGCGTTCCAGCGAGGCGAAGCGTGAGACGTCGAGCGGCATGCAGCGAAGCGTGGCGCCGGTCTTCTCCTTCACCTCGGCTTCGAACTCGGCGGAGCCGTCCCAAGCCACGGCGACGTATCCGCGCTTCTCGGCCGCGAAGTGCGCCAACACCTCGTCCTTGCTGCTCGCGAGCACGGTGTTCGCCGTGCGGAACTCCAACGCCTGCTGGAACAGTGCGGCCTGTACCTCGTCGAGGATCGCGGGCAGCCGCGTGGCCAGCTGGTCGAGCGGGATGCTCTCCTTGGCACGCGTGTCGCGGCGCACGCTCATGACCGCGCGGTTCGCCACGTCCCGCGGGCCCACCTCGAGCCGAACGGGCACGCCCCGCATCTCGTACTCGTTGTATTTCCAGCCCGGGGAATACTGGTCGCGGTCGTCCACGTGCAGTCGCACGCGGTCGCCGAGCGTCGCTTTCACCTGGTCCAGGAACGCCTTCACCGCGCTGCGGTCTTCGTCCTTGCGCCAGATGGGCACGATCACCGCCTGCACGGGTGCGACACGCGGCGGCAGGCGCAACCCGGCGTCGTCACCGTGCACCATGACCAACGCGCCGATCAGCCGTGTGGTCACGCCCCACGACGTCTGCCACACGTGCTGGCGCTTGCCGGCTTCGTCCTGGTACGTGATGTCGAACACCTTGGCGAAGTGCTGCCCGAGCGCATGGCTCGTTCCGGCCTGCAGCGCCTTGCCGTCCTTCATGAGCGCTTCGATCGTGTACGTGTCCTCGGCGCCTGCGAACCGCTCGGCATCGCTCTTCTTGCCCGCCCACACCGGGATCGCGAGTTCCGTCTCGACGAACTCGCGGTAGACCTCGAGCATGCGCAGCACTTCCTCGCGTGCCTCCGCCTCGGTGGCGTGCGCGGTGTGCCCCTCCTGCCACAGGAACTCGGTCGTGCGCAGGAACAACCGCGTGACCTTCTCCCAGCGCATGACGTTGCACCACTGGTTCAGGAGGATCGGCAGGTCCCGGTAGCTCTCGATCCAGCGCGAGTACATGTGGCCGATGATGGCCTCGCTGGTGGGGCGGATCGCGAGACGCTCCTCGAGCTCCTCCTGGCCGCCATGCGTGACCCAGGCGCACTCGGGTGCGAAGCCCTCGACGTGGTCGGCTTCCAGCTGCAGGAGTGATTCCGGGATGAGCAGCGGGAAGTAGGCGTTCTGGTGCCCCGTGGCCTTGATCCGCCGGTCGAGCTGCTGCTGGAGGTTCTCCCACAGCCCGTAGCCGTACGGACGGATCACCATGCAGCCGCGCACGGGCGTGTAGTCGGCGAGCTGGGCCTTGCGGATCACCTCGGTGTACCAGCGGGAGAAATCGTCCGACTGGTCGGTCAGCTCCTCGACGAACTGCTTCTTCACGTCCTTCGTGCTCACGGGGATCTCCGGGAAACGGGCCATCGCCGGCCAGCGAACCTCCGGCGCGGGGTCGGAACGGCGCAGTCTAGTGGAGTTCCGCCGGTCTGGCATCCCGGCGCCGTCCGCCTGCGCTCACAGCCGCGGCAGGTCAGCGCAGGACGACGAAGCGCAGCACCGTGCCGTCGCCGCCCTGCCGCACGCGCAACAGGTACACGCCCGGCTCGAAACCCGACGCGTCGAAGCGCAGCACGCGGGTGCCGCGCGTGGCCGGGCCATCCACCAGGACTTCGCGAGCGCGGCCGGACACGTCGAGCACCTCCATGCGCAGCCGCTGGTCCTGCACCAGTTGGAGGCGCACCTCCCCCCAGCGTGCCCCCGGCCTCAAGCTCAGCGCGGCCTTGAACTCCTCGCGGACGTCGGAGAGCGCGCGGTCGCGGAACGTCTCGACGGCGAGCGTGCGCTGAACCGTGCGATTGAGCCCGTCTCGCAGCGTCACGCGCAGCACGAAACTGGTGTCGGCATCGAACGACACGTCGGCGCCGTCGCCGATGAAGAGGAAGAACGCGTTCGGGCGCTGCCACTGCCGCTCCCAGGTCACGCGGGCCGGTGCGGCCGCGACGACGCGCGCGGACCAGCTCCCACGCGTGCGTTGCACGAGGCGCGACGGCCCCTGCAGCTGGAGCGACGGCGCGCGCAGCGCGATCCGCCTCGACTTGCGGAGCGTGTCGCCCCATGGCGTCTCGACGCGGAGTTCGAGCAGCGTCTCGTCGCCGAATCCGACGCGCAGCGTGCGGCCCTCACCCAGCCACCGCCACTCCCCGCACGGCGTGCCGCGGCACACCGTCTGCGCTTGCCACTGGTAGCGGCCCAGCACCTCCCCGCAGCAGGGCTCGGCGCGGAACTCGCCGGTCTCGCCGGGCTGCAACTGGGTGGGCCCCGAGAAGTCCGCCACCGCCGCACCGCGGATGCCGCGGCGCAGCAGGGCGCCGGTGATCGCGGAGCTGGAGCGCCCGCCGTGCAACTCGGCATCGGCCTGCAGCAGCGCGTTCGCGAAGTGCGCCCACGTCGGCACCGTGGGCAGATAGTCCATGGCTTCCAATACGAGCGAGTCGCACGTGGGCCCGAGCGCCGCCCGCAGGTCCCACAGCGCGGAGGACAGGATCATGCTGTTCGCCCACACGGACGACGTCGGCGCCGACGCGAACGAGACCTGGTCGTAGTGCGCGAAGTTCCAGGGATCCGGTGGCATGTCCACGCGCGTGGCGCCGTTGGGGAACAGCAGGTAGGCCCACTCCCCGATGGCCGGGTCGCTGGTGTAAGCGGCGGCGAAGTAGTCGGCAAGCGCTTCGTGCATCGCACCCGCTTCGCGGCGCGTGCCCCCCGGCTGCACGTCCTCCCCATACAGCACCGCGTGCACCAGTTCGTGGTAGATCAGGTCGTGACAGCGGGACGCATCCTGCGTGAAGCCCGGGATGGGACGGCCGAGGTGCACGAAGCGCCCGCTCGTGAGCGCGACGTTGGGCTCGAGCGGCGCATGGACGCGCACGATGAACGAGTCCCGCGGGCCCGCATAGCCGAGTCCGCCCAGGTACTCGTTCACGAACCGGTCCGCGTGCCAGTAGGCGTTCACCTGGTCGAAGCCGGGATCCTCGGGCGGATAGCGATAGTCGCCGGGAGCGAGCGGTGTGATCTTGGGTCCTTGCTGGTCCTCGATCGCCAATGCGTGACTGGCGAGTCCCTCCGCGGGGAGCAGCCGCTCGAGCTGCACTTCCGCAAAGGCTCCACGCGGGTCGGTCGCGTACGCCAGGCCCGTGGCGCGCGCCACGCCCGGGTCCAGTTCCAGCACCCGGCCTTCGAGCGCACTCACCCAGACGCGCACCGGGGCGCCGTCCGCACGTTCCAACGACACCTCCCACACCAGCCGGTCCACGCCGGCGAGCCGGCGGATCACGAGCCGCGCCGAGCCGGCCTGCCGGGAGAGATCAGCGCCCACCGCGGTGGCCGCCACCGCCAGCGCATGCTCACGGCCGACGCGCGGCTCGATCGCATCGGGCGAGACGGCGGACAGCGTGGAGGCGATCGCACGCAGTTCGCCATCGGCCGAGAGCATGGCGCGAGCATCGCCGCCCGAGACCGGGATGCCCCGCCAGGTCTGCCGCAGGGTCACCCGCGTGCGGCCGGCCGCGAGCGACTCGACGCCGTCCACGACCACGTCGTCGGTCGTGAGGTCCAGGCCGAACGCGGCGCCGACGGACCGTATCCACGCGCGCGTGCCGGCTGCCCCCTCCGCTCCGCGGCCGACGTGCACGCGCAGGCCGCGCAAAGCCTCGACGACGGCGCCGGAGGCGGGCGAGCTCACCACGATCGCACCCGGCGGCAGCGCGTCGGCGAACGCCTCCGCGACCTGCGGCGGCGGTACCGCGCTCACGACGCGGGCGAGCGCGAAGCTGAGCGCCAAGCCCGCGAGGCACCCAGAGAGACGGGAACGGATCATCGGTACCTGCCCGGTCGGGGCGGCGTGCACCCGGTTACGTCGAGGATGTCAGCCCGGGGGCGGCACACGCAAGGGCGATTGCGAGGTCGAGGCGATCTCGAGCGTGGCCGCCAGCACCTCGTCCACGCGCAGGCCCGTCATGCACGCGTGATGCCCGAGCGGGCAGCGCTCCCGGCCGTGGATCGTGCACGGCTGGCAGCCCAGGTTCCGGCACAGCACCGCATGCCCTTCGCCCGCCGGCGCGAAGCCGAGCACGGGCGAGGTGCTCCCGAACAGGGCGACCACGCGCACGCCGCGCGCCGCGGCCAGGTGCATGAGTCCCGAGTCGTGCGTGACGGCCACCGAGGCACCGCCGATCGCGGCCGCGGCGCGCTCGAGCGAGCCGGTGAGCCAGGCGGCATGGCCGGCGTGCTCGATCCGCGACGCCAGCGCGGGACGCGCCGAACGCTCGGACGGCGTGGTCACCACCAGCCGCGCGAAGCCGGACTGTTCCAGCCGCTCGTCCAGCTCGACCCAGCGCGACTCGGGCCAGCACTTGGTGGCGTGTCGCGCTCCCGGGCACAGCACCGCGCGCGGACGTTCGCCGGCGAACGTCCACGCCTCGCGCGCGCCCCACGCCTCGTCGGCCTCGGCGAGGAAGACGCGAGGGGAACTCGTCGTCGAGAGTCCCAGCCGCGCGAGTGTCTCGCCATAGCGTTCGATCGCGTGCGGCAGCGGACGCGGGCCCGTCCACCGCGCATGCACCCAGCGCGCGCGCTGGAGCCGGCGCGAACGCACCCGCAGCACCGGGGCCTTCTGGC
>Ga0315912_10002753_pt1 | contig 18281 bp, 15 predicted proteins | sample VfabasoilMG_FD_204469 | JGI IMG/M metagenome (GOLD analysis project Ga0315912, IMG submission 204469) | Garden soil microbial communities collected in Santa Monica, California, United States - V. faba soil | ecosystem: Environmental > Terrestrial > Soil > Garden | place: USA: California...
CAATGCGGCGAACGGCAATCCGTTGAGTGGTCCGTCCGCCAGCACCACCAGTCGTCCGGGCGGCACGCCGTTGAAGAGGTCGCCCAGCAGCGGGGCGAAACGCGGATCGAAGGCGTTATCGGGATCGGACTGCTGGCGCTCGATGAACTGACGCACCAGCTCCTCGAGTGCCCGCCTCCCCGGCAGCACGGTGTGACGCAGGCCGGAATGGGTCAACAGCCAGCCATGCGAGCGACGGTCGCCCACGAAATACGCCAGCACCGCGGTATCGGCGGGGAGCGCCGCCTGCACCTCGGCGTGTGAACCGGATATCGATGGCTGGTCCGAGGCCAGCACTCCGCCGAGTTTCAACAGCCTCGCATCGAGTCGCGCCTGCGTTTCATCCATGCGGCGCCGCAGTTCCAGCATTTCGTCATTGGGTACGGCATCCTGCTGCGTGCGGGATTCGAGATCGATCTGCAGCGACGTCAGCGAGGCGCGCAGTTGTTCGACGCCGGAGTCGCGCGGTGTGCGGGCCGCACGGTCGCGCTGCGCGATGCGGTCGCCGAGCGAGCGTGCCCGGATGGCGTCGGCGCGGCGGAACGCGCGCCAGGTGGCGGCCGGGTCGTCCGGCACCGCCGCGAGATCCGCCTCGATGCGCGCCTCGTAGGGCGCGTAGGTCGCGGCGAGGAAGCGTGCGCGCATCTCCGGGTTGGCCGACTTGATGCGGATACGCCGTTCCATCGCGATTGCGACGTCCGCCGCGGCGCTCGCACCGTTTACGTCTCCGGCTTCGAGGAGCGCCAGCGCCAGCGTCGCACTCGAGTCGATGCGTTTGAAGTCCAGCTTGAGGGCGGCAAAAATCGCGTCCGCCGCCCGCAGGTCGGCGATGGCGTCGGCGACGCGCTTCTGCATCTGGCGCTGCAGTGCGCGTTCGACCAGCGCGTCGGCGCGTATGGATTGGTCCGAAGTCAGCAGAACGCGCGCAATGATCTCGCCGGCCTGCCGCAGATCGCCGAGCGCGCGCAACTCACCGGCGATCAGCACGCGGGTCCGATCCACGTTGACGCCATTCGGGTCGGCGCGTTCCGCGGCGCGCAGGTATCCGAGCGCCTCGGCGTGCCGCCCGAGTTCAGCCGCGGCATTGCCGGCGAGCCGCCGCGCCGCGCTCTCGCCGAGCTGGTCGTCGGCGCGCGCGAACAGCGGCAGGGCGCTCTCGATCGCCCCCAAAGAGCGCTCGAGATCGCCGCTGCGGAACTGGATGGCCGCCAGCGCCACCAGTTCGCGTGCCACCTGGCCTTCATTTCCCTGCGCGCGGAACACCTGCAATGCCTCGGTGTGGAGGAGCAGCGCGCGGTCGAACTCGCCGAGCGCGATCAGGGCGTAGCCCAGGTTGCTGATCAGGCTGGCATACAGCTCCGGGTTGCGATCGCGTTCGATCAGCGGCAACACGCTTTCGTACAACGCGGCGGCGCGCACCAGGTCACCCCGGTGCTGCGCGATGTACCCGAGACTGCGCGTCGCGGATGCTTCGAAGTATTGATCGCCGCGCGCGCGCGCGCGCCGGCGGATGGTTTCGAACGTCGGAGCGCTGTCCTCGATGTGCCCGAGCACCTGGTTGCGAAGTTGCGCGGTGCCGAGCGCCAGCAGCGAGTCGCTGGGCATGTCATGGGTTTCGAACCAGGTCTGCGCTTCGGCGCTGCGTTGCGCGGCTGCGTCCAGCAGCGCGCGCTGGCGGGTGCGCGGCACGTCCGGCCCCATGCGCGCCGCCGCGCCGAATTCTCCGAGCGCCAGCAACACCGCGGCGCGTTGTGCGCCGGCTTCGTCGCCCGCGGTGCGGAAATGCGTCAACGCGGCCTGGGCGGTGCGGCGCGCGGCGTCGTGATCGAACAGCAGCGCGAGTTCCACGTAACCGCGCTGATACTCGGCTTCCGCCAGCGACTGCGGGTCGCGCTCCAGCTGGAAATGGCGCTCCGCCGCGCGCAGGTGTTCGAGCGCAGCCCGCGCCGCCTCCGGCGTTCCCTGCGCCACCAGCGCGCCGGCCTTGCCCAGCGCCTCGAAGCCGAGCAGCCGCGAATCAGGCGGCGCGTCCGGGGCGCCGCGCGGCCAGCGCAGGATGCGTACCGCGGCCGCACCTTTCCAGCTGCGCACGTCGACACTCTCGAGGTTCACGACCAGCCGTGACGGCTCGCTCAGCCTGACTACAAGGCGGTGCACGCCGTGGCGCAGGTAGGAATCGGCGAGCTCGGTGTGAACGGCGCCCGCGTCGACTCCGATCCGCAGGTCGATGTCCCGCTCGCGAATCTCGAGAAGATAGACGCCGGTGCCCAGGTGGCGGGCCACGCGTTGCGGAGTGCCGCCGCCGACCACCACCTCGGTGGAGTACTCGACCAGGGGTTCGGTTTCGAAGCCGCTGCTGCAGGCGACGAGCGAGAGGATTACAAAAGAAAAAAGGAGGCGAATCGCCCTTGTGCGCAGGTTGTTCTGATTTGTATCCGCGGCGCCGGCGCGAGCGCTCATCCCATCGCTTTACCCTCGTGCGGGGCCATGTTTACAGGCTGCTGCAACGCGGTGCAACGAATAATAGCGAAAGTAGGCAGGGTTTGTAGTAAGTCCTTGATTGAAAATACTTTGTCGTTATGACAGCGCGAGGTGAGAGAAACCCTGAAGTCGTGACACTACATAGACAAGCCGAGTTTGCTGCGCCACGACCACAGGCCACGGATGAACAGCGCCGACGTTTTTTCGCTCGAGTTCGACATGCTGACGCGGACGTCGGCGCTCGCGAAGACGCTGGAATCGTTCGGCGCCACCGGCATGACGGCCACCACTCACCGGCAGCTGTTGCTCGAGGTCAACCACGTCATCAACGTGCACTCGCGCCTGCGCGAGGTCGCGGCCGAAGTGGTTCCGCCCGAGGACTGGACCGCGTGGCAGGAGTTGCTCGCGGTTCCCGCGCTGGCATTCGAACAGGGCCGCTCATTCCTCGACGATCTGCGCGCGCTCGGACTCAATTCACTGGACAGCGTTTCGCTCACGCCGCTGCCGCAGACCATCGCCATGGCGGCTTACGCGCATTACCAGCTGGTGGAGCGCGCCACCGTCGGGCTGGTCGGTTACCTGTGGTTTTTCGAGCGCATGCCGCGGCTCATCTATCCGCTCTGGGCCGATTCATGCCGGCGCAACGGGGTGAATGACAAGTCGCTGCGCGCGCTGATGCAGGGCGCTGTGGTCGACGTGGAACGCGACAGCCACGTGGCCAATTGCTGCCGGCAGATCGTCCGCCGGCCGCGTGATCTCGGACTGGCGACGCAGAGCCTGCATGACACGGCCGAATTGTTCGCGATGATGGTGGACGCCGCGTTGCAACGCGCCGAGCGCCGCCAGGCGATGGCCGTGGACCTGGTGACCGGAGGCATCGGCGCCGTCGCCTGACTCGTTTAGAAATGGGGACATTCCTCGTTTCCTAGCAAACGGGGACGGACCTGCCGCCCTCGTTTACCATCCGCGGCGTGATCTACCTCATCGACGCTTCGGTCTACGTTTTCCGCGCCTACTATTCGATGCCGCCCGACATGACGGACCGCGACGGTCATCCGGCGCACGCCACGTTCGGCTTCGCGAGGTTCCTCGGCGATCTCATCGAGCGCGCCAAGCCCGGCTACATCGCCGTGGCCTTCGACGAGAGTCTCACCACCTCTTTCCGCAACCAGATCTACCCGGCCTACAAGGCGAATCGCGAGCCGCCGCCGGCGGACCTGAAACTGCAGTTCGCGCGCTGCCGCGAGTTCTGCGCGCACGCCGGGATCCCGGCCTTCAGCCACCAGCTCTACGAAGCCGACGACATCGTCGGCTCGCTGATGGCGAATTGCCGCCGCGCCGGCATCCCGTCGACGCTGGTGACACGCGACAAGGACTTCGCGCAGCTGATCCGCGAGCCCGACGTCTACTGGGACTACACCGACAACGCGCACTATCGTTATCACCAGATCGAGGAGCGATTCGGCGTCGCGCCCGAGCGATTCGCGGATTTCCTCGCGCTCATGGGCGACAGCGTCGACAACATCAAGGGCGTTCCCGGCGTCGGCGCCAAGACCGCCGCGGCGCTGATGAAGGAATTCTCTTCACTCGAAGAGATCTACGACAACCTCGACCAGGTCGCGAAAATCCCGGTGCGCGGCGCCGGCAAGCTCGCCGCCAGACTGACCGAGCATCGCGAGGCGGCGTTCCTCGCGCGGCGCCTCACTGAAATCGCCTGCGACATGCCGCTCGAGATCACCCACGCCGAACTCCGGCGCCGTCCGCCCGACGTCGCGGCACTCACCGAGTTCTTCGACCGGCACAACTTCGGCCCGCTGCTGCGGCGGCAGGCCGAGCGGCTGGCGCTGCTGCCGCTGCCGGCTGCGCCACTCGCCAGCTAGTGACCCGATTCGTCGTGCGGCACGCGGATGCGTCCGGCGACCGAATTGTGTTCGATGTTCCCCGAACTGTCAGAGCTCACGGTGAAGTCGCCGCCGACGCGGCCGGCGTAGATGTCGCCCGAGCTGTCGGCGTCCACCGTCACGCTGCCCTTGACCTCCTCGATGCGGATGCCACCCGAGCTGTCCTGCTGGATCCTCACATTGCCACCCACGTGCGCGATATGGATGTCGCCCGAACTGTCGACGGTCACCTCGACATCGCCGCGCACCTGGTCGACACCGAGATCGCCGGAGCTGTCCTGGGCCCGCACGCTGCCCGCGTCGCGGATGGTCAGGTCGCCGGAACTGTCGTTGACGTCGACCGCGCCGGCGATCCGCTGGATTTCCAGGTCGCCCGAACTGTCCTGCATCTGCAGTGATTTGAGGCCTTCCAGGTGCGCATCGCCGCTCGAATCCTGCGCCTCGACGGAAATGCTGGCGGGCAACGTGATGCCGACGTCGATGCGGGCGTACTTGTCCTTGCCCCACGAGAAACTCTCGTCGTCCTGCGGCAGCCGGGTTTCGAGATACACGACGTTGCCCTCGCGGCGCGCGACGATCTGCGCCGCATCGAGCATCGCCTGGCTGCCGGCGCACGCCGTGCCGCGAGCCTCGATCTTCGCGGCATTCGCGCGACCGGTGACTTTCAGATCTCCGGCGCCGGCCTGGATCACCACCTTTTCAACGCCCCCGGCGTCGACCGCGGCGGCGCGTTCGGCGCGGAAATCGCATTCATCGCCCCAGGCGAGGGCGGTCGCAGGCGCCAGGGCCAGCAGCGCTATCCAGTTACGTAAAAGCATGGGACATCCTCCCCGGAGGGGTGTGTTGTATTGAGACTGCCGCCGGGGCTTTTCGGTTTACACTCGCGCGCCGTGACACAGAAAAATATCGAATCCGTTCTCGTCGAAGAACGCCGCTTCCCCCCAGCCGCTGAATTCACCGCCCGGGCCCGTCTCAAGCCGGCCGATGTCGCCGCATTGCGCAAAGAAGCCGCCGCCAATCACAAGGGTTTCTGGGCGCGCCAGGCGCAGTCCGAGCTGCGCTGGCACAAGCCATTCAGCGTGACCCTGGATGAGTCGAAGGCCCCGAACTACCGCTGGTTCGTCGACGGCGAGCTGAACGTTTCATACAACTGCCTGGACGTGCATCTCGACGAGCGCGGGCACAAGACCGCGCTGACCTTCGTGGGTGAACCGGGCGACGTGCGCCACGTGTCCTATCGCGAGCTGCATGCCGACGTGTGCCGCTTCGCCAACGGCCTGCTGGCCCAGGGCGTGAAAGCCGGCGATCGCGTCGTGATCTACATGCCGCTGACCGTGGAAGCCATCGTCGCCATGCACGCCTGCGCGCGCATCGGCGCCATCCACTCGGTGGTGTTTGGCGGGTTCTCGGCGCTGTCGCTCAAGGATCGCATCGAAGACGCCTCGGCCAGCCTGCTGATCACGGCCGACGGCGGCTGGCGCGCCGGCAAGATCATCGAGCTCAAGGAAGCCGCCGACAAGGCGCTGTCCCAGGGCTGTCGCAGCATCCGCAGCGTGATCGTGCTCAAACGCACGGGGCACGACGCGCCGATGAAAGAGGCGCGCGACTTCTGGTGGCACGAGATCATCGAAGGCCAGACGCCGGTGTGCGAGCCGGCCTGGGTCAATGCCGAGCACCCGCTGTTCCTGTTGTATACCTCCGGTTCGACCGGCAAACCCAAGGGCATCCAGCACTCCAGCGCCGGTTACCTGCTCGGCGCCAAACTCACCAGCAAGTGGGTGTTCGACATCAACGATGACGACGTGTTCTGGTGCACGGCCGACATCGGCTGGGTGACCGGGCACAGCTATGTCGCGTACGGACCGCTGGCCGCGGGCGCAACCGTGGTGATCTACGAGGGCGGCCCGACCACGCCCCATCCCGGGCGCTTCTGGGAAATCATCGAACAGCAGGGCGTCACGATTTTCTACACCGCGCCCACCGCGATCCGTGCATTGATGAAACTCGGCGAGGAGATTCCGCAGCGCTACGACCTCAACAAGCTGAGATTGTTAGGCTCGGTGGGCGAGCCCATCAATCCCGAGGCCTGGATGTGGTATCACGAACACATCGGTCGCGGCCGCTGCCCCGTGGTCGACACCTGGTGGCAGACCGAGACCGGCGCCATCATGATTTCACCGCTGCCGGGATATACCGCCACCAAGCCCGGTTCCTGCACGCAGCCCTTGCCCGGCATCGACGCCACCATCGTCGACGCGCGCGGCGATGAAGTGCAGGGCGCAGAAGCGGGCGGCTACCTGGTCATCCGCAAGCCGTGGCCGTCGATGTTGCGCACCATCTGGGGCGACAACGAGCGATACCTCAAGACCTACTGGGAAACCTTCCAAAACCGCTACTACGTCGCCGGTGACAGCGCGCATCGCGACAAGGATGGCTTCTTCTGGATCATGGGCCGCATCGACGATGTGCTGAACGTCGCCGGTCACCGGCTCGGAACCATGGAGATCGAGTCGGCGCTGGTGGCGCATCCCAAGGTCGCCGAGGCCGCGGTCGTCGGCCGCCATCACGAGATCAAGGGCGAGTCTGTGTTCGCGTACGTCGTCTTGCGCGGCGATCGGCCCACCGGCGACAAGGCCGCGAAGTTCACGCAGGTGCTGCGCGACTGGGTGTCCGAGCAACTCGGAGCGATCGCACGTCCCGACGACATCCGCTTTGCGGATAATCTACCCAAGACGCGTTCCGGCAAGATCATGCGTCGCCTGCTGCGCGCGATTGCGCGCAACGAGGACATCGCCCAGGACCAGGATCTGTCGACGCTGGAAAACCCGTCCATCATCGAACAGCTGCGCGGTGATGAGCGCGCGACCGCCGCGTCGACTTTGAAACCTCAAGCGCGCGCCAAGGCCGTTCCGAAGCCGAAGAAGCAGCGGCCGGCATCGAAGAAGGCCAAGGCCAAGGTCAAGGCGAAGAAGGCAGGCGCGCAGAAGACTGCGCCGAAGAAACGATCCGCGCCGAAAAAGAAGAAAGCAGCGCCCCGCCGCAAGAAGTGACGTCAGTCCGCGCCCGGCGTGACAATGCTGAGCACCAGTGCGAAGTGGCAGGCCACGCCGCCCAGCACGAACAGATGCCACAACGCGTGCGTGTACCGGCGGGTCTTCCAGACGTAGAACGGCACGCCGGCGGTGTACACCACGCCGCCGGCAATCAGCCAGGCGAGCTCGCTGGAGCTGAGCGCTGCAACGATGGGCTTGAGTGCGAGAACGGACACCCAGCCCATGCCCAGGTAAAGCGCCACTGACAATTTGGGAAAGCGAAATCCGAGTGTGGTCTTCGCGACCACGCCGAACACCGCCAGCGTCCAGACGATGCCGAACAGGACCAGCCCCCACGGGCGCGCCATCGCAACCAGAGTGAGCGGTGTGTAGGTTCCTGCGATCAATAGATAGATCGCGGAATGGTCGAGCTTGCGCAGGCGCGACTTGATCACCGGTTCGCGCGCCCAGTGATAGATCACCGAGGTCACGAACATCGCCAGCGCGGTCGCGCCAAACACCAGCCCGGTGCCGAGCCGCCACGGGTCGTCGAACGACACCCACACCAGCCACGGGATCGCGAACGCGCAGGCGACGATCCCCAGGCCCGCGGTCAGCGAGTGGATCAGCTCTTCGGTGCGTGAATACGGCAGCGCGGTCGACACGCCGGCGAGCTTAACAGTCGCCGGCGTCGACCGAAGCGCCTATCGGCGCGCGGTCTGCTTGCCGTCCGGGAATTCGGACTTCGGCAGCTGCACTTCGCCGGTGAGGATGCGCTTGAGGTAGTCCGGTGCGATCAGGTGGCAGTACTGCCGCGTGCTGCCGGCCGCAGCCGCGCGCGTGCCGACTTTCATGTTGCCGGCCGCGCCGAAGCTCTTGGCGCGGATGCGCAACGTGCCGCCGGCGTCGGTGTCCACCATGGTGTATGCCTCGAGCCAGCTGGCCTCGCTCGTGGCCAGCTCGTCGGGCAGCAGCATCACCGGAACCGGCCCCTTGAACGGCATTTTTCTCTTCTGCCGGTCGGACAGCGTCGACATCACGGCGTCCAGCGTGCGGCGATTGAGGCGCGCACAGGTCGTGGGTTCACCGGCGGCGGTGGCGCCATATTCGGCGCGAATGCGCTCCGCGCTGTGCAGCTTGCAGGAGATCATGCGCGGCTTGAGGCGCTTGTCGTCCGCGTACCCGGTGAACTGCATGGTTTCCAGCGGTTTCACCGAGGGCGTGGCGCGTGAAAACGCCTGGTAATCGGTCATCAGCACGTTGCGCGCGGGCACGCGCGAGGAGGCGATTTCCTTCTGCGCGGCGGCGCAGTAGTCATTGAGCGGCGGCAGCGTCAACGGCTGACCGACCACCACCGGACGTGGGTCGCTCGCGCATCCGACGGCAAGGATGCCGACCGCAAGACAAGCCACATTCCGCACCGTAAGCTCCTGCCAGCGGCGGACAATGGATTTCATAGGCGTATTTCCCCTGGTGAGAGAACAGGTCGAAAAACCGTTGCGATGCAGTTCACAAGCAAGCGACAACCGCATCGCGGGGGATTCTGGCGCTGGCTGCCGGCTGGATTCGCGGGCGCAGTTCTCATGACGGCGAGCCCGGTCCATGCTGCAGAGCGGCCATTTGTCATAGCGCACCGCGGGGCCAGCGGATACGTGCCCGAACACACACTTGCCGGCTATTTCATCGCCATTCAGCAGGGTGCGGACTACGTGGAACCCGACCTGGTCATCACCCGGGACGGCGCCCTGGTGGTCCGGCATGAAAACGAAATCAGCGGCACCACCGACGTGGCCGCGCACCCGGAGTTCGCCGGTCGCAGGACCACGAAGTCGATCGACGGGCAATCGGTCACCGGCTGGTTCACCGAAGACTTCACGCTCGCGGAACTCAGGACACTGCGCGCCCGCGAGCGCCTGCCGCAGCTGCGCAGTGCCAGCGCGAAATACGACGGTGCGTTCCGGATTCCCACGTTCGAGGAAGTGCTTGAGCTGGTCGCGGCCGCGGATGCCCAGCGCGCGGCGCAGGCGCGTGTCGCGGGACGGCCCCCGCCGGCGCGCATCGGTATCTATCCCGAGACCAAGCACCCCAGCTACTTTGCGCGGGCAGATTTGTACTTCGACGACCGCATGCTCGAAGCGCTTGAGCGCCACGGTTACCGGCACCGTTCGGACCCGATCTTCCTGCAGTCATTCGAAGTCGCCAATCTCAAGGCCCTGCGCAAGCGCACTGACTTGCCTCTGGTGCAACTCGTCGAACCCACGGGACAACCCTTTGATTTCACATTGGCCGGCGACAAGCGCAGTTACCTGGATCTCATGAGCGACGAGGGCCTGGCGGAGATCGCGTCTTATGCCGACGCCATCGGCCCGCACAAGTGGATGGTGGTGCAGTTCAAGGACGGCGAGGTGATCGACACGGGGCTCGCGATTCGCGCGCGCGTCGCGGGCCTGGGTGTGCATGTCTGGACATTGCGTGCCGAAAACGAATTCCTGCCACCCGATCTGCGATCCTCTGGAGATCCGAGCGCCAGAGGCGATATGGGAAAGGAGATCTATGCGCTGCTCGATGCGCACATCAGCGGGTTTTTCTCCGATCAGCCCGATGTCGCGGTGGCGACGCGAGATGCATGGTGGACAACGCGCCTGAAGCCATTGGGTATCGTTGCCCGCAAAGAGAAGGCCGCTGACCTCCGTGCCATCGCCCAGGGTCTCAATCTGTCTTTCCAGGAAAGTGAAGATCCAGAAATACCGGGCGCCGTCAGATTCGCGTTCAGCATTTCGGAACGGGATATACCTCGCCTCCTGAGTGCGATACCGAGCGACGTGTTCGCTAAACGCGCATATATCGATAGATAGGCCGCAAGGACGAAGCATGTTGCAACCGTTCCATCTCGCGATTCCCGTTCACGACCTCGCCGCCGCGCGCGGCTTCTACGGCGTGTTGTTCGATTGCCCCGAAGGACGCAGCAGCGACGAATGGGTGGACTTCGACTTCTTCGGACACCAGGTCGTGGCGCACCTGGATCCGACGAAAAAGAAACACGTGCATCACAACGAGGTCGACGGTCACGACGTGCCCGTGCCGCACTTCGGGGTGGTGCTGGAATGGCAGGCGTGGCACTCATTGGCGGAGCGGCTCCGCAAGGCCGGCACGCGCTTCGAGATCGAGCCGGGAATCCGCTTCGCCGGGCAGGTGGGCGAGCAGGCGACGATGTTTCTCTACGATCCGTCGGGCAACGCGCTCGAATTCAAGGCGTTCAAGGATCCTTCGCGGCTGTTCGCGAAGTAGCCGCATCGCGGCGCTCGCTCCGCCGCAGCCCGAGGCTCACCAGCCGCGCGCTCAGTTTTTCACCGCTGGTTTGCGGTTCGGCGAGCCGCAGGCGCCCGAGCAGGTGCCGGTCCTGCTCGCGCACGCCCGCGAACAGCGCGCGCAACAGCGTTGCCAGGCGTCCCGCCTTGCTGCCGGTGGCATCCTTCAGCCAGCGCAGCGCGCCAGCCAGTTCGATCTCGTCGTGTGTCAGGTCCGTGCCGAACGGGTATTCGGAGAACAAACCCGCGCGGCGCTGCGCCGCGAAGCCTTCTTCGAGCCGCGCCGGCGTGTTGTGGCGTCGCGAGGCCGGGATGCGATACCCCGCGTCGATCTTGTTGGCGCGTTTCGCCTCGGCGAGCAGGTTTTCCTGGAAGCGCGAGTCGGAGATGTCGATCATCGCGGCGATGCACTCGGCATCGGTCTTGCCGCGCAGGTCGGCGACTCCGTACTCGGTGATGGCGATGTCGCGCAGGTGGCGCGGGATCGTGGTGTGGCCGTAACTCGTGACGATGTTGGACGTGAGCTTGCCGTCCTTGCGACGCGTGGCACGCGCACACAGGATGGAACGCGCGCCCGGCAGCGCGTGTGCCATGGCCACGAAGTTGTACTGGCCGCCGACGCCGGAGACCACGCGGCCGTCGGCGAGCCCGTCCGACACCGCGGCGCCGAGCGTCGTCAGCATCATGGTGGTGTTGACGAAGCGCGCATGGCTGCGCTGCGCGATGCGGAGCTCCTGGTCGGAGCCGTACAGCTGGTTGATGAAACCGACGCCACGCATGTCGAACAGGCGGCGTTCGGATTCGGGCAGCGCGCTCAGCGACGCGTAAAAGGCACGCGGACCGAGCAGGAAGCCGGCGTGCATTACCGTGCCGCCCTTGAGTTCGAGACCGAGGCATTCGGCCGCCAACCAATCCCGCGCCTTCGCGTCGCCGAGGTCGGCCGCAATACGCGCACCGTCCGGCGAAAGAATGTGCCCGGCTTCGAAGCGGCACTCGCTTCGCAGCACGCCGGCGGCCTGCAGCGCGGTGAAATCGGCTGCGTCGAGATTTGGTCCCGCGCCCGCGGCCAGTAGCGCCTCGAGCAATGCGGCATCGACGCGTGTGCTCGAGCCATTGGCCGCCAGCGCACGCTGCAGTGGTAGATAGTCATAGACCCGGCGCCGCAGGATGCCGGCGCGATACAGGTCGAGCATCTGGTCGACGAACATCTCGGTGGCGCCGAACAGTCCCGTCGAAAAGGGCGCGCGGCCGCCGATGTCGTCGACGAGCGCGGCGCTGCGTTCGGTGCCGACCTCGCCGAGCGCGCGCCGCCAGGCTTCGTTCTGCTGGTGGCGCAGCAGCAGCGAATACACGATGGAATCGCCGAGCTCGCCGATGCCGATCTGCAGGGTGCCGGCGTCGCGCACCAGCGCGCTGGCGTGCAGGCCGATGGCGTGGTCGACGGTCGCCAGCGCCGGATTCGGCGGCGCGAACAGGTCGTAGTCGAAGCGGCTGTGGTCGAGCAGCAGGTCGAAGCTGTCCGCCGGCAGGTGCGCGGCGCCCAGCATGAAGGGCATCTCGCGATGCACCTGTCCGAGCATCACCACCGGCTGACCGGCGGCGCGAAGTCTTGCGACCTCGGGCAGCAGGTCGACCGTGACGTCCGGGTTGCTGCCCAGGCTGAGTTCCAGCGTTCCGCCCACCATCCGCTTCGCCACCACGTGTGCAATGACGTTCACGCCCCGGTGCAGCAGCTCGCGCGCGACGTGCGTGTAGTTGGCGGAGAGATAATGCTGCTGGGCGTGCGCGGAATTCAGCAGCGCCCCGGGCTCGAGGAAGAACTCGATGACGCGCGCGTTCGGCGGCATCGTGTTCTTGCGGACCGCCTCGAGGTAATCGAGCTCCGGGTAGTTGCCGAAGATGCGATCGGCCAGCGGTTCGATGAAACGCCTTTCGAGATCGCTGGAGCCACGCGGCTTGCGCAGCGACAACGCGGTGAAGATGGTCAGGTCGAGCCCGCGGTCGGCGCGCGCCCGCCGCAGGAACTCGTTGGCGATCAGGTTGGGTTTGCCGATGCCGAGCGGCAGGGCCAGTACCACCCGTTTTCCGACGCGCCGTAACGCTTCTTCGACGATTTCTCCGACATCATCAAACAACTGCGGCATGGGGCGGTAAAGTCGCATGCGCTCAACAGAGGGTCAATTCACATGAGTCTGAAGAAGCCTGCGCTCGATCCCATGTCGCTCGAGCCGCGCACGTCCTCCGGGTATCCCGAACCCTATCGGTCGCGCTGCCTGCCGCGTGAAAAGCGCGCGCTCGGCGATCCCCTCGGCCTGAAGACCATCGGCATCAACCACGCGACGCTGATGCCCGGCAAGGAATCCTCGATGCGCCACTGGCACACGCACGAAGAGGAATTCGTCTACGTGCTGAGCGGCGAGGTGGTGCTGATCACGGATGCAGGCGAGCAGACGCTGAAGGCCGGCAACTGCGCGGGTTTTCCGCTCGGCACGCGGGACGGGCACCAGCTGGTGAACCGCGGTTCACAGCCGGCGGTGTACCTGGAGATCAGCAACCGCGATCCGAACGACAAGGCCCACTATTCAGACGTCGACATGGTGTTCCATGGCGTGGGGTCCAACCCCATGTTCACGCGCCGGGACGGCAGCGGCTTCTAAAGGCCATTCGCATGCGGGACCTCTTGCGGCAGTTTCCGTTCGGCATCGCGATTGGCCTGCTCCTGGCCCTGCTGTGGGCGTGGGAGCAAAGGCGAAAACGCGCGCGCGGACCAGTGCCCATACTCGAAGGCGACCCGGGCTTCGCCAAGGCCGTTGCGCGTGCGCGCGCCACCGTCGACCTCATGCGTTCCTTGTACCAAGGCCCGGAGTCCGGGATGGCGGTGAAATACCCGGTCACAACCGACGAAGGAACTGTCGAACATGTCTGGGGTTATCTCCTGGAACTGACCGACGACTCCATGACGGTGTCGCTGGAGACGGCGCCGGTGGCACGATTCAAGGCGACGCCACCTTTTCGGGTCCCGCTCGCGGAACTGGAGGACTGGCAACTCCTGCTGCCCGACGGAGCGGTTCGCGGCGGGTTCACCACGCAGTACCAGATTGAGCTGACACGTTCCCGGGGCATGCCAATTCCGGCCCACTTGCTGGGAATGCAGGAAAGGTTCGTCGATAGATAGATATCGGCTACATATCCTTGAGCCAGTTGGCGCGCGCGATGGCCGGGTCGTTGTAGAGATCCATGAGATCGGCAGGCTTGATCTTCTTCCCCGCCTGCGTCGCGCTGAATTTCGTCTCTGCCTTGGCCAGCGACCAGGCGCTGGACCACAGGCAGGCGAGTGCGAGCACGCCATCGGCCGTGACCGCCACCGTGTCGGTTTTCAGCTTCGCCCACATGTTGGCGGTCTGGCCGCGGCCGCGCACCTCGTTGAACACGTCGATGATGTGTTGCGGCGGCAGGCGCTTGATGGTCCGGCGCATCAGGTCCACGGTGAGATCCGCGGCTTCGTCGCCGCTCTTGATCAAGGGCTTCGAGTCCATGCTGGCCAGTTTGGTGTTCAGCAAGGTGATGAACTCGGTGGAGAAGCTGTCGAGCATCGCCGTCTCGTAAACGCTGTGCACCTTCTCTTCGTCCGGATCGCTGCCGTGGTGCAGGTGCGAGACATGCAGCGGCTGGCAGGCGTCGCCGACGTAATGCGCCAGCACGCCGGCGACACACACGTAGTGCGCCAGGTCGCCGTCGCCCAGCGCCGTGACCATCTCCTCGAACAGCTGCTTGACGCGGAATGGCAGCGCGCCGCGATGCTGTACCTTCGGTGCCGGCGTGAAGCTGCTGTAGAAGGCTTCCCACGCCTGCGGCGTGCGGTTCTCCGGCTTCTTCCACAGCTGCATCAGGGTCTTGCCCTGGAACACACCGCTTTCCGCCGGCTGATCCATGTCGGCGAAGTGATTCGCCTGGTCCTTCTTGCGCGTGGTGCGCCACACGAGGTCCGGCACGTCGGCGAGCGCCACGAAGGCATCCGAGTTCGCCTTCGGCATCTGGCCGTGTTTGATGTCGTCATCGGAGACGGCAATGTTCTCGGCATTGGCGCGCAACAAGGCGCGCAGCTGGGGAAGTTTGTTGAAGGGCCGCAGGCAGGCGGAGAAGCCGATCTTGTAGTGCCCGACTTTCCCCCAGTATTCGCTGTGTTCGATGGCCCAGTCGCGCACCAGCTCGACGTCGAGCAGCCGACAGACGTTGGAGATGGTGGTGGCCAGCACGAAGCGCGACTCATCGTCGCTGCCCGGGGTCAGCACCGAATGTCCGCCCCATTGCATTGCCAATGGGCGCATCAGCGGTGTCTTGACGGCCGCGCCCGGCTGGTCGTTGTCGGCGATGGGACCGAAACGTCCGCTGCCGCGCGCCGCCCGGAATTCATCGTGGTCGAGATCGTCGGCCTCGTCGTACACCCACAAGGTGCCCGAATCGCCGGGCTGGGTTTCCACCCGGGTCTGGCCTTCACGCGGGCCGATGACGAAGTCGGCGACGTAACTGGTGCCGCCAACCGCGCGGTATCGATAGAACAAGGCGTGTACGCAGCCGAGCATCTCGCCCGATACGCCGCCGAAGCCGCGCACCGGGCAGCCGATGAGCCCCAGGCTCATGGTGTCCACGGAAAGATCGATCGGCTGGCCGAGCCGGCCGAGACCGTAGATCTGCGAGGTCCACACCGACAGGTCGTCGATGCGGAACAGGCCGGCGTCGACGTTCACCAGCGTGCGCCGCGCGCTCCAGCCCGGATACACCTCTTCGAGCCGTTCCTTGCCCACCGAGTGATCGCTGGCCACGCCGATGCGCTTCAGCTCGCCGCGTTCAACTGTATAGGCCACCGTGCCCGGCTGGCCGACCACGTGGCGATTGGTGAGCGCATATACGCCGCGGTCGTCGCTGACCAGGCAGGCGATGGTGCCGACGCGTTGCGCGCCCTGTTCGTTGGTGACCACCGGGTAGCTGCCGCCGGCCAGCCCCGTGGGGAATGCCAGCACCCGCGGCTCGTATGCCGGGCGTTCCTGGTGCGGCGCGTGGATCACGCACACCGGGGCGCGCCTGCCGTCGGGTAGATAGAGCCAGGACGGCACGACGTCGTCCGGCCGGTCGCGCAGGCCGTCGAGCCGGCTCCAGGTCTCGACGAACACCAGCACGCAGGGCAGCGACCACGGCCGGATCACCGAGTTGAGCAATGTGCGCGCCGGTGTAGCGCCCTTGCGTTTCCATTCCGCGGTGCCATCGGCGGCGTCGCGGTCGCCCTCGCGGATGCGATACAACCCGATGGCCGTGCCGACGACGTTCGGCAGGTTCGCGAGATGCACGTGGTGCGCGTCACGGGCCTCGAGCAGGTCCCGGATACTGAGCGCCGTGATGCTGCGCGGATTGAAGAAACGGTCGTTTCCCGTGATGCCGCGTCGTGGCTTCCTGGCCATGCATGCCCCGCAGAGATTGTTGTTGTTGCCGGTGAAGCTAGTCCCGGCGTACGCCCTTGTCCATCGCGAACCGGGGTCCACGGTACATGGCCCAGGTTACAGATCGCCAACACGGGGCACGCTGCGTCGCAGCGTCCCTTCGCCCGGATGATAGTTAGTGCAGGCGCAGTTGCGGGCGGTCGTCAGCCCCGAGCCGGTGTTCGATGACGCTGGCTTCCCCCTCGAGCGGCGCGGCACGCCACAGGGTGTAACGCTGGTTCACCTGCGACGCCATCGCGGCCGCGATGTTGCCGTGGTTGAAGCCGGGCAACTTGCCGAGATGCGCGAGCAGGTCGTGCTCCACGGCCAGGCGCTGCCCCACCATCACACCGGAAGTGCCGGTACCGGCGAGCAGGTAGAAGTACTCCTCGGAGAGGTTCACGCCCTGGGTCACGACGATGGAAACCTCGCGCAGGTCGGCCCAACGCACGAATTCGCTGTCGCCGCGCGCCAGCCGCCGCAGCACTCCTTCGTCCGTGATCTGCAATTCCTCGCCACGCCGCCGCAGTTCCCAGGTCAGCAGCCAGGGTTCGAGCGCGAACACCAGGAACAGGGCGAAGCACACACCGGGCACCAGCCAGCTCGTCCTGCCGACCCACGCCGGATAAAACGCCAGCAGCGCCGCCGCCAGTGCCGCGTACATCCAGATCCGTCGCATCGAGCCCGTGCCGCGCATGGTTCAGTTCTTGGCCAGCGGCACCTTGTATTGCAGCTTCACTTCGTCACCAACCCACTCGGTGGATTTGTAATCGCCCTGGCCCACACCGTAGTCGAGTCGCCTGATCGAAACCTCGCCCGAAAGAGCGAGGCCGTTGGCCGCCGCCTGGATACGCAGCGGCAGCTTGAGGTCGCGCGTGACACCGCGCAGCGTGAGTTTGCCGTTCGCCACGAACTCGCCGCCGGCTCCTTTCGTGAAGGACGTGGCCGAGTAACGCGCCGTCGGAAATTTTTCGACGTTCAGCAGGTCGGCGCTCCTGAGGGCATCGTCACGGTCCTTGTCCTGGGTCTGCGCAGAAGCGACCTGTACGGTGACATCCAGTTTCACCGGGGCCTGTGTCCTGTCGTTCCAGTCCAGTTCAGTGCTGAACTTCGTGAAGTCGCCGGTGTTGGCCGCATCCGCCTGGATGAACGAGAACCTGAGCGTGCCGCCGCTGCCGTGGCTGCTGTAGCGCGCGGCGGCGGGTGCGGCCGCTGCGGCAGCCGGGGGCGACGCCGGCTTCGCGGCCGGGGCGGCGGGTTTCGCCGGAGATTCGCCGGCCGAACAGGCGACCGCGCACAGCGCCGTGGCGCCGATCAGCATCCGAAGGTAGTTAGTCATGTCATTTCTTGACGCGTCCGAACGGCAACATGCGCCGCAGGACGTCGTTCCTGTCGATGAAGTGATGTTTGAGCGCGCCGGCGATGTGCAGCCCGGCCACCACCACCAGCACGGCGAACAGCTGCCCGTGCAGCGCGTGCAGGCGCTCGTAGAGCTGCGGATCCGCGCCGACCAGGTCCGGCAGCTGCAACACGCCGAACCAGCTCACCGGGAAATTGCGCGCCGACGACATCGTCCAGCCGCTCAGCGGAATGGCGAAGATCAGCGCGTACAACAGGAAGTGCGAGATCCTGGCGAGCACGCGTTCCCAGGGCCTGGTCTCGACGGCGAGGTCGGGCACCGGGTTCATCCAGCGCCACACCAGCCGGATCACCGCCAGCGCCAGGATGGTGATGCCGAAGGATTTGTGCCACCACAAGGCCCCGATCAGGGCCGGCCCCTTGGGCAGGGCATCGGCGCGCTCCGCGATCACCCACTGGTTGATGATCAGCAGCACGATGAGCCAGTGCAGCCCCTTGGAAACAGAACCCCAGGAGCGTTTGGTGTTACGAAAGGTCATGTCGTTAAGCTATCCGCCCGATGCGGGCAGGGTCAAAATCCATGCACACCCGGTACACACCATGAGTTCTCCCCCGGCATGGCGCGGTTCCCGCCTTGTTGTCGTTGGCTGGGCCTTATGGGGGCTCGCGGCTTGTCAGACAAGTCCC
>Ga0315912_10002754_pt1 | contig 18276 bp, 13 predicted proteins | sample VfabasoilMG_FD_204469 | JGI IMG/M metagenome (GOLD analysis project Ga0315912, IMG submission 204469) | Garden soil microbial communities collected in Santa Monica, California, United States - V. faba soil | ecosystem: Environmental > Terrestrial > Soil > Garden | place: USA: California...
CGGACGTGCTGACTGTTACCTACTCCTTGCCGACTGAGGGCACCAATGTGCCTTCACAATCGATCAACCTGACCGGCCAATTGCTGAAGAGCGGATCGTGGGTCAGGGCCTCATTGCAATGGTCTCAAGTCACGTCCAAGAACGTCTCTCTATTCCGAAACGGGCAGTGGGTTGCGACGACGTCGAACAACGGGAAGTACGTGGACAACCCGAAGAGCAGCCCACCGTATGTCTACAAGATCTGCCAACCCGAGACCACGAACTGTTCGAACACGATCACTCTGCGATAAGAGTGGTGCGAGGCCGGGCCCAAGTAACGGGGGCCGGCCTCCCACTCGTCAGGCTGCCTGAGCGTAGTCTTCTGCGAGCGCAGCGACCGAACGGGCCGCAGGCGTATTGTCGGTGAGCGCGCGGCCTGGGGCCGTTTGAAGGACGGACTCGAGCGCCGCGAAGCAATCTGGATCAATCGCGCTGCCGACTTCACGGCCCATGATCTCGAGCACGCGTTCGATGGGCATCCCATCGCGATACGGGCGCGACGCGCTGAGCGCGTCACAGATGTCGGCGGTGCACAGGATGCGCGCGAGCTGGGGCAGATTGGAATTGGCGACGCCGCGATCGTAGCCGCGCCCGTCGAGCCGCTCGTGATGCGACGATGCGGCGTCAGCCAGGTGGCCGAAGCAGCCGGTGCGCGCGAGGATCTCGCGGGTGTTGGCCGGATGACGGCGCATCACCTGGAACTCGGCGTCAGTCAGCTTGTCCGGTTTGTCGAGGATCAGGCTCGAGACGCCAAGCTTGCCGATGTCGTGGAGCAACGCGGCGCGACGCACGTCCCGGAGCTCTTTCTCGGCGTACCCGATGGTCCGCCCGATGGCGACGCTGAGATCCGCAACGCCCTTCGAGTGCCGGAACGTCCACGGCGACTTGGCGTCGATGACCAGCGCAAACGCTTCTGCGACCAGGTCGAGCCGGTCGTCATCCACGATCTGAATTTGATCCGCCGGCTCCACCGTTGCGATCTGCGTAAGAGGATCGCCGTCGGCGAGTGACTGCCAGAAGGTGCGATCTTTCCGCGTGGCGAGAAGGGCCTCCACGAGCACCGGATCGAACCATGTTCCGCGTCGAGCGGCGGCCATGTCGAACGCGGTCTCGACGCCATGCGTGCTCGCGAACACTTCGACGGTTTGCGCCAGGCCGAGGATGCGCGCGAGGAACGGGATCTTGTCGCCTTTGAGGTTGTAGGGCTGACCTGCGCCATCCCAGTGCTCGTCGAGCGCGCGGATCGCCTGCGCTGTGTCGTCCGGGAACCCGAGCATGCGCGCGATGTCTGCGCCCCGCTCGCAGCGCGTCACCACCACTTCGCGCGCACCAGAGGGCCCGCGCGACAACACGCCGAGTAGTTGCCACACGCGTCGCAGCCAGAAATGTCCCGGCGCGACGTTTCTCGCGACGAATTGAAACGTCTCGAGCGCCTGCGTCCAGTTGGTGAACTTGAGGTCGGCTTTGACTCCCTGATCGTCGGCGCCGAAAATTGCGGCGAATCTGGCAGCGTTACTCGAGCACCCGAGGTCTTTCATCAGGAGCGCGTAGAAGAGCGGCGAGCGCATCTCCCTGGGCAGCCGGAGCACCTCCGCGAGGCGCATGCCAATCAGGCACGTACGTACTGCGTGCCCGGGTCTTTGCCCTTCGGTGAGGTCGAGAGCATGAGAGAGCCCGGCCAGCACGTCTGAAAGCCGAAGCGCTGAGGGTTGAGTGGGAACAAGCTTCACTAATAGTGAGAGAGGCAACGGCATTGCCGTGCGTCGCGCTGCACACCGTTGCCACGGCGTTTCCGGCATCTCGTTGCGAATCAATGGCTTCGCTGGAAATTACAAGACCGTGAGTACTTGGTGCATGCCGGAACTAAGGGCACCTGTTGTCAGAAATCCGGCACAGGCCTTACCATTTCGCGCATGAAAGCACTCATTCGCGCGTGTCTGCTGGTTGCCGTGGCTGTTCCCGCGGCTGCACAGTCCAGCAGTTCGGTGTCGCTGGCCTCGCTGTCAACGCAGCCGTCGATGAATGTGTTCCGGCGATTCGCCGTTGAACCGGCAAAGATGGTCAGCTACTACGGAGAGGTTCTCGGGCTCAAGACGCTACCGTCGATCAAGCTGGCGGGCGGCGAGATGATTCAGTTCGGCGTCGGGACCACCCAGGTGAAGCTGCAATACACAGCTGGGGCCGGTGAGTTCAAGACGGGCCCAGTGAAAGACGTGACGGGCCTCCGCGTGTTCACGTTCTTCTACCCGGACGAGGCTGCCGTGACCGCACGCTTCGTTCAACACGGGTATCCGGCACCATCTTTCGGTCCCGGACGTGGCGGCAAGCGCGTGGCCATGGTGCTCGATCCTGCCGATCAGTGGGTCGAGCTGGTGATCGCGCCTGGTGCATCGCAGGATCTGTACGACTCGATCGAGCTTGGGATGACCGTGTCGGATCTCGAGAAGAGCCGCGCGTTCTATCGCGAGTTCGTCGGCCTCGATGAACTTCCGCCTGTTCAGGATCCTGTTCTTGGTGTCACGCGCTACCCGTATCGCCACGGGACGACAACAGTGACGCTGTGGAGCTTCGGGAAGGGGTTGGCTGCCAACACGCGGAGCGCCGGCATTCAGTACGTGGTGTCGGACGTCGAAGCCGTGGATGTAAAAGCGAAGGCGCAGAACGTGAAGATCGATACGCCGCTCGGCAACTTCAGCGCGGGGCTGCGCACCATCTGGCTGTCGGATCCGGATGGCATTACGAACTACTTCGCGCAGATCATTCGTCGCGCGCCGGCGCCGTCAACCGCGAGCCGCTAGCGCGTCGCGCGCCAGGAAGACTTCGCGCTGCCGTCGGTGAGCGAGCCGTTGATCGAGTTACCCTCGACGCGGCCGCTGATCGCCTTCGATCCTGCCTTGAGCGTGACGTCATTGCCCTTCAGAGAGCCGGACACCTCAGTGGCCTGACCTCCCGAGGTCCACGTCCCCGACAGCATCTGGAACTCCTGTTTCAACTCCAGCGTGTCGCTTCCGATCTTCCAGGTGCCTCCGATCTTCGCAGGCACGATGTAGAGCATCGCCGTGCACCACTGCTCGCACTGATCGATCGTCACCGTCTCGTCGGCTGTCCAGTCCTGGATGCTGAACGTGTTGGAGACGATGCGCGAGCCGGGGCGGAGCTCGAGGAACTTTTCGCGGAGACGAAGCAGGTTGCTCGGGAGCAGGAACAGCGCCATCACGTTGGCTTTGGAGATGTCGGCGAGGAACATGTCGCCCTGGACGAACTGCGCTTTGTTGGCGACGCCGGCCTCGTTGGCCAAACGCTTCGAGAGCGTCACCATGTCCGGGTTGTACTCGACGCCGAGCGCGTTCGCTCCGCGCTTGGCTGCGCCGATGACGTTGCGTCCATCACCTGAGCCGAGATCGATGACGTAGTCGCTCGGGGTGACCTTCGCGAGATCGAGCATGCGCTCGACCATCACTTCCGGTGTCGGCACCCACACGACGTCTTTTCCCGCCTGTCCGACCTCGGGCTTGAACGTGCTCTGCTGCGCATTCGCGGGCGCCGCGATCGCCAGCGCGAGCAACACCACCCACGGCGCCTTTGAGCGCTGCCGCCGCTTGCGCATACGAAGCCACCAGGTTCCAAGACTGCATCCGCGCATCGCGGTTCCGATCGTGTGATAGGTCACGGCCATGACTCCAAGAGCTCCCCACAGGTTCACACGCGCCAGCTCCGCGATCGCAATCGCGCCAGCCAGCACGGCGAGGATATCGATGCCCGCTGCGACAGCGTGCAGCGGCGACAGGTGGCGCCAGAACGGGCGCGCAAGCGTGAGCCGCAGCGGTCCCGGTACGCGCAGCTCGGATGTCACCTGTTCGAGATCCTCCGGGAAGAGGCGGGTGAACTCGCTGACCATCGACTCCCCAGGCAAACCGATCAGGCCGGCGTACTCGCGGAAGAATGCGCGGCGGTAGATTCCGGTCGGCCAGCGTGAGAGGTCGCCACGTTCGAGGCCGGCGAGGAGGCTTTCGCTGACCTTCATGGTTTCCGAGATCGCGTGAAGACTGACGGCGCGGCGTTCGCGCGCGGCTTTGAGCTGTGCGCAAAACGCACGGCGTAATTCGAAGGCGGCCGCTTCGCGCTCGGCCTGTTGTTGTCGTTCGCTCGGCAGCGCGCGCGCCGTCGAGGTCAGTGTCTCATCAGGATGGTGGACGAGAGCTGTTTCTGAAAGAGCTGCCATGTCCTCGTTCGTTCCGAGTGGGGAGGGCCGATCTTACCCTGAGTCGCAACGCCTCGACACACGCGATTTTGCAAATCGCACGCAACACAACCAGAGGCTCAGGCAGGTGATAATGGGCATCCACCGGGGACGATCCACCGCGGGTGCAGGGAGGGCTGATGAGGAAGGCATTGCTCGGATGTGTGCTGGTCGTGATGCTCGCGAGTCTGGTTCCGGTCTTCGCGCATCATTCGCCGGCCGCGTTCGACCGCACGAAGGAAGTGACACTGGTGGGCACGGTGAAAGAGTTCCGGTGGCAAAACCCACACACGTGGATTGAGGTCAACGTCCCAGACGGCAAGGGCAAGACGGTGCTGTGGGGTGTCGAGCTGACGAGCCCGACCTACCTGGTCCGCGCCGGATGGAAGTCGAACATCATCAAGCCCGGCGACAAGGTCACGGTCATCGTCAACCCCGTGCGTACCGGAGAGCCTGCGGGCATTTTCCGCAAGCTGATTCTCGCGGACGGCCGGGAGCTCACCGAGCGGCCAGCGCGTCTCGGCACGCCCGATTCGAAATAGCCAGAACCGCCCGGAGCATACCGATCATGAGTCTGAGTCGAATCGCAGTCGCGATCGTGACGTCGGCCAGTATGGCCGTTTCGGCGTGCAACACCACGTCGCCCGCCGAAGCACCCGGAATCACGCCCGCTGCAAACACGCCGGCGGCGGACAGCGAGGGACCATCGGAGCCAGGAAAGCAGTTGAGTGCCCTGGCACCTGAGAACATCGCGAAGGCGCGCCCGGCCCCGCCGTTCGACCTCACAGGCAACTGGTTCATCGATGTCAGCGAGAACCCGAACGCGTGGAAGTTCGGCCCGCCGTACCCGAAGCTGACCGCTGCCGCTCAGGTGCATTTCGATGCGTCACAGGTGGCTGCGAAGGAAGGCAAGGTCTATCGCGATGACATCGGTCAGTGCTGGCCGGCCGGCCTGCCACTCATCATGACGCGATACTGGCCGATGGCGATGATCCAGATCCCCACGTCGATCTACATGGTGAGCGGGTTCATGAACAGCTTGCGCATCGTCTACCTCGATGGGCGCTCGCACACCGATCCGGACATCATCGTGCGCACGTTCAATGGCGAGTCGATTGGGCGATGGGAAGGCGACGCGCTGGTCGTGGACACGATCGGGTTCCGCGGCGATCACCACTGGATGGATCAGGGTGGCGCGTCCATTCCGGCCGGCGAACAGCTCCATATTGTCGAGCGCATCCGCATGATCAACGACAAGAAGCAACTCGAGATCGAATACACGATGAGCGATCCCGAGCATTGGGAAGGCGAGTGGAAGAGCACGAAGCGCTTCAATCGTGTCAACGACGAAGATATCCAGGAAGTATCCTGTTTACCGGACTTGAACGAGCATCTGCAGAGCACGACGTCCAAGACACAAGTGAGATGAATTTGACAGTGACCCGCTCAGGAATCGTTGCGGCATGGCTGCTGGTGCTGGTGGGGTCGGCACCGGCGTTCGCGCAGATTAACTTCGTTGGCGAGTGGACCGGCCGATATCACGAGGATCAGCCGGATCGTGTTCCTGGTGAAGAGCCCGGTGACTTCAGTGGCGTGCCGCTGAACGAAGCCGCCCGCCTGTTCGGCGACAGCTGGGACGTGGCGCGGCATTCAGTGCTCGAGCATCAGTGCGCGCCGTACACGCTGCCGTACATGTTTTTCGGTCCGAACCAGTTCCGGATCTGGCAGGAGCACAATCAGGACACGCAGGAGCTCATCGACATCCGGATGCACCTGGGGACGTATCAACAGGAGCGGACGATCTGGATGGACGGACGTGCCCATCCGCCTGACTACGCGCCGCACACGTTCATGGGGTTCTCGACCGGCGTGTGGAACGGCGACACCCTGACGATCACCACGACGCACATCAAGGCCGGCTACTACCGCCGCACGGGAATTCCCTCGAGCGATCGCCTGACGGTGGTCGAGCACTGGATCCGGCATGGCAATGTGCTCTCGCAGGTCACGATTGCCACCGATCCCGTCTACCTCAGTGAGCCGTACATTCGCAGCCAGGAGTTCGTGTTGATGGAACGCGGCAACACGAACTGGCTCTACAACTGCGAGTACGTGATGGAGGTGCCGAAGGACAAGAACGAGGTACCGCACTACCTGCCGGGGCAGAACCCATGGATCGGCGAGTTCTCGGCCAAGCATGCCATGCCTGAAGCGGGCGTCCGCGGTGGGGCAGAAACGCTGCTGCCCGAATGGAAGCCGGGTACGAAGCCTGCGCCTGCGCGCCCTGGAGTGAATGGCGGTTTCCGCCCGGAGGACCAGCCGCAACGTCTCGCGCCTGGTGAGGTCAAGACCGTTCACGTGCAGGGCAATGTGCACATGATCGTCGGCGCCGGCGCCAATATCGCCGTTCAGGTCGGAGAGGACGGCGTGCTCGTTGTCGATACCGGCAGCGCCGGCACGAGCGACAAGGTGCTGGCGGCGATCAAGGAGCTTGCACCGGGTAAAGAAATCCGCTGGGTCATCAACACCGGGATGGAAGCGAGTCACACGGGTGGCAACGAACAGATCTCGCGGGCCGGTCGCACGGTGAACGGCAACATCGCCGCGATCGTGGCGCACGAGAACACGGCGGCCCGCATGATCAAGGCGAACGTGGCCGATGCCGCGCGCCCCTTCAACACCTACTTCGAAGCGTCGCGGGATTTCCCGTTCAACGGCGAGCCCATCATGCTGTATCACGACGATTCGTCGTCGGATGACACGGGCACGATGGTGATGTTCCGGCGCTCCGATGTGATCGCTGCGGGCGATTTGTTCCGGACCGACGCATACCCTGTGATCGATCTCGCTAATGGCGGCAGCATCAATGGCACGATCGCGGGCCTCAATCGCATGCTCGATCTGACCGTGCCCAGCAAGATGCTCGAAGAGGGCGGGACCTATGTCATTCCCGGGCACGGACGGATCAGCGACGAGCACGACGTTGCGATGTATCGCGACATGCTCGTGATCATCCGCGACCGAATCAAGAACATGGTTGAGAAGAAGATGACGCTCGAGCAGGTGAAGGCGGCGCGGCCGACGCTCGACTACGACGGACGCTACGGATCGGATGCAGGCGCGTGGACCACGGCGATGTTCATCGAAGCCGTCTACCGCGAGATGAGCGGGTCGCCCGCCGGCTCGCAGCGGAGCGCGCGATGAGCATGCGTACTCCGGCGTTCGGTGCCGCGGCGGTGTGCCTTGCGATCGTTCTTGCCGGTATTGATGCCGCGGGTCAGGGGCGCGGCCGCGGCCAGGGGCCGGCGGGGCCGCCGCAGACTGCTCGCCAGGCGGCGCCGATCGATCTTACGGGTACGTGGGTGTCTATCGTCACCGAGGACTGGCGCTGGCGTATGACGACGCCGCCGAAAGGCGATGTGGCCAGCGTCCCGGTGACTGCCGAAGGGCGCAAGGTCGCCCAGGGTTGGGATCTAGCGGCCGACAACGCGGGCGGCAATCAGTGCAAGGCGTTCGGCGTCGGCGGCATCATGCGGCAGCCGGGACGCATTCGCATCTCGTGGCAGGACGATGAAACGCTGAAGCTCGAGTTCGATGCGGGGACGCAAACGCGAACGCTGAATTTCGATCGTGCCAAGCAGGCGCCGGCAGAGAAAAGCTGGCAGGGATTCTCACTCGCGCAGTGGGAGGGCCCCGGCGTCGGCCGCGGTGCGCCCGTCGATGTGCGTGTGACCGGCGGAGGCATCCTGTCGCGCGGTGTGCCCGGCGGCGGTGGCCAGGGGCTGCGCGGTGGCCCGCCGCCACGCCAGCAGGCAGAGATCAACAGCGGCGGCGATCTGAAGATCGTGACGACGAATTTCCGCGAGGGATACCTGCGCAAGAACGGCGTGCCCTACAGCGAGCAGGCCACGATCACCGAGTACATCCATCGTCTGCCGACGCATCCGAATGGCGACTCGTGGCTCGAGGTCATCACGATGATCGACGACCCGAGGTACTTGAACGGGACGTTCTATACGAGCACGAATTTCCGATTGGAGCCTGACGGCTCGAAGTTCGCGCCGTCGGCGTGTAAGACCGATCCGCCGTTGCCGGTGAAATCTACGAAGTAAGCAGTAGGCGGTATGCAGTAGGCAGTTCGCAGAACCAAGAACCTGCCTACCGCCTACGGCATACTGCCTACTTCACAGAGCTGCGAGCAGCTGATCGCCGCCGAGGCGATGGAACTCCGCTTCGGCATCCTGCGATCGCTCGCGGGCCCGCGAGACGATTGCGTTGAAGCGGCGCTCACCGCGGATCGGATCCAACGCTGGATCTCGCTGCATGATCTGGTAGGCGAAGAAACCCTCTTTGACGATCCGTTCCAACGTCTCGAGTGCCTGCGCGTGCTCTCCGAGCCGCACGAAATACCGCGTCATGAAGTAGACGCCTTCCGGATCGAATGGGCGCAACATGAACTGGCCGATCGTCGTGCGCGCTTCCTCATGGTTCCCTTCGAGCACAGCGCGAGCAGCCCTCATCATGAACGCGATCATCGGCGGCAGCCGCAGCTGCTCGGTTCGGCGATAGTTGGCGATCGCTTCCTCGGTACGCCCGAGCAGCGGCAGCGTCCAGTTCGTCACCCACCTGAGCTCCTCGTTGTCGCTCTCGATCGCGCGCTCCCAATCGCCTCGCATGAAGTTCGTATACATCACGCTCGTGCGGATGTTCGGATCGAGCCGCCGCGCCTGGCGGTCTGCGGCGAGCGAGGCATCGAGCAGGCCGCAAAAGCGGCAGGCGAGCACGAGGCCGGCAAAGAGATCGGGATCTGCCGCCTGCGATCGAGCGCGACCGAGCAGCCTTGCCATTGCTTCTTTCGCACGACCAAGCGACTCGACTTCGAAATTCGTGTAGTGATTGTGCGCGATGCTCAGGTCCGGGTTGATCTCGAGCGATCGGCGAAAGGCGTGCTCGGCTTGTTGCAGATTCGCGTTGATGTTCTCAGTGCCGTACTTCGCCATGAGGCGATACACGCGACCGAGCCTGGCCCAGGCAGGGGCATAGTCCGGGTCTTCGGCGAGCGCTGACTGGTACAGCTCCGCGGCAACCGGCATCATCGCGCTGTCGTGAGCCAGTTGGTTCGCTCTGAGATAGAACTCGTACGCGCGCGCGCTGGCAGGAAGATCCTTGCGCAGACGCCGCTGGTCCCCGGACGACAGCGGAATCGCCAGCGATTCCACGATCGCTTTCGCCAGTTGATCTTGCACGTCGAAGATGTCTTTGAGCTCGACCTGGATCGTCTTCGACCAGAGGATCGTGCCCGACGGGGTTTCGAGGAGTTGTGCGGTGACGCGAATCTGTCCGCCGGCGCGCAGGAGCGTCCCGCACAACACGGCGTCGACGCCAGCCTCTGCGCCGATCCGCTTCAGGTCCACGCCCTCGTCGTTCGTAAATCTGCTTCCGGCCATCGTCGACCGGACGACAAGCGACTGGATGCCCGCGAGCGAGCTCAAGATCGCGTCGGGCAGACTGAACGAGAGGAAGTCCACGTCCTGATCCGGACGAAGCATCCGGAAGGGGACGGCGATCAAGCGCGTGGTCGGACGCACGGTGACCGTTGACGTATCGGTCGTGAGCGTGAGCGCCGATCGCAGGGCCTGCGCCATTGCCTCGGCGTTCGGGTATCGATCTTCTGCGCGTTTCTCGAGCGCACGATGAATCACGCCGTCGATAGCGGTCACGGCCGCCGACCCGGTGAGCGCTGCCGGGTGGGATGACATGACGGCGTGATACACCTGCATCAGGTCGCTGCCGGGGAACGCCGGCTGACCTGAGAGCATCTCGAACAGGATGGCGCCCGCAGCGAACAAATCGGATCGCGGGTCCAGCGCCTGGTCGGACCACTGTTCCGGAGCCATGTAGCGTGGCGTGCCGACCACCATCCCGGTCTTGGTCAGCGTTTGTTCAATGCCATCGACCGATTGACGGGAGCGCGCCAGGCCGAAGTCGAGCAGTTTGATGCCGCCCTCGGTGAGGAACACGTTCGACGGTTTCAGATCCCGGTGGACGATGTTCCGGCTGTGCAACGCGCCGAGCGCGCCAAGAATGCTGAGCGAGGTGGTGACGGCTTCATCGGGTTTGAGCGCGCCGTCCTTCAAACGACTCGAGAGCGACAGGCCATTCAACAGCTCCATCACGATGAAGAGCTGTTCCTCGGCCTCGCCGACGTCGTAGATCTGACAAACGCCTGGATGGCTGACGCTGGCGGCGGCGCGGGCCTCACGCCACAGGCGCGCCTGCGTCTCGGTGTTCGACGACTGCGAGCGAATGACTTTGATCGCGACTTCGCGCTCGAGTCTGGGATCGAGCGCGCGATAGACGTCGCCCATTCCGCCCGAGCCGAGGCTGGCGACGATTTCGTACTTCCCGAGGCGAGCTCCGCGAGCCAGCATCTCTGGAAATTATAAGGTTGGTGGTTGGTGGTTGGTGGTTGGTCGGACTAAGAACCAAGGCCTAGGGACGAGGGACTAGCCACCTACCACTAACCACTACCCACCAACCAGTAGGAGGGCAGGTCCTTTTTGGTGTCTCTCAGGATTTCGATGATCGCTGTGCGATCGTCGGCGCTGAGCACGCCGTAGCGCTTGTCCGTGGTGCGTCCGTTCAGCACGTCCCACAAGCGGAGATAGATAGCGGCTTTCGCCGCCTCTGGAAGCGCGTCGAACGGCTCCGAGTAGATCAGATAGCTGCAGGGATATTTCAGCAGCCGGCTTGTAAGATCCAGGTCGCGCAGCGATCGTCCCCTGGAGTCGCGTGGCCCGCTTTCGTTGAACCGCTTCGCGAACGGCGTCGGTCCGCTGAGTGGTCCCGGAATCGGCGACTCGTCAACGAAGAGAAGGTAGTCAACGAACTCCTCGACTGCGGCGCCGAACGTGCGCTGCGAGACGTCAGCGCCCACGCGCGATTCCCAACCGACGCGCGTAACGAGGTTCAACATCTGCGCCTGATGCTCGAGCACCATGAGCGCGACGATGTCGCTGTACGGCGAGAGGTAGCCGGTCATGTCGAACCGGCCATTCAGGCTCGTAGTGTGAACGCTCTCTGGCGTGATCATCGCCCCAAGGTCGGTGGGATCGGTTGCGACGGCATTCCCCATGTGGCGCGTCGCCTGATGCGTGCCGGTGACGAACCATCCACCCCACCGCAACTCGAACGGGCTACGGTGATCCGTCGTATACGCCGGCCCATACATCGTCGTGCCGTTGACGCTGGGGAAGACGCTGCCGACGAAGAGACCGGGCACATACTGCGTCGCATCAGAGACGTGACACATGACGCACGTGTCGTTGCGCTCGAATTGGGGGATGCCTGATGGCGACTGCTCAAACGTGTAGAAGATGGAGCCCTGCTTCGCGTCCTGGGCTACGAACTCCAGAACCGGTCCACCACGGACCCAGCCGACAGCGACTGAATCGTTGAAGTAGATGGCGCGAGGGTTCGTCGGGTTGATCCTGGGCGCCTGAAAGCTGGTCTTCGAGAAGACCAGCACCTGCGAGTCCACCGAGACGCCGAGAGCGGACAGAACGGACGGCAGATAACCCGATTGCTCGTTCTTCTCAAGCGTGACCTCGCCCCGCTTCAGGCGCTGGTTCAACAGCGCAACCGGATCGGACACGGGCGCAGTCGCGTAGGCGATCGCTGGATGATTGCGTATGAGCGCCGGGTGAATCTTCTGCGCCGACACGAGAACGACACTGGCGAACCAGGCCAGGCCGACGAGACTGATTTGATAGGTTTTCATCCGTGCGGCGATTACTGCAAAGGTCTGTCCGTTTTGTGCTCAAACTAATGATGCCCTAAACGGGCCATTATTGTCCCGTGCTGGGAAATCATTCCCGCCGATGCGAAAAAGTCCCCACTACCCGGTTCGCTCAGGTTTCCAGCGCAGGCCGAGGGCAATCAGCCGATCCAACAGCCGTTCATAGGAAATGCCCTGCACTTCGGCAGACTCCGAGAAATCTTCGCCGTACGCCATGTTTGGGTTCGGATTGGCCTCGAGTACGTAGATCCCACCGTCCTCATCCATCCGCAGATCGATACGGGCATAGCCGCTCAGGTCCAGTGCTCGATACGCACGCTTGGCCATCCGCTGCATCCGCTCGGTCGTGGGGCCGTCGAGCTTCGCGCGGTCGGTCATGATGCCGTTCTTCTTCTGATACTGCGTGCTCCACTTGACGCGCTCGGTCGCAATCTTCCAGCGGTTGTCCGGCATCTGCGCGAACGACATCTCCCACGGCGGCAGCACATCGAGGCGCTCGTTGCCGATCACACCGACGTACAGCTCGCGCCCGTCGATGAACTGTTCGACGATCGCCGCGGTGCCGAGTTTGTCGTGGATGAACGTCGCGCGCTTGGCGAGCTGGTCGTGATTCTCAACCACCGACGCCTGTGAGATCCCGGTAGACGCCTCGAAGAACAGCGACTTGACGATCAGCGGAAACGTCAGGCGCTTTGGCAACGACACTTTGCGGCCCGGACGCACCACTGTGAACTCCGGGACACGGATGCGGTGATAGGCGAGCAGCTTCTTCGACAGCGCCTTGTCGCGCGCGAGGATGAGACCTCGCGGATTGCACCCGGTATAGGGAAGCCCCAACAGTTCGAGGTAGCTGACGACGTTCTGATCGAAGGTGGTGACGCCGGCAAACGCTTCCATCAGGTTGAAGACGATGTGCGGTTTGAAGAGACCCACGGTGGGGCGGATGCCGCCGAGGTTGTCGTTGATGCCGAGGACGCGCACTTCGTGACCAATCTCGCGAAGGGTCTCGATGACGTCGTACTCCATCTTCCACTCGGCCTCGAGGATGTCGATGCCGGTCGTGTCCTCTGGTGGGACCAGATGGTCGTGGACGAGCGCAAGGACGCGGAGTTTTTTCACAGGAACAGTCGATGTCCGCCGCTATGGAGGTAGTTCATAGCCTGGACGGTGAGCAGCACCGTGAACTCCTGGCGTGCCTGTTCTTCAGGCACTGCGAGGCGCAGTTTCAACTCGCGACAGCGCGCGATCATTTCCTCGAGCACTTGATCGATCGTGTATTGGTAGATCCCGGTCCAGCCCGCGACCACGCGACGCACCTGACGCCTGATTCGAGAGATGAACTGTGCGGCGGTCATGTGCCCGGTGAACTCGGGCCCGTCTGAAAACAGGCGGCGAAGATCGCGGTCGTAGAAGTTGGGGTAGTCCACGCCGTAATGGCGGCGCTTGTTCCGGTAGTGCTGACGCAGCGTGAGACGCAGTGTCGGCAGCGCATCGACTTCCTGTGGGTTCTGGACCGGCGGCAGCGCATCGCGCAGCGATCCCATCAACGCGTCCATGTATTCCAGTTTGGGAAGCGCCTTCCAGCCGGCGTATCGGTGTCGCCACTCGCTATTGGGTGTCAGCCACACCGCGAACGACTCGGCGAAGTCTTCGTCGGGGTGACTCTGCGCGTACCACGAGTCGAGATGCAGCACGAAGCTCTTGCTGTACGGCTTCGGCGTGTAGAACTCGGGATAGGGCTCGGCGGGTGAGCCGAAGACCTCGCGTCTTCGCGCGCGGCGTCGAAGCCGGTAGGCGTTGTCGATGGCGTGGCCGGCCTCGTGGCGGAGGATGCGCATGCACCACTCATGTTCGCCACCTTCGACCTCGAGCATCTGTGTCTCTTCGAGCTTCTGCAGGCGCGGGTGCGCCAGGTAGAACGGGATCGCGATGGCCGTGGCGCCGTCCGGGGTAAACCACTCGTCGGACAGATAAAAGTGCAGTGGAAAGTTGAGACCGCGGGCGCTCAGCTCGTCGCGGAGTTGCTCCGTTCGGTCGGCCAGGGTGCCTTCAATCGCCAGCGGCAGATCGGCCATCCGCAAGTCGAGCAGACCGTCATCGTCGAGCTCTGGCCAAGTCTCGTGCACAGGACGTTTGGGCATGTCGGGCTGGGATATAGACTAGCTCGTAGCGCAGCCGATAACCTGAGGGAGATCGCCGTAATGCGGAAAATCGGGCTAATAGCAGGAGCGATAGCGAGCATGACCGTATTGATGACAGCGCAGGATCGTGACCGCGCAAAAGTGGCCGATGCGTACAAGTGGAATCTCTCCGACGTCTATCCCAGTCAGGCGAGCTGGAAGGCGCAGAAGGAGAAGATAACGGCCGAAATTGCCCGTCTCTCGGAGTTCCAGGGCAAGCTCGGTTCTTCGCCGGCGACTCTGGCCGATGCGCTCGAACTGAGCTCGCACCTCGACAAGGAGCTCTCCCGCCTGTACGTCTACGCGAGCATGCTGTCCGACGAAGACACGCGCGTTTCCCTCGGGCAGGGCATGCAGCAGGAGATGCAGCAGATCTTCGCGAACTTCGGCGCTCATGCGTCGTACATGGAGCCGGAGGTGCTGAAGGTTGGACGTGCGGCGATCGAGAAGGCGATTGCCTCCGAGCCGCGGCTCTCACCGTATGGGTTCTATTTGCGCGACATCGCGCGTCGCGCGGCGCACACGCTCTCTGACTCCGAAGAGAAGATTCTCGCTGACGCGGCGCCGATGGCTGGTTCCGCCAACAACATCTACACGATCCTCGCGAACGCGGACTTCCCCTATCCCACCATCACGCTCGCCGATGGCAAGACAGCGAAAGTCGATCAGGCTGGATACAGCGAGCTCCGCACCTCGCCCAACCGAGCCGACAGGCAAGCGGCGATGTCAGCGTTTTTCAACGCCCTTGGGGGTTTTAGCCGGACGCTCGGCGTGACGATGAACTCCAACGTGCAGAAGTCGCGCTTCTACGCGAAGTCACGGAAGTACTCGTCAGACCTCGAGGCAGCGCTGAACGGTCCCAATATCCCGGTGTCGGTGTACATGCGCCTGGTGGATGGCGTGAACCGGCATCTGCCGACGTTCCATCGGTATCTGAAACTCCGCAAGCGAATGATGGGGATCACCGACGATCTGCACTATTACGACCTGTATGCGCCGCTCGTCGCCTCCGTCGACCTTCGATACTCACCCGAGGAAGCACAGACGCACGTCATCGATGCCACGGCGCCGCTCGGCAAGGACTACACCGATGTGTTGCGTCGCGGATTCAAGGATCGCTGGATCGATTGGTACCCGACTGAAGGAAAGGTGTCTGGCGCGTACTCGAACGGCGGAGCCTACGACGTCCATCCCTACATGCTGCTCAATTACCTCGGGCAGTACAACGACGTCAGCACGCTGGCCCACGAGCTCGGGCACACGATGCAGAGCTACTACTCGAACAAGATGCAGCCGTACGCGACAGCCGGCTATCCGACGTTCGTGGCGGAAGTGGCGTCAACGTTCAACGAGGCGCTGCTCATCGACTACATGCTGAAGCGGATCAAGGACACGCCGACGCGCCTCTCGCTGCTTGGCAATTATCTCGAAGGCATCAAGGCGACTGTCTTCCGTCAGACCCAATTCGCAGAGTTCGAGCTGAAGATGCACGAGATGGGAGAGCGCGGTGAGCCGATCACCGGCGATGCCCTCGCGAAGCTGTATCTCGACATCACCCGCAAGTACTACGGTCATGAACAGAAGCTGGCGATCGTGGACGACTACATCGCCCACGAGTGGAGCTTCATTCCACACTTCTATCGTGACTTCTACGTCTTCCAGTACGCGACGTCGTTCACGGCAGCCGAAGCGCTCTCGGCGAAAGTGCTGGCCGGCGATCAGGCGGCGACGAAGCGCTACCTCACGTTCCTCGCTGCGGGCGGTTCGAAATATCCGATCGATCTGCTGAAGGACGCCGGCGTGGACATGACCACCGACGAGCCGCTCGATCTGACGATCAAGCGGATGAACGAGGTGATGGACGAGATGGAAAAGCTTCTGGGCTCTCGGCCTTAGGCTAGAGCCTACAGAATTCTCTTCCCCAACGCCGATAGCGCGAGCTCCGTGGCAAACTCCGCGGTCGTGTTGCGGAGATCCAGCGTCGGGTTGACCTCGACGAGATCGAGCGCGACCAGCGACTGCGAATCGGCGACGAGCTCCATCACCATGTGCGCCTCGCGGTAGTCCAATCCGCCGCGCACCGGCGTGCCTACGCCGGGCGCCACCGAGGGATCGCACGAGTCCATGTCGAACGAGACGTGGATGCCTCCAGTGGACTTCGACGCGATCGAGATCGCCTGTTCAGCGATCGCGGCGATGCCGTGCCGATCGATGTCCTTCATCGTGAAGACGTGCACGCCCGACGCGCGGATGCGATCCTTCTCGCGCCCGTCGAGGTTTCTGATCCCAAGCAGCACTGTGTGCTCGGGAAGCACTGACGGCGACGATCCAATCGACGCGAGCTCGGCCGGCTCCTGCCCAAGCAAGGCCGCGAGTGGCATCCCGTGCACGTTGCCACTCGTCGTTGTTTCCGGCGTGTTCATGTCGCCGTGCGCATCGACCCAGATGAGTCCCATCGGATATGCCGAGACGCGGCGCACCCAGTCGGCGCTTGCCGCCACCGATCCGGCCGCGAGGCTGTGATCACCGCCGAGGACAACGGGCAGGGCGCCCGAATCGAGTGAGCTGGTCACGGTGGTGTAGAGCGCCTGGCACACGCGTGCGATCTCGTGGATGTACTTCTTGTGCTCGTCTGATTTGTGCCGCGTTTCGGGAATCGGCGCTGGCACATCGCCTTGATCGACGATGGGGCGGCCGAGGTCGGTGATCTGTGTGCCGAGCCCCGCGATGCGAAACGCGGAAGGCCCCATATCGACGCCTCGGCGCCCCGCGCCGAGGTCGAGGGGTACGCCGATGATGTGAACCGGTTTCACGAGTTGGATTCTAGTTCAGCGAGGCGACGTAGTCCGCAGCGCGGGCGGCCGTTGCGCGGCCGTCGCTGATGCAGTCCGGGATCCCGATCGCTTTGAAGCCGCTTCCGGTGATGAAGAGCCCCGGCAGCGCAAGGAGACGCCGCTCGATGTTCGCGACCCGATTGAGATGACCGACCTCGTACTGCGGGCTCCGGCGTGTCCAGCGATGTAAACGTGAGAACAGCGGCGAGCCGGAGATCCCAAGGAGGTCAGTGAGCTCCTCTTGCGCGCTGCGCACGAGCTCGTCGTCTGCAGCATCGAGGCGATGCGGGTCGCGGCCGCCGCCGAGGAACCCGCGCAGCAGCACGTGACCTTCCGGCGCGCGACCGGGCCACTTCGATGAGACCCACGTGCCGGCCAGGAGCGCCAAACCTTCAGTGCGCGGGACGACGAAGCCGGTTCCGCGGAGCGGATGTGCGACCTGATCGCGTCGATAGCCGAAGGCGACGGTGGCCGTGGACGCATACGGAATGTCGTCGCACAGATCGGCCAGCGCCGGATCGATCGCACGCGTCAGCGATGCCGTGACATACGCGGGCACCGCAAGCACCAGGCAGCGTGCCTGCACGTGGCCCGCACTCGAGTCAACCGTGTACCCCAGTGCTCGCTGAAGGCTCGTGACATTCACGTTCGTGACGACCGTGCCCGGGCTGAGCGCTTTCGCGAGCGTGTCAATCAGCTCTCCAATACCTCCGGGCAGGGAGACGAATGCGCCTTGCGGCGAAGGGCGAACGTGCAACGCTCTGAGCGCGCGGATGACGCTGCCCGATCGACGCTCGGCATCGACCAGTCGAGGAAACAGCGCCCCGATCGAGAGGCGATCGACATCGCCGGCATGGATGCCTGCGAGCAGCGGATCGGCGAGGTACTCCACGGCTTCGCGTCCAAATCGCCGGCTGACGAAGTTGCCAATCGATTCATCGTCATCCTCCGTACGACGTGGCACGATCATCTCGCCTGCCATCCTCGCCTTGCCGGCAAGCGAAAACAGTCGCGAGCGCGCGAGCGCGCCGAACGTGATCGGAAAGCCGAGGAACGACCCTTCGGCGATCGCGTGCAGCCGGCCGTCGCGCAGCACGTACGCGGTGCGAGGCGTCAGCGTTGACACGAGTCGTTCGGCAATCCCCAACTCGCGACACAGTGTGACCGCTGCGGGCTTCTGCACGA
>Ga0315912_10002755_pt1 | contig 18264 bp, 18 predicted proteins | sample VfabasoilMG_FD_204469 | JGI IMG/M metagenome (GOLD analysis project Ga0315912, IMG submission 204469) | Garden soil microbial communities collected in Santa Monica, California, United States - V. faba soil | ecosystem: Environmental > Terrestrial > Soil > Garden | place: USA: California...
GCGCCCGAGGGCGGCTTCGTCGCCATCGCCATCGCCGACACCGGCAGCGGCATGTCCGAGGCGGTGAAGCAGCGCGCTTTCGAGCCCTTCTTCACCACCAAGGAAGCCGGCCGCGGCACCGGGCTGGGCTTGAGCACGGTCTACGGCTTCGTGCGCCAGTCGCGCGGCGCGCTCGCGCTGGACAGCGCACCCGGCGCCGGCACCACGCTGACGCTGTACCTGCCGCGGCCCGGGGACACGGCCGGCGAATCCGCCGACGCGCTCGAAGCCGATCCGACGCTGCCGGCCGGTTTGAAGGTGCTGCTGGTCGAGGACGACGCCGAGGTGCGCGGAGTGGTGCGCAACTTCCTCGACACGCTGGGCTGCCGCGTGACGCAGGCTGCCAGCGGCGAGCAGGCGCTGCTGGCGCTGGGGCCGGACGCGGACTTCGACCTGCTGCTCAGCGACATCGCGCTGGGTGCCGGCATGCGCGGCACCCAGCTGGCGGCGCTGGCGCAGCAGCGGCTGCCCCGGCTGTCGGTGCTGCTGATGTCGGGTTTTTCGGCAGATCTGCTGGACGCCGACCGCGACTCGCCGCTCGGCTGGGAACTGCTGCGCAAGCCCTATTCGCGCGGCGAACTCGCCGCGGCCATGGCGCGGCTGATGGCCGCGCGCAGCTGAGCTACTGCAACACCACGTCGGCCGGCGCCAGGCTGCGCTGCACGAACTCGGCCAGCGCCTCGACCTGCGGGATGCGGATGTCGCGGCGACCCTTCTCGGCAAAGTGGATCAACTGGCAGCGCGCCAGGCGCGACAGCGCGCGGCTCACCGTTTCCAGCGTCATGCCCAGGTAGTTGCCGATCTCGGCACGTGTCATGCGCAGCGTGATCTGGTCGGTGCGCATGCCGCGCCGCGCCAGAGATTCGGCCCAGTAGCGCAGGAAGTCGGCCACCCGTGCATCGGCGCTGAGCGTGCACACCGACATCAGCGAATCGCGGTCGCGCGAGATCTCGCGGCTCATCGCCTCGTGCAGCAGCTTCAGCAACTCGGGCCGCTGCGCGCACACCGCGAGCATGTGCTCGTAGCGCAGCACCCAGACCTCGCCGGTGTCCATGGTCACCGCATCGCAGTTGTAGCGGCCCCCGGCAATGCCGTCGAAGCCGAGCCAGTCGCCGCGGAACTTCAGGCCCACCACCAGTTCACGCCCGTCCGGCGCCAGGTTGACGATCTTGAAGAAGCCCGAGTTCAGCACATACAGGTTGCCGAAGCGCTCGCCGCTCTGGTAGATCACATCGCCGGCACGCACGATGCGCCGCTGCGGCGCGAAAGCCTCGTGCAGCAACGCCAGCGATTCGGCGATGCACTGGCTGGCACGCCGGTTCGCGTCTTCGTCCCCTCTCAGAGACGGCGCTGCGGCAGGCCTCAGGTACGCGGGGGCCTCGGTCGTCGTCGGGGTGTTCTGCATGGGTCTTCTCCTGCGAGGTGTTCGAGGACGATGTTAGGCAGCGCCTGCCAATGCCCTGTCAACGGCGCGGCTCGCTCGGTAACGTTGTGTGAACGGTCGGTGACAGCACGGTGTCTGGCCGCGCAGCGCGACATCGCTTGATAGCGGTCAATGCCGGCGCAGGGCGCTTGGGTAGGCTTCGCCCACTCCTCATGCCACCGCAGCTGCAAACCCGGCCGCTCATGGGTTCCCTCCGTCTTTCATCGTCCGATCCGGCCCTGGCTTCGTTCTCGCCCATCGACGAGAGGGCCCTGCTCGACCAGGCCCGCGCGCTGCAGCGCGCGGCGGCGGCTGGCCGCGTGCAGCCGCTGCTGCGCGGCAAGAACCTGGGCCTGCTGTGCGCCGACGACACCCAGGGGCAGGCACTGCTGTTCCGTCAGGCGGCCAGCGAGCTGGGCGCCCACGTGGCGCATATCGGCGTGAGCCTGTCCGAGCGCAGCAGCGCGCAGGAAGTGGCGCACACCGCGCGCATGCTCGGCCGCCTGTACGACGCCGTGGAATGCCAGGGCCTGCCCGGCGCGCTGGTGCAGCAGATGGCGGCGGTGGCCGGCATCGCGGTCTACGACGCGCTGGCGGGCAACGAGGCCCTGATCACGCGGCTGGCTCGCCGGCTGGGCGACGACACCGAGCTCGCCCAGAACCGGCGCTTCGCGCTGCAGGCGCTGCTGCTGCACACCATCGTATAGGCCACCATGCAACTGCGCTTTCCGGGCGGCGCGGGCAGGGTCACCGGGGAACTCCCCTGAATCCGCATCGTCTACGGCGACAATACCGAAGCGAGGAAGACCCATGACTGCCCAGACCCTGCCGCTGCCCACGTCCCCCATGGCCAACGACGCCAAACGCCGCAGCTGGCTCATCGCCACCTCGGCCGTAGGCGGTGCGGCCGCAGTGGCCACGGCCGTTCCCTTCGTCGCGTCCTTCGCGCCCAGCGAGCGCGCGCGTGCCATGGGGGCGGCGGTGGAAGTCGAGATCGGCGACATTCCGCCCGGGGGCATGAAGACGGTGGAATGGCGCGGCAAGCCGGTGTGGATCGTGCGCCGCTCGCCGGAAATGCTGGCCGCGCTGAAGAGCCCCAGCCCCGACCTGGCCGACCCCAATTCCGCACGCGACCAGCAGCCGGCCTATGCGCGCAACGCCACGCGTTCGCTGCACCCGGAGGTGTTCGTCGCCGTCGGCATCTGCACGCACCTGGGCTGCTCACCCAGCGCGGTGCCGGCCGGCAGCAACAACCCGAGCGTGCCCGCCGACTGGCAGGGTGGCTACTTCTGCCCCTGCCACGGTTCCACCTTCGACGGCGCTGGCCGCGTGTTCAAGAACAAGCCGGCACCGACGAACCTGGAGATCCCGCCGCACCAGTATCTGAGCGACTCGCGACTGCTGATCGGCGAGGACGCGCGCTCGGCATGAGCCAGGGCTCGGGCTTCGCCGACCCGGCCGGCGCCTGGAACCAGCGCTTCGCGGCCGGCGGCTACCTGTTCGGCACTGCGCCCCCCGAGTGGCTGCGCGAACACGCGGGGGGTGTGGACGGCCGGGCAGCGCGTGCTTTGCGTGGCCGACGGCGAAGGCCGCAACAGCGTGTGGCTGGTCGAAGGCAGTGGCCACCACGGCCGCTCGGCGCTGATCGGCGTGGTGGCGCGGCGCCGCTGAGCCTTCAGATCAGCCGCGAGAAGCGCTCGCGCAGCTTGTCGTTCTGTAGCCAGCGGTCGAAGACCATCGCCACCGCGCGCACCACATACCAGCCGGTGGCGGTGACCTGCAGCGCGTCGGGCTCGATCTGCACCAGGCCGGCCTCGGCCATGGGTTGCAGCGCCTGCAACTCGCGTGCGAAGTATTCGCGCATGTCGACCAGGTGGGCCAGCGCGATCGACTCGAATTCGACGCGCCCCTGGCACATCAGCGCCATGATCACCGCGCGGCGCAGCACATCGTCGCGCGTCAGCCCGATGCCGCGTTGCACCGGCAACTCGCCCTGGCGCAAGGCGTCGTAGTACTCGGGAAGCGTCTTCGCGTTCTGGTAATAGTGGGCGCCAACCTTGCCGATGGCGGACACACCCAGGCCAAGCAGGTCGCAGTCGGGCTGCGTGCTGTAGCCCTGGAAGTTGCGATGCAGGCGGCCCTGGCGCTTGGCCACTGCCAGCGCATCGTCGGGCAACGCGAAGTGGTCCATGCCGACGTAGTGGTAGCCGCGGCCGAGGAAGCCGGTGATGGCGTCGCCGAGCATGGACACGCGCTGCGCCGCGTCGGGCAGCTCGGCGGCGACGATGCGCCGCTGCGGCTTGAAGCGCTGCGGCAGGTGCGCATAGGCATACAGCGCGATGCGGTCGGGGCGCAGCTCGCCGATCTGCGCCACGGTGCGCGCAAAGCTTTGCGGCGTCTGCCGCGGCAACCCGTAGATCAGGTCGGCGTTGACGGACTTGAAGCCCAGCTCGCGCGCGGCGCGCATCAGCGCACGCACGGTGTCGAAGGGCTGCACGCGGTGCACCGCCTGTTGCACCTGCGGGTCGAAGTCCTGCACGCCGAAGCTGATGCGGTTGAAGCCGAGCGTGCGGCAAAACGCCAGGCGCGCCGGCGTCACCGTGCGCGGATCGACCTCGATCGACATCTCGGTGCCGTCGTCGATGCTGAAGGCGCGGCGCAGCGATTCCGCCACACGCTGCAACTCGGCATCGGACAGGAAGGTCGGCGAGCCGCCGCCGAAGTGCAGCTGCGACACCGGCTGTCCGGGCCGGGCCTGCGCCACCAGCAGCGCGATCTCGGCATCGAGCGCGTCCAGGTAGTGCGTCGCGCGCTCGTGATGCCTGGTGATGACCTTGTTGCAGGCACAGTAGTAGCACACCGATTCGCAGAACGGGATGTGCACGTACACCGACAGCGGCAAGCCGCTGCCGCCCGCAGCGCCCAGCGCCCGCTGCTGCAGCGCGTGGCACAGCTCGGCGGGGCCGAAGGCCTCGACGAAGCGGTCGGCCGTGGGGTAGGAGGTGTAGCGCGGCCCCGGCGCATCGAAGCGGCGCAGCAGCGCTTCGCACAGCGCGGGGGCGGCTTCGATGCGGGCGCGCTCGGTGGTGGTTGTCATGACCGGGCATGGTGCATGAAGGCCGCGCCGGCGTTTTTGACCGAGCGCAAGTCGGGGCGGCCGTGGTCACCGAACAATCGGCACATGAGTTCCACCACCCCCGTGATGCCGATCCAGGCCGCGGAATTCAAGGTCGCCTGCTCCAACTGCAACCTGCGCGAGCTGTGCCTACCGGTGGGTTTTTCCGAACCCGAACTCGAGCGCCTGGACACGCTGGTCTCCACGCGCCGCTCGCTGCGTCGCGGCGAGTCGCTGTTCCGCAGCGGTGATCCCTTCGAGTCGCTGTACGCGGTGCGCACCGGCTTCTTCAAGACGCGCGTGTCCTCCGCAGACGGGCGCGACCAGGTCACCGGCTTCCAGATGGCCGGCGAACTGCTCGGCCTGGACGGCATCGGCGCTGACCGTCACACCTGCGACGCGGTGGCGCTGGAGGATTCGCAGGTCTGCGTCATCCCCTACGGCCAGCTGGAAGCGCTGTCGCGCGAGTTCACCGACCTGCAGCGCCAGTTCCACAAGATCATGAGCCGCGAGATCGTGCGCGACCACGGCGTGATGCTGCTGCTGGGCAGCATGCGCGCCGAAGAGCGGCTGGCCGCCTTCCTGCTGAATCTGACGCAGCGGCTGCGCTCGCGCGGCTTCTCGCCGTCGTCGCTGGTGCTGCGCATGACACGCGAGGAGATCGGCACCTACCTCGGCCTGAAGCTCGAGACGGTGAGCCGCTGCTTCTCCAGGTTCCAGGAGGACGGCATCCTCGCCGTCAAGCAGCGCCAGATCCGGGTGCTGGATCCGGCCGCGCTGCAAAGCATCGTCGGCAGCGTCCAGGGCTGAGCGGGCCGCCGCGGCGCCGGGTCGCCTAGACTCGGTGCCGATGTCGATATTCCTGCTGCTCGCCCTGCCCTTCGTGGGCTGCGTGGTCGCCGCGCTGCTGCCGACCAACGCACGCAATCTCGAATCGTTGTGGGCCGCCGCCGTGGCCCTGGCGGTAGCGCTGCCGCTCGCGCTGATGTACCCCGAGGTGCGCGACGGCGGCGTGATCACCGAACGCATCGCCTGGCTGCCCAGCCTGGGCGTGAACCTGGTGGTGCGCCTGGACGGCTTTGCCTGGATGTTCGCCATGCTGGTCAGCGCCATGGGGCTGCTGGTCATCGTCTATGCGCGCTACTACCTGTCGCCCGAGGACCCGGCGGCGCGCTTTTACTCGCTGCTGCTGGGTTTCATGGGTGCGATGCTCGGCGTCGTGATCTCGGGCAACCTGGTGCAGCTGGTGGTGTTCTGGGAGCTGACCAGCGTCTTCTCCTTCCTGCTCATCGGCTACTGGACGCACCGCAAGGACGCGCGCCGCGGTGCGCGCATGGCCTTCACCGTCACCGCCACCGGCGGGCTGGCGCTGCTCGCCGGCATGCTGCTGCTGGGCCATATCGTCGGCAGCTACGAACTCGATGCCGTGCTGGCCGCCGGCGACATCGTTCGCTCGCACGCGCTGTACCCGCTGATGCTGGCGCTGGTGCTGCTGGGGGCGCTGAGCAAGAGCGCGCAGTTCCCCTTCCACTTCTGGCTGCCGCATGCGATGGCCGCGCCGACGCCGGTGTCGGCCTACCTGCATTCGGCGACCATGGTCAAGGCCGGTGTGTTCCTGCTGGCGCGGCTGTGGCCGGTGCTGGCCGGCACCGATGCCTGGTTCTGGACCGTGGGCGGCGCCGGCCTGGCGACGCTGCTGCTCGGCGCCTATGCGGCCATGTTCCAGAACGACCTGAAGGGCCTGCTCGCCTATTCCACGATCAGCCACCTCGGGCTGATCACGCTGCTGCTGGGTCTGAACAGCCCGCTGGCGGCGGTGGCGGCGGTATTCCACATGATGAACCACGCGACCTTCAAGGCCTCGCTGTTCATGGCGGTGGGCATCATCGACCACGAGACCGGCACGCGCGACATGCGCCGGCTGGACGGGCTGTACCGCAGCATGCCGATCACCGGCACGCTGGCCATCGTGGCCTGCGCGGCGATGGCCGGCGTGCCGCTGCTCAACGGCTTCCTGTCGAAGGAGATGTTCTTCGCCGAGACGGTGTTCGTCAGCGCGCATCCGGCGGTCGAAGTCGGCCTGCCGGCGCTGGCCACGCTGGCCGGCGTGTTTGCGGTGCTGTACTCGCTGCGCTTCGGCCACGACGTGTTCTTCGGCCCGCTGGCGCGCGACCTGCCGCGCCAGCCGCACGAGCCGGTGCACTGGATGCGCGTGCCGGTGGAACTGCTGGTGCTGGCCTGCGTGATCGTCGGCGTGCTGCCGGCCTGGTCGATCGGCGCCTTGCTGGCCACTGCGGCACAGCCGGTGGTCGGCGGTGCGCTGCCGGCCTACAGCCTGGCGGTGTGGCACGGCTTCAACACGCCGCTGCTGATGAGCCTGATCGCCACCGTCGGCGGCACGCTGCTGTACCTGCGCTTCGCCCAGGCCTTCAAGCGGCGCGCCGGCCGCATTGCGCCGGGGCTGCTGGGCCTGGACGGCCGGCGCGTCTTCGAGGGCCTGCTGGCGGCGGTGTCGGACCTGTCACGCCGCCTCGCACGGACGCTCGGCACGCGCGGTCTGCAGCCGCAGCTGCTGTGGCTGGTGCTGATTGCCGCTCTGGCCGGGCTGGCCTCGTCGCTGATTGTGCCGCTGACCTGGGGCGACCGTGCGCGTGTGCCGGTGGCGCCGGGCTTCGCGCTGCTGTGGCTGATCGGCGCGGCCTGCGCCGTCGGCGCCGCGCGACAGGCGCGCTTCCACCGTCTGGCGGCGCTGACCATGCTGAGCGCCGCCGGCCTGGTGCTGTGCATCACCTTCGCCTGGTTCTCGGCGCCCGACCTGGCGTTGACGCAGCTGGCGGTGGAGGTGGTGACGATGGTGCTGTTCCTGCTGGGCCTGCGCTGGATGCCCAAGCGCATCGAGCCCGACGATCCGCACGTCGCACCGCACGCGCGCTGGCGGCGCCGGCGCGACCTGCTGCTGGCGCTGCTCGTCGGCATCGGACTGGCCGCGCTGTCCTTCGCGCTGCAGACACGCCAGGCGCCGATGTCGATTTCGCCCTACTTCCTGGAGTACGCGTTGCCGGTGGGCGGCGGCAGCAACGTCGTCAACGTCATGCTGGTGGACTTCCGCGCCTTCGACACGCTGGGCGAGATCACGGTGCTGGGCATCGTCGGCATCACCGTCTACGCGCTGCTGCGGCGCTTCCGCCCGCCGCGCGAGACGCAGCAGGTGCCCGAGCAGCAGCGCCTGGCGCCGGAGCTGGCCGGCCGCGACCTGGTCGACCGCAGCTTCGAGGTGAACCGGCTGCAGGAATACCTGGAGGTGCCGGCGGTGCTGGTGCGGCTGCTGATGCCGGTGGCGGCGCTGTTCGCCTTCCATCTGTTCATGCGCGGCCACAACGAGCCCGGCGGCGGCTTCGTGGCCGGGCTCGTTGTCGCCATCGCCTTCATCGCGCAGTACATGGTGGGCGGCACGCGCTGGGTCGAAGAGCGCATGCGGCTGCTGCCGCCGCGCTGGATCGGTTTCGGCCTGCTGGCCGCGCTGCTCACCGGACTGGGCTCGCTGGCACTGGGCTACCCCTTCCTGACCACGCACACCGCACATGTGCACTGGCCGTGGGTCGGCGAGGTGCACCTGCCCACGGCGGCGATCTTCGACCTGGGCGTGTTCGCGGTGGTGGTGGGCGCGACGCTGCTGATGCTGACGGCCATCGCGCACCAGTCGCTGCGCGCGCAGCGCCGCGTTACCGCCGAACCGGAAAGCGGGGCCGGCTGATGGAGGTGATCATCGCGCTTGCGATCGGGGTGATGGCCGGTGCCGGCGTGTGGCTGCTGCTGCGCCCGCGCACCTTCCAGGTGTTGATCGGGCTGTCGCTGCTGTCCTATGCGATCAACCTGTTCATCTTCAGCGTCGGCAGCCTGTCGGTGAACGAGGAGCCGATCGTGCGTCCCGGCCTCGCGCCCACGCTGGCCGACTACACCGACCCGCTGCCGCAGTCGCTGGTGCTGACCGCCATCGTCATCGGCTTTGCCACCACGGCGTTGTTCCTGGTGGTGCTGCTGGCGCTGCGCGGACTGTCCGGTGGCGACCACGTGGACGGCCGCGAGGGGCAGCCCTGATGATGCAGTGGTCCGACCACCTGGTTGTCGGCCCGGTGCTGCTGCCGCTGGCCACCGCGGCGCTGATGCTGCTGCTGAGCGAAGGCCGGCGCAGCTTCAAGGCGCTGCTCAACGTACTGTCGACGACGTTGGGCCTGGCGATGGCGGTGGCGTTGCTGCTGCGTGTGCAGGCCGACGGGCCGGCGGCCTTCGGCATCTACCTGCCGGGCAACTGGGCGGTGCCCTACGGCATCGTGCTCGTGGCCGACCGGTTGTCGGCGCTGATGGCGGTGCTGACCGGCAGCGTCGCCCTTGCAGCGCTGCTGTTCGCGCTGGCGCGCTGGCAGCGTGCCGGCGTGTACTTCCACGCGCTGTTCCAGCTGCAGCTGATGGGGTTGTATGGCGCCTTTCTCACCGCCGACCTGTTCAACCTGTTCGTCTTCTTCGAGGTGCTGCTCGCCGCCAGCTACGGGCTGCTGCTGCACGGCGGCGGGCTCGAACGCGTGCGCGCCGGGCTGCACTACATCGCCATCAACCTGGTGGCCTCGCTGCTGTTCCTGATCGGCGTGGCGGTGCTGTACGGCGTGACCGGCACGCTGAACATGGCCGACATCGCACACAAGCTGACGCTGGTGCCGGTCAGCGACCGCGGGCTGCTGCACGCCGGCGCGGCCATCCTGGCCATCGCCTTCCTCGCCAAGGCCGCGCTGTGGCCGCTGAACTTCTGGCTGCCGCCGGCCTATGCTGCGGCCAGTGCGCCGGCGGCCGCGGTGTTCGCCATTCTCACCAAGGTCGGCGTGTACGCGGTGCTGCGGCTGTGGACGCTGTGCTTCCCCGCCGAGGCCGGCATCTCGGCCGGCTTCGGCGACCGCGTGCTGGTGTGGGGCGGCATCGCCACGCTGGCCTACGGCGCCATCGGCATGATGGCCTCGCAGCAACTGGCGCGGCTGGCCGGCTACAGCGTGATCGCGTCGTCGGGCACCTTGATTGCGGCCATCGGCTTCGACGCGCCGACGCTGTCCGCTGCGGCGCTGTACTACCTGGCCAGTTCCACGCTGGCGGCCTGCGCGCTGTTCCTGCTGGTGGAACTGCTGGAACGCTCGCGCGAGGTGGAAATGGCGCCGCCCGAACTGGACGATGGCAACGACCGGCTGCCGGCCTTCATCGACACCGAGCCACCGGCCCACGTGAACCTGGACGAAGACGAGGTCGTGTTGATCGGCCGTGTCATCCCGGCGGCACTGGCCTTCCTGGGCGTGGCCTTCGCGCTGTGCGCGATGGTCGTTTCCGGGTTGCCGCCGCTGGCCGGCTTCGTGGCCAAGCTGGGCATGCTCAGCGCGCTGCTCGAACGGCCCGGCCCGGCGGCCTGGACGCTGTTCACGCTGCTGCTGGTGTCGGGGCTGGCGGCGACCACCGCGCTGCTGCGCGTCGGTGTGCGCCACTTCTGGACTGCGCAGGACCGCGTGGCACCGCGCCTGCGCGTGGCCGAGACGCTGCCGATCGCCGGGCTGCTGGCAGCCACCGTGGCGCTGGTGCTGCAGGCCGATGCGGTGCTGGCCTACACCCGCGCCACCGCCGACGCGCTGCACGATCCGGCGCGCTACATGCAGGCCGTGATGTCGGCACGGCCGCTGCCGCAGCCCACGCTGGGGGTCATGCCATGAAGCTGCTGCCCTCCCCCTGGCTGTCGCTGGGCCTGTTCGGCGGCTGGCTGCTGCTGACGCGCAGCGCCAGTCTGGGCCAGGCGCTGCTGGGTCTGGTGGTGGCCGTGGCGGCGCCGCTGCTGATGGCGCCACTGCGCCCGCGCCCCGGGCAGCTCAGCCACTTCGGGCTGCTGCTGCGGCTGGTCCTGCGCGTCGGGGTCGAGGTCGTGCGCTCGGCCATCGAGGTCGGCCTCGGCGTGGCGCGTGCAGGCCGCCGGCCGCCCCGCGGCGCTTTTGTGGTCGTGCCGCTGGAGCTGCGCGACGAACATGCGCTGGCGGCATTGGCGATGATCACGACGGTGATTCCCGGTACCGTCTGGGCCGAACTGGCCCCCGACCGCAGCGCACTGCTGCTGCACGTGTTCGACCTGAAGGACGAGGCCGCCTTCATCGCGCACTTCAAGCGCGACTACGAACACCCGTTGAAGGAGATCTTCGAATGAGCCCGCTGCTGACGCTGGCGATCGCGGTAACGCTGGTGATGTACGTGGCCGCGATGGCGCTGGGCCTGCTGCGGCTGTTGCGCGGTCCGACGGCGCAGGACCGCGTGCTGGCGCTGGACTTCCTCTACGTCGTCGGCATGCTCATCATGCTGGTGCTGGCCATCCGCCACGACAGCGAGATGTACTTCGAAGGCGCGATGCTGATGGTGCTGTTCGGCTTCGTCGGCTCGGTGGCGCTGGCCAAGTTCCTGCTGCGTGGGGAGGTGATCGAATGACGATGCCCGAATGGCCGGAAATCGTCGTCGCGCTGCTGCTGCTGGCCAGCGGCTGCGTGGTGCTGGTCGCGGCCACGGGCCTGATGCGACTGCCGGACTTCTTTGCGCGCATGCACGCGCCGGCACTGGCCTCGACGCTGGCCGCCTGGATCGTCAGCTTTGCGTCGATCCTGCACTTCAGCACGCGCGGCGCGGGGCTAGCGCTGCACGTGTGGCTGATCATCATCGTGCTGTCGATCACCGTGCCGGTGACGACCATCGTGCTGGCGCGCGCGGCATTGTTCCGCCGCCGCCGTGTCGGTGACGATCTGCCACCGCCGCTGCAGGGGCAGCGCTGACACGACAACATGTGCAGGGCCCGGGCGAGCACGCCCGGGGGCCTCGGCAACGGGTCGTCGAACATCCCCTGCCCGCAGCCTGGCGCGAGTCGGGGACAATGCATTTCCCGCATGCAATTCGCGCACGAGCGCGTCAGCCCGACGACAGAATAGGCGACCATCGTCCCTTACATTGCAGGCATGCGCGCGGCGACCAGACGCGCTGCGCCCGAAGCCCGAACGCCACAGGAGAGACAACGTGAGCAACGAACCGACCATCATCTATACGCTGACCGACGAGGCGCCGGCGCTGGCCACCAGCGCCTTCCTGCCGGTCATCCGCACCTTCGCGAAGCCGGCCGGCATACGCGTCGATACCAGCGACATCTCGGTCGCGGCGCGCATCCTGGGCAACTTCTCCGACCGCCTGACGCCCGAACAGCGTGTGCCCGACACGCTCAGCGAACTGGGCAAGCTGACGCTCAAGCCCGAGGCCAACATCATCAAGCTGCCCAACATCAGCGCGTCGGTGGCGCAGCTGGTGGCAGCCATCAAGGAGCTGCAATCCAAGGGCTACAACATCCCCGACTTCCCCGAGAACCCGAAGACCGACGAGGAGAAGGAGATCCGCGCGCGCTACAACAAGTGCATCGGCAGCGCGGTGAACCCGGTGCTGCGCGAAGGCAATTCCGATCGCCGCGCGCCGAAGGCGGTGAAGGAGTACGCACGCAAGAACCCGCACAGCATGGCCGAGTGGAGCCAGGCCTCGCGCTCGCACGTCTCGCACATGCACGGCGGCGACTTCTACCACGGCGAGAAGTCGATGACGCTGGACAAGGCACGCGACGTGCGCATGGAGCTGGTCACGAAGAGTGGCCAGACGCTGGTGCTCAAGCCCAAGGTGGCGCTGAAGGACGGCGAGATCATCGACTCGATGTTCATGAGCAAGAAGGCGCTGCTCGCGTTCTACGAAAAGGAAATCGAGGACGCGCACAAGACCGGCGTGATGTTCTCGCTGCACGTCAAGGCGACGATGATGAAGGTCTCGCACCCCATCGTGTTCGGCCACTGCGTACGTATCTTCTACCGCGACGCCTTCGACAAGCACGGCAAGCTGTTCGACGATCTTGGCATCAACGTCAACAACGGCATGGTCGATCTGTACAACAAGATCGCCACGCTGCCGCAGAGCAAGCAGGACGAGATCAAGCGCGACCTGCACGCCTGCCACGAGCACCGCCCGGAGCTGGCGATGGTCGACTCGGCCAAGGGCATCACCAACTTCCACTCGCCCAACGACATCATCGTCGATGCGTCGATGCCGGCGATGATCCGCAACGGCGGCAAGATGTGGGGCGCCGACGGCCGGCTGAAGGACGTGAAGGCGGTGATGCCGGAGAGCACCTTCGCCCGCATCTACCAGGAGATGATCAACTTCTGCAAGTGGCACGGCAACTTCGACCCGAAGACCATGGGCACGGTGCCCAACGTCGGCCTGATGGCGCAGCAGGCCGAGGAATACGGCTCGCACGACAAGACCTTCGAGGTGAGCGAGGATGGCACCGCCAACATCGTCGACATCGCCAGCGGCGAGGTGCTGCTGTCGCAGAACGTCGAGCAGGGCGACATCTGGCGCATGTGCCAGGTGAAGGACGCGGCGATCCGCGACTGGGTCAAGCTGGCCGTCACGCGCGCGCGCAACTCGGGCATGCCGACGGTGTTCTGGCTCGACCCCTACCGTCCGCACGAGAACGAGGTCATCAAGAAGGTCAAGACCTGTCTGAAGGACCACGACACCACGGGCCTGGACATCCAGATCATGAGCCAGGTGCGCGCGATGCGCTACACGCTGGAACGCGTGGTGCGCGGGCTGGACACGATCTCGGTCACCGGCAACATCCTGCGCGACTACCTGACCGACCTGTTCCCGATCATGGAGCTGGGCACCAGCGCGAAGATGCTGTCGATCGTGCCTCTGATGGCCGGCGGCGGCATGTACGAAACCGGCGCCGGCGGCTCGGCGCCCAAGCATGTGCAGCAGCTGGTCGAGGAAAACCATCTGCGCTGGGATTCGCTGGGCGAGTTCCTGGCGCTGGCGGTGAGCCTGGAAGACCTGGGTATCAAGACCGGCAACAACAAGGCCAAGATCCTGGCGGCAACGCTGGATGCCGCCACCGGCAAGCTGCTGGACAACAACAAGGGGCCGAGCCCGAAGACCGGGCAGCTGGACAACCGCGGCAGCCAGTTCTATCTGGCGATGTACTGGGCGCAAGCCCTGGCCGAGCAGAAGGACGACCCGGTGCTGGCTGCACACTTCGAGCCGCTGGCGAAGACGCTTGCCGCCAACGAGCAGAAGATCGTCGCCGAGTTCGCCGCGGTGCAGGGCAAACCGGTGGACATCGGCGGCTACTACTTCGCCGACCCCGCTCGTGTCGAAGCCGTGATGCGCCCCAGCGCCACGTTGAACGCAGCGCTGGCAGCAGCGCAAGGCTAAGGCATCGAGCGCGCCCCGCGTCGCTGCAGGCCGTTCAGGACAGGCAGTAGGCGACGACGCGGCGGAACAGGTCGTGCCCCAGCGCCCAGGCCGAGGCCGCGGCCAGCGCGGCGCCGGCCAGCCGCACGGCCCAGACACTGGCTTGCAGCGCGCCGGCAGCGCTGCCGGCCAGGCGTGCAAAGGCCCAGGGCGCAAGGCCCAGCCCGGCCGCGCTGGCTGCGGCAAAACCGGCCATCGCCGCCGCTCCGCTCCAGGCCGAGTTGGCCAGCGCCGCCACCACCAACGCCGACTGCAGCAGCCCGCAGGGCCAGGCCACCCATAGCAAGCCGGCCGCCGAGGCGCGCGCCGGACCCTGCATGCGCTGCCAGCCGCCGTCGGTCTGCTGCGGTGCCAGGCGGCGCGTGCTGCGCCCCAGGTTTTCCAGCCAGGCCGGCTGCCGCCCTTGCCACAGCAGCCACAGGCCCAGGCCAAGCGCGGCGCAATGCAGCAGCGTCCACAGCGGCCGCAGCACCGGCGACAGCTGGCCCAGCTGCGCCAGCAGGCTCACGCTCGATGCCGCCGCCGCACCCGCAGCGGCGTAGCCGGCGACGCGAGCCAGGTGGAAGGCCGCCGGCGACATGTAGGGCGCGTGGCGCCGGCAACCGCGCAGCAGCGAGGCGCTGGCCGGGCCGCACATGGCGGCACAGTGCGGTGCGCCGGCCGCACCCAGCATCAAGGCACTGAGGATGAGGGCGAAGTCCATGACCGTCGCTGTCTACGGCATCCCGGCGTCAGTGTCGGGATGACTGCACAGCAGCAGGGCCAGCGCCGCACCGGCAGCGATGACCGCCCAGAACACGAAGAAGGCCAGCGTGTAGACGGCGCGCGGCGACAGGTCCAGCAGTTCGCCGCCGAACCAGCGCAGGTCTTGCGGGTCGACCAGCGCGAACACCAGCATCTCCAGCACGGCGGCCATCAGGAAGGCCGCCCACAGCACGCTCATCGAACGCAAGCGCAGGCGTGTGTCGTCCATGGTGCGGGCCCTGCGACAGCCGGTCAGCGCCGGGGCGTGGCCGCGTGGTTGCGCCCCTGCATCGCGGGCAGCAGCGTGGCGTCCTCGGCCTTCAGCTCGGTCGCCGGCCGCGTCAGCACTTCCTCAGCACCGTCCACGGCAATGGCGACAGTGATCAGGCCGGCCACCACCACCAGCGCAGGCCCGCCGAGCACCAGCCAGACCATGCCCACGCGCCACCACGGCGGGCTGGCGGCATCCGGTCGCGTGGATGAATCGGTCGACGCTGTGTTCATGACGGGGTTTCTCCGTGGGTAACGCTTCAGCGCGGCAGCACGAAGGTGGATTCCTCCACCGTGCGCGCCACCGGCGCATCGGGTCGCGGGTTCAGGCGCTGGACTTCGAAGGCGATGGGGTGCGCACCGACGGCCTGGGAGCTGGCGGTCTGCGGCGGCACGCGCACCGACACCGTCATCCAGCGGGCTTCGGCCGGCTGCACTTCGACCGTGTCGCTGCCTTCGATGCGGATACCGTCCAGGCCGCGCACGGCCACGCGGTAGCGCTGCGGTTGTTCGGTGGCGTTCATGACCTGCAGCCGGTAGACGTTTTCGATCCAGCCGTCGTCGACCAGGCGCGCCAGCGAGGCGCGGTCGCGCACGACGTCGACGCGGAAGGGACTGCGCAGCGCCATGCTGGTGATCATGCCCACCACCAGTAGCAGCAGGATGGTGGTGTACACCAGCACACGCGGGCGGAACACGCGACGCAGGCGCTCGCCGGGCGACAGGTGCTGCGCCATCGCGTTCTGCGTGTCGTAGCGGATCAGCCCGCGCGGGTAGTCCATCTTGTCCATCACGCCGTTGCACACGTCGATGCAGGCGGCGCAGCCGATGCATTCGTACTGCAGGCCCTTGCGGATGTCGATGCCGGTCGGGCAGACCTGCACGCACAGGCCGCAGTCGATGCAATCACCCTTGCCGAGCGCCTTTCGGTCGGCCTTGCGCGAGCGCGAGCCGCGCGGCTCGCCGCGCTCGGGGTCATAGCTGATGATCAGCGTGTCCTTGTCGAACATCACGCCCTGGAAGCGCGCGTAGGGGCACATGTACTTGCAGACCTGCTCGCGCAAGAAGCCGGCGTTGCCGTAGGTGGCGAAGCCGTAGAACAGCACCCAGAAGCTCTCCCAGGGCCCAAGCGCGAACTGCGACACTAGCTGCGCCAGCGTCTGGATCGGTGTGAAGTAGCCGACGAAGGTGAAGCCGGTCCACAGCGCGATGGCGATCCAGGCCGCCTGCTTGGCCGCGGCGCGCCAGCTGCGATCGAAGTTCCACGGTCCGGCGTCGCGCTTCATGCGCGCGATGCGGTCGCCCTGGATCTTGCGCTCCACCCACATGAAGATCTCGGTGTACACGGTCTGCGGGCAGGTGAAGCCGCACCACAGCCGGCCGGCCACGGCGGTGAACAGGAACAGCGCGTAGGCCGAGATGATCAGCAGCGCCGTCAGGTAGATGAAGTCCTGCGGGTACAGGACCATGCCGAAGATGTAGAAGCGGCGTGCCCCCAGGTCGAAGAGCACCGCCTGGCGCTCGTTCCACTGCAGCCACGGCAGCCCGTAGAAGACCAGCTGCGTGGCCCAGACCATGGCCCAGCGCCAGCCGGCGAACCAGCCGCTGACGGCGCGCGCGTAGATCTTCTGCTGCTTGACATACATCGAGACGACGGACACCACCGCGTCGTCGCTGTTCTCGTCGGCAGCAGCGCCCCCCGCGCCGCTGGCGGCGGGCTTGGACGCGGCCGTCGTGGGATTCAACCCGGCTGCCTACTTGGCCGCCACGGCCGCGGTCTGCGAAAGGCTCCAGACATAGGCCGCCAGCACATGGATCTGCTCGGCGCTCAGGCGCTCGCCGAAGGCCGGCATGACGTTGGTCTTGCCGGAATTGATGATCGACACGATCGCCGCCTCGCCCCAGCCGTGCAGCCAGACCTTGTCGCTCAGGTTCGGTGCACCCAACGCCGGGTTGCCTTTGCCCTCGGGGCCATGGCAGGCAGCGCAGACCGTGTACTTCGGCTTGCCCAGCTGCGCCGCGGCACTGTTGTGCGCGCTGCCCGACAGGCTCAGCACGAAGTTGGCCAGGTTGCGCACGTCCTCGGCCGTGCCCACCGCGGCGCCCAGCGGCGGCATCACGCCGCTGCGGCCCTTGGTGATGGTCTCGGTAATGGTCTCGAGCGAGCCGCCGTGGAGCCAGTCGCCGTCGGTCAGGTTGGGGAAGCCCTTGCTGCCGCGCCCGTCCGAGCCGTGGCATTGCGCGCAGTTGTTGCCGAACAGGCGCTCGCCGATGCCCATGGCCGCGCTGTCGTTGGCCAGCTCCTCGGCCGACTTGCCGCTGAACTTGGCGAAGATCTGCGCGATCTGCTCCTGCGCGCGCTGCTGCTCGGTCTTGTACTGGCCGACGCTGGTCCAGCCCAGCGTGCCGGGGAACCTGCCCAGGCCCGGGTACAGCGCCAGGTAGATGCCGGCGAAGACCACGGTGATGATGAACAACCACAGCCACCAGCGCGGCAGCGGGTTGTTCATCTCCCTCAAGTCCACGTCCCAGACATGGCCGGTGGTGTTGTCGTCGGCCATGACCTTGCGCTGGCTGGCCACGAACAGCAGCCACAGGCACCAGACCAGGCCCAGCACCGTGGCGGCGGCGACGAAGATCGACCAGCCGCTGTGAAAGAAGTCGCTCATCGTTTTTCTCCGTGGGCGTCGAGGCCCGATTCGTCGTCGGCAAAGGGCAGGCGTGCCGCTTCGTCGAAGGCCTCGCGCCGCTTCGAGCTCCAGCTCCAGGCCCAGATCGCCAGGAACAGCACCAGCCCGAGCAGCAGCACGATCACGCGCATGTCGTTGACGTCCATCGCCGCCCCCTCACTTGACCGCCGTGCCCAGGCCCTGCAGATAGGCGATCACCGCCTCCAGCTCGGTCCTGCCCTTGACGGCCTCGCCGGCACCGGCGATGTCGGCATCGCTGTAGGGCACGCCCAGCGTACGCAGCGCATTCATCTTCGGTGCCATCTCGGCCGGGTCGAGAGCGGCCTTGTCCAGCCAGGGATAGGCCGGCATGTTCGATTCGGGCACCAGGTCGCGCGGGTTGATCAGGTGGATGCGGTGCCATTCGTCGCTGTACTTGCCGCCGACGCGCCACAGGTCCGGCCCGGTGCGCTTGCTGCCCCACTGGAACGGGTGGTCATAGACATATTCTCCGGCCAGCGAGAAGGCGCCGTAGCGCAGCGTCTCCGATCGGAAGGGCCGGACCATCTGCGAATGGCAGTTGTAGCAACCCTCGCGGATGTAGACGTCGCGCCCGGCCAGCTGCAGCGCGCTGTACGGCTTCAGGCCCTCGACCG
>Ga0315912_10002756_pt1 | contig 18262 bp, 12 predicted proteins | sample VfabasoilMG_FD_204469 | JGI IMG/M metagenome (GOLD analysis project Ga0315912, IMG submission 204469) | Garden soil microbial communities collected in Santa Monica, California, United States - V. faba soil | ecosystem: Environmental > Terrestrial > Soil > Garden | place: USA: California...
CGCGGGATGCTCATGGCCACGCTGCGGGTACTCACGAACGTCATGATCGCGGTGCGCTCCTGGAAGCAGGGCCGGTCCGCGAGCGCACGCGGGGCCTCGGCCAGCTGAATTACCGCCCCAGCTTCACGACGCGCTTCGTGGCCTCGCCCGCGGTACCGGTGAAGCGCACCCAGTAGATGCCCGCGCCGGCGGCCGTACCCCGGTCGTCGCGGCCATCCCAGTGCACGTCGCCGCCGCTCGTGGCCATGCGGCGCACGACGCGTCCGGTCGCATCGTGCACGCGCACCTCGCCTGCACCCGGCGCGTAGACGTCGAGCGTGCTCGCGAACGGTGACGGCCCCGCGCGGAACGCCGCGAGCGGCGCGCTGCACGGCCCACCGAGGATGGTGTAGGGCACGCGCTGGCTTGTTTGGTCGGTGTGGCCGGACTCGTCGTGCGCGGTGACGCACAACTGCCCCGGCGTGGCGGTCGGGCCCAGGCACGGGACCGTCATGGGAGCACCGATCACACCCGGCCGGAACTCGCCCAGCCGCACCGAGCCTCCAGAAGCAGGCTCGAAGTCGAACGTCACCCACGTGACCGTATCGGGATCCGTGACCGCGTAGCGCACCTGGAACGGGTCGCCCGGCGCGCCCTGGTCGCCGGGGCGTATGGAAAGAATCTCGAGCAAAGGCGGGCGGTCCACCTTGCCCATGACGGTGAAGCCGAACCGCACGTTGCTGGGGGCCAGCGGCACGTAGCGGTCGTCGCAGACGTCGCACGAGTCCGTCATGACGCGGTAGAGGAAGCCGCGGAACGTGGCGCTGCGCGCATCGTGTCGCGTGACTTCGGCATTGGGCGCGAACCACGGCATGCTGAAGTCGCCGCGCGCCGCCATCGTGCCGGCCACGCGCAGCCAGACGCCGGTCACGGTGAGGAAGCTGTCGGGAATACTCGCCGTGCCGTACGCGGCCAGCCGCGTGCTCCAATGGCTGCCGAACCAGCGCGCCATCGTGCCCGGGCCGCGTTCGCCCACCTTGAGCAGGCCCTCGCCCTCCACCGTGAACGAGTCGGCGGGAATCTCGTCGTGCCACACGCCGATCTCGGGGGATACTTTCTGCAACATGCGCTCCAAGTTCAGCCGCCCGTATGCGGTGGGTGCGTCGAAGCCGGGGGCACCCACGTCGTCGGCGGACTCGCGGATGACGTGCTGGAAATCAGTGTCGGCGAGGTCAGGGCGCACCGCGGCCAGCAACCCCACCGCGCCCGCCACATGCGGGGCCGCGAACGATGTGCCGGAAGCCGGCACGTAGCCCGGGTAGCTCGCACCGAAGAAACTCGGGTACGTCATGAACGTGGTCCACACTTCCAGTCCTGGGGCCAGGAGATCGAGGCTTTCGGGGTAAGAAGAAAAAGCCGTGCGCTGGTCGGACGCATCGCTTGCTCCCACCGAGATCGCGAGCCCATCGTGGGCATACGCGGCCGGGAACAGTGCCAATGTCGGGAAGTCGAACCCCGAGTTGCCCGAAGCACACACGGGGATGCAACCCTTCGTGATCGCGTACGTGAGCGCCATGCGCTCGGCGCGGCTCGGCGCGTCGCCCGCGAACGACAGGTTCAGCGCGCGCGCCCCCACATCGGCTGCGTGCAGGAACGCCCTCGCGATGTCGAAGCTGGAGGCTTCGCCCGAATGCCCGGGCGCGATCTTGATCGGCACGATGCGGCAGCCCGCATTGGCTGCCCCATCGCCGCCGCACACGCCCGCAACACCCGACGTCGGGGCGAAGTGCGCACCGTCGTTCGTGCGCGCCGCCATCACACCCGCCACCGGCGTGCCGTGACCGTAGAGGTCCGTCACCGAACCATCGGGGTCGTCGGTGACATTCAACGAGTCCACGATGCGGCCGCTCCCGTCCGGCATCGTGCCGCCCAGTTCGGGATGTGACGGGTCGATACCGGTGTCGGCCACGGCCAGCTTGATCGCGTTGCTCCCGACACTCGTGCGCCAGGCCTCGAGCGCATGGATGTCGGCGCCGGCGATGCCGCCCATGGGGCCGGCGGGCCCGAGGTTGCGCAACGGCCACTGGCGACCGTCGCGCACGTAGGGATCACTCGGCAGCGTGTCGAGGGACGTTGCGCGTGCGGGTGACCTCGCTGCGCCATAGCGAGCGAGTGCCACCGAACGCGTGACGTTGTGTTCGGCCCAATCCACCAGCGGATCGTTCACCAATGCGGCCAGCGCCGAAGTGGCAAGTGCGGCGTCCGGGGCCTCGACCAGCACGATGCGTTCCGGATGGAAGCCATACGCCTCGGGCAATCCCCCGGGGCTGATGGCCAGCCGCTCGGCCATGACACGCGTCGCACGCACGCCGAGCGAGGCGAAGCGAGCGCGGGCCGCCGCCGGCACGGCGCCCGCGTGCGTGAGGCGGAAGCCGGGCGCGCCCACCGCGAGCGGCGAGAGTTGAACGACCAACTCGCGCGCGGGCTCGGCCGCGCGGGCGGTGGGTGCGAACGCGGTCAGTGCCAGAGAGTAGGTGACAAGAATCAGGAAGCGCATGGGATTCCGTCGGGGAGGAGCGAGTGTTCAGCGAGGAGTCTAGGGCTCACGCGAGTCGCGCCGCCAGATGCAGTTGGTTCACAGAGTGACTACTGAGTAGTCGGTCTCGGTGACGACGCCGTCGGGAGTGCGCAACACGCGCCTTGACGCGAGATTGACCTTGACGGCCCCAGACCGCTGGCTTGCCGCGGCTCGATACCTGTTCGCTGCGTGCCCGCGAGCGTGTCGAGCGCGCCCGCTCGCGGCAGGTTGGCGTGCAGATCGCTCGCGTTCTCATCCGAGGCCGCGTTTCGCGATCTGGGGGCATGTGAGAGCGCCAAAATTGCGTGTGCTTCAATCATGCATCGCCCCCGCGATATCTCGCCCCCGCGGGAGCACGACATGAAGTCCTTCTCGCTGTCGAGTGTCGCCGACCACCTCATGCCCAAGGGTCTCGCTGAGGCGGTTGCGAACGAGAGTCTCGGCACCGCCGACGTGTTGGCATGGATCGCCGAGTTCGACGCCCGCAAGCTGTACCTGCCTGCGGCCTACCCCACGATGTACGACTACTGCCTCCGCGAGCTGCGCATGTCCGAGGACCGGGCGAGCAAACGCATCCGTGCGGCCCGCACCGCCCGCGAGTTCCCGGCGATCTTCGAGATGGTGGCCGACCGGCGGCTCAGCCTGAGCGCCGTGGTCACGTTGGCGCCGAAGCTCAACCGCGAGAACGCAGCCGAGTTGCTCGCGGCAGCGGCCCACAAGACCCGCGCCGAGGTCGAGCTCCTGCTCGCCGAGCGATTCCCCAGCCGGGACGTTCCCACCTCCTTGCGCCCTCTGCCGGCGCAGCTTGTAGAACGCACACTCGCGGTCGTGCCTCCGAACACGTCCGCCAAGAACGTGGACGCATCGACGCCGTCGATGTCACCCGCCGGGCTGCTCTCGCCGGCCCCAACGGAGGAAAGTGCAAATTCACCCGCCCCGGGGCGGGTGAATCCGGCGTGCAGCGCCCAGGTCGGACCGCCCGAGGTAAGCCATGCCCCACGCCCACGCGTGGCCCCGCTCTCAGCCGGCCGGTACGAGCTGCGAGTCACGCTCGACCAGGCGTCGCACGACAGGCTTCGCCGACTGCAAGAGTTGTTGTCGCACACCCTCCAGTCGAGCGACCTTGCGGCCGTGCTCGGGCGCGCGCTCGAGATGGCGATCGAGCAACTCGAGAAACGGCGTCGTGTCGCCTCGTCCTGCAAGGGAACGAAGCGGCCCGCGCACGGCACCCGCCACATCCCCGCCCGCGTCCGTCGTGCCGTTCACGAGCGCGATGGAGATCGATGCACGTTCGTGAGCTCGAGCGGTAGGCGCTGTGAGGAGCGACGCTTCCTGGAGCTCGACCACGTGCTCCCGGCCGCGCGCGGCGGGCAGGCGACGGTCGCGAACCTGCGACTGCGCTGCCGGGCGCACAACCAATACGAAGCCGAGCGCACGTATGGCGCCGGGTTCATGCGCGAGAAGCGGCAGGCGGCGAGGGCCAGAGCGGAAACGGCGAGCATGCTGCGCGGGGTCGAAGTGGAGCGCACCCGACAAAGCGCGGGCTAGCGAAAAAGCGTTTTGATCGCTCCCCACGTCTTGTTGCGCACGGGCGTAAGCAGGCAGTCCGCGGTGTTGCTTTGCCAGGCCAGCATGCTCTGCCCTGGAAGCGGCGACACATGCACGAACGGAGGCGTTTCGGAGTCATAGAACTCGACGCCTCGCAGGACGATGCAAGCGCGCGCCGAACAACCTTCACAGGATCCCACGCCGGTGGTCTTGTCGAAGCGGAGCACAATTGCCACCACGAAGCTCTCGACATGGGCCTTCATCGAAAGCGTGCCCGTTTGGTCGCCACCCCCGGCGAGGATCTCGACTCGCGGCGGGCTGTCGTGCTTCGTCAACAGAAGCCCACTGCTGAGTTGACTGCCCCAAGGGTCCAGACAGAGAGCATCCTCGGGCCGCCAGTTGGCGGACGCGGTCAATGCTCCCGCGCGACACCCCGATGCCGCCACCTGCCACCACGCGGATGGCTGTTCCGCTGCGATGAAGACATCGAGCGAGCAAGCGAATCCAGGTGTGAAGTACCCCACCGAATCCCGGACCGCCGAGACAATGATCCTCGCCTGCCCGACGTTGGTGTCGCAGGCGAATTGGCGAACAAGGATGCCCGCGCCGCACTCGTCCCAACCGAGCCTCGCCCACTCCGCGTGAGCGGTGCGCGGCCCGATGAGGACGCACGCGCTTGAAAGCAGGAGGACTGCCCGCACTGCCCGAAACGCGCGTCCCACGGCTGCCCCCTCGCACTCGGCGCTGGATCCCACGCTCGATTCGCGTCACGCCAAGCGTATCGGACCACGACAGCCGGCCGCTACGGCCAAACGCTCTGGAAAGCGCCGCCCGCGACCCCTCACCTACCTCAAATCCGCGCTCTCGAATCGCGTCCGCGCCGCGTTGGAGATCCGCAGCTCGTCCAGCGTGCCGTTCAACGCGTAGAACGGCAGCAGCGCGATGGACGGGTCCTGCCGCAGGTCGCTGCCGAACTCGGTGAGCCGGCGCGTGTCGAGCACGTTGCCCATCACGAGCGGGGCGGTCGAGGGGCGGATGCCGTTCGCGAGTGCGGCCTGCGAGTCGAGCCGGCCGTCCACGTAGAACTTCACGATCTCGCCATCCAACGTGGCGGCCACGTGAACCCAGCGGTTCAGGGGCACGGTCGTCGTGGACATGAAGCTCTGGGTGCCGGCGGCGAGTTCGGGCGTGAACGAGAACATCAGCCGGCCGCTCGAGAGCGAGAGCACCTCGCTGTCGAACCAGCCCGGGCTCGGCGTGGTGGCCGAGCCGATCTTCCGGCCCACCACACCGAAGAGCCAGCTCTGCTCGTTCGGCGTCGGTGTCCATCGCGCGGCGATCACCGACAACTCGTAGCGCGAGACGTCGCGCAGGTAGAGCCAGGTCTCGATCGTGAACCCGCGCGGCGATTCCATGACCGGGTTGTACGGCACGATCGCGAACGACTGTGCCGTGGCAGTGAACGAGCGCGCGTTCCGGTAGCGGCCGAACTCGATGCGCGCATCCGGGCCCGACGTGCCCGTGAGCCGGAACGGCGAATCGTCCGAGAGGGAGTTGCCGCCACGTTCGTCGAACCGCCACAGGCCGACCGTGACCGAGTCCGCCTCCGGCGGCGTGGCCGGCGCGGGCGGCGGTGTGAGGGGACGCGGCTGGCCATCGTGCGACTTGCCGCACGAAGCGAGCACCAGTCCCAGCAGCAGCGCGGCGATCGCCGTCGCACGAAGACTCATCGCAGCATCCCCATCTGCTGGAGCTTCAACCGCACCTCCTCGAGCTTCGCCGTGTTCCCCGTGCGCGCGAACGCGACCGCCATGCGCCGGAGCGTGTTGGGGTCGTCGGTCGCCTGGGAGACCGGGGCCCACACGCGCGCCGCCGCCGCTTCATCCCCTCGCATCGCCGCCACCCAGCCGCGGATCACCTGAGCTTCGGCCGTGCCCGGATGCACGCGTTCGAGCCGGTCAAGATACTCCTGTGCGCCCGTGGGGTCCTGCATGCCGAGCCGGTTGTCCGCGGCCATGAGCAGCGCCTCGGCATCGGCCGGGTTCAGCGACAGCAATTGATCGAGGTACCCCTGTGCGGCGGCGCGGTTCCCTTCTGCCATCTCGTACATCGCGAGGAACGCGCGCGGCTCGCGTGCGTGATCGTCACAGAGCGCCCGCGCGCGGGCGCGATGCACGGCCGAGAGCGTGTCGTTGCCCATCCACGCGGGTTCGGTGCCGAATCCCTCGCCGACTTCGTAGACCACGGCCGGCCAGTGCCGGGTGGCGGCGCGCACGGTGAGCCCGGGGGTGGCACTCGTGGTGTCGAGCAGCCACTCGAACCGCGGCCGCATCTGGGCTTCCGGCCACGAGAAGTAGAGCCAGCGGGCATGAACGCGTTTCGCGGCGTCGGACCATTGCGACAGCGTGTCGGCGAGCGGGAGCACGGCGGTCTCCAGCCCGGCGTACCAACCGAAATGGGATTTCCGCGCCATCACCTTGTCGCCCGGTTTCACGTAGGGCTTCACCTGGCGCGCGGCTTCCAGCACCTCGACCGGCAGCTGGTCGAGCGTGCGTGCGGCGAATGCGCGCGTGTACGCGAGCGTGGGCAACAACACCGCCGGCAACAACAGCAGTTTCCACCACACGCCCGCGAGCGGCAGCGCGAATCTCGGCGAGGCGAAGGCGTAGGCTGCCAGGATCGCCCACATCGGTAACACGGCGAGCGAGTAACGCTCGGAGTGGAACACCGGCACGAGCGTGCAGAACAAGAGCCCCATGGCCAGCAGCACCGGGCGGATCGCGACCATCGTGCGGTCGCGCCACGCGAACACCAGTCCGACGGCGGCGACCAGGGCCAACGGCCAGCCGGTGAGCACGCGCGCATCGAGGCGCAGATGGTCGAACACGTTGAAGGCCAGGCGCGAGGCCACCGCGACCGGGTCGCGGGAGATCACCGACCACAACGTGGGGAACTGCGACTCGTAGTCGCGGGCGTAGATGTCCCAGACGATCCCCTTGGGCCGCGCGAACACCTCGTACGCGATGTTGTGTTGGAGCTTGGTCTGCTGGGGTCCGGCCTGCGAGATGGACCACGCGAGCCACGGCACCACCGGCAACAGGAACGCGCCGCCGAATACGAGCGCCTGCCGCAGCCGTTGTTCACGCGGCGCGCCGGTCCAACCGAGGCCCACGGCGACGAGCCCTGCGGGCAGCAGCACGATGCTGTTGTAGCGCGTGAGGAACGCCGCAGCGGCCAAGAGCCCGGCGGCAGCCAGCCGGCGCTCGGAAGGCGCGTGCGACTTGGAGCCGTCTTCTCGCGTGCGGTTCGCCGCGCCGAAGAGCGCCCACAGTGAGGCGGCTTGAAGCGCCAGCGCGGGCGCATCGGTCGTGACACTCCAGCCGTAGCGGAAGAACTGCGCGTTGGTGGCGAGGAACACGACCGTGAGCAGTCCCGTGGCAGCTCCCATGCGGCGCGTGGCGAGCGAACCCCAGCAGGCGAGCGCGACGGTCATGGAGACCGCAGCGAGCAGCTCGGCCGCGGTGAACAGGTCGGGCACCACGATGCCGATCACGGCGAGCAGCATCTCGAAGAGCGGGCCCACGACGGCATAGCGCGCCGGGTCCAGGTGACCGTGCAGCAGCGCGCGCGCACCGGGGCCGTATGACCCGTAGAAGTCCGTCTCGGTGAAGACGTCGCCCACCACGTGGGGCCCGAAGGCGACGGCCAGGACGGCCACGGCGAACAGCGCCACCATGCCCCACGTGGCCCAGGTCAGCACCGGCCACGCAGACGGCGGCGTGCCGTGCCACTGGATTCGCACGGCAGGGGCGGAGACGGCGCGGGCGGCGGGCCGGCGGGCGGCGCGGCTCACGCGCGGGCCGGCCGAGACGGTCGGGAGTGCATGGGCGGGGATTCTAGCGAAGCCGCGCAGGGCGCGCTGATGCGGGGCGTGGGGAGCGGCCCGCATCGCCCCGTCCCGGGGCGAGGTCCGCGTCTGCCCGGCGGACCTTCGCCCCCTTCACGGAGTCGGCGGCAAGGCCCAAGGGCCTCGCCGCCGGAAGCCGGTGAGAGAGAGCGGAGAGCCGGCCTCCTCCGTCGAATAGCGCCCGTGGGGAGGAGGCGCCATCCGATACGACGTCTGGGTGCTCCTCCCTGGAGAGATCGGAGGTGCGACCCCCGGGGTTCGCCTTCTCGACCGCCTCGGCAGCCCGCCCTTGGCAGGGGATGGCCGGAGGACCGACGACGCGATCGGCGAGACCCGGTATGTTGTGACAACAGCTCACGACTTCCGACGACTTCCGAAAAGATCGGCGACTCGGATGCGCCGAACGCGGGGCTCTTGTGCAAGCCTCGGGCCAAGTTGCCGAATCGTGAGCGAAGCCGATGCGCGAGAACCGGATAGGAAACTTTCTTCCGTCAGGCATGCATTCACGAATCTGGATTCTCGCTCCGAACCGTCAGCCCTGCCGACACTGCCCGGTCTCCAGCGCGTCGCTGGGAGAGCGCACATATGAATTCGCTGGATCCGAAATCAGCCGGACTCTGCGCGAGCTGTCGCCACGCGCGGCGGGTGGCCACGCCGCGGAGCGAGTTCCTGCTCTGCGAAAGGTCGCGCACGGACTCGAGTTACGAGCGCTACCCGCGCCTGCCCGTGCTCTCCTGCCCGGGCTACGACAGGGGCGAGGGCCCCGTGGATATGGGCCGGGAGCGCGACGAGCCCACCTCATAGGGCCCGGGCCGTGAAGTGACGGCCTCGCTTACGGCAGGACGACCAGTCGCGCCACCCGCGTGAGCCCCGGCGTGATGAAGCGTGCGAAATAAAGCCCCGCCGGCAGCCCCGAACCGGTCCGATCCGTCGCCTGCCAGCGGATCTGGTGCCGGCCCGCCGGCCACTCGCCCTCGGCCAGCGTGGTCACGCGCCGGCCGTTCGGGTCGTAAATGGCCAGCGATACCTGGCCGGATTGCGGCAAGTCGAATGCGAACATCGTGCTGCGGTGGAGCGGGTTGGGCGCGGGCGGGGCGAACCGGAGCGCGCTGGGCGCGTCGTCCACGTCGCCGTTGCCCGCGACATGCGCGCGCAGCACGACGCGGAGCGTGTCGTGCGCGACCGCACCCGGCAGGGCTTCATCGGCGACCGCCAGGCGCAGTTCGGCGAAGTGGTCGGTGTCGGGAATCATGCCAGTGGAGTTGAAGACGATCCCGTACGTGACGCCTTCGGGGATCAGTCCGGGTGTGCTGCCGAACGTGAACGCGGTCTCTCCGGCCACGAACTCCGCCGTGCGCAGGAGCCTCGCCTGGAGGCTCGAGTAGCCGCGGTTGAACACGCGAGCCGGGAGCTCGGTGGAACTGTTCTGCGAGACGACGCCGAAGTCGAGCGTGTCGCTGCTGACCGAGACCAGCGAGTCGAGTGACGGCACCGCGTGCGCGAGCACCCGGCCCGAGAGCAGCACGGCCTTGGACGTGGTGTCGAGGTCGTTCGAGCTGACGGTGAGCGTGCCCGACTTGGCCCCCGTCGAGGCGGTGGACATGTCGATCGCGTGCGCGGCGGGCGGGTTGGAAGCGAGGTTCGTGAACGGGCCCGCGGGCGCGGTGAACCCGGCCGGCGCGGAGAGCGAGTACGCGAGTGTTGCCGCCGGCGGCAACGGCAGGTCGTCCACGTTGAGCGTGCGCGTCGAGACCGCACCGGTGATGACGTCCCCGAAATCCAGCGCACTCTCGCAGGCGAGCTTGGCGGGCAGTTGCAGCGTGGCGATCACCGGGATGTGGTCGGAGGCTTGGCGCAATGCCGCGGCCACGGCCAGCCCCACCGCGGTATTGAAACCACCGCCGTCGATGGACTGGTTGAAGTGCTGGCCGTCGTTGCCGTAGGGCCCGTAGCCGCCGGGCAGGCCGCCGACGACCATGTCGAGCCCCAAGCCGTCGCTGAGGCTGTAGGAGTTGAGGATCAGGTCGAAGCGATCGTCCATGCCGCCCGTGCTGCCCACGCACGGCGAGCCCGCGCAGGGCGACTGCGTGTGGAAGGACGCATAGACGGGGTTGTTCCACACGCCCGTCATCGTGAGCGGGTCGCGCAGCCGGCCGTCGTTGTCGGCCTGCGACTCGGTGAGCCGCGTGTAACCGGTCTCGTACGTGCCGTAGAAGTTGCTGTCGCCGCCCAGGAGCAGGTTCGTGCCCGCGGGCGCGGTGTTGAGCGTGTTGCGTAGGTTCGTGCACTCCAGCGTCCGCGTCGCGGAATCGGACGGCACGGTGCTGCCGTCGCCGGCCTTGAAGTGCATGCTGTAGATGCGGAACGACGCGGAGTTGGCGAGGTAGCCGCGCGGACGCACGAGTGCGACCAGCACCTGGCGAGGCCCGCCCGTGTTCACCGCGCTCAGGTTGCTGATGGTGACCGCGAGCGAGTCGTAGTAGATGGCACTCTGCGTGCTCAAGATGAACGTCGAGCTGCCACCCTTCCACACCTTGCCCGGCAGCATGAGCTTGAGGTTGGCGGTGAACGAGTCCGCCGCGGGCGCGGTGAGCAGCTCCTGCACGATCATCACGTCGGGATCGAGCCCCGGGATGATCTGCAGCAGGTGCGGCCGGCGGGCCGGGACCGCGGCGTCGTCATAGGCGAGCAGGTTGTACGTGACGACGCGCAGCGCGTGCGAGGGCGTGGCCGCAAGCGAGAGCAGTACCCCGGCGAGCAGCATGCCGAGCCACCGCCGGCACCAGCGGGGAGCCAGGGAACGGATGCGCTCGGGGTGGCTCGTCATCTCGGCTTGCTTCTCCTGAAGGAGCCTTAGGGCGAAGGGCCGGGCGGGGGTTCGGGCCCGCCCGGCCGCAGGGGAATCATCTCACGATGGCGATGCGGGCCGACTGGGGTTTCATGCCGGCCGTGCTGAGCCGGATGAAGTAGAGCCCCGCGCCCAGGGCGGACCCGTTCTCGCTCCTGCCGTTCCAGCGCACGCTGTAGCGCCCGGGCTCCAGCGGGGCCTCGAGCAGCGAGGCCACCCGGCGGCCGGCGGCGTCGAACACCTCGAGCCGGGTGTCGCCACTCTGGGCCAGGTCGAAGCGCAGCACGCTCTCGCCCGCGAGCGGATTGGGCGCCGGCGCCTTCAAGAGCGTGGCGGTGGGCAGCCGCGGCTCGACGCCGACGGCTGAACTCTGCCGGCGAGCGCTGAGCGAGACCTGGAGCGGGGTGGCGGGCTGGGCCCCCGGCAGTGGCTCGTCCGCGCTCGTGAACGTGAGCGTGGCCGAGTAGGTGGAATCCGCCGTCGCACCCGCTTCGTCGAACGTCACGCCGAACGTGGCCCCGGTGCCGCCCAACTGCTGGGGCGTGCTCCCGCTCAGGAGGAACCGGCCGTCGCCGCCGACGATCGCCGCGGCCGAGACCAGAAGCTGCGCCTGGAGCGCGTCGTGGCCCTGGTTGTGGACGCGTACCTCGAGTGCCGGGAACTCGCCCGTCGCGTGCGTGCCGAAGTCCAGGTCGCCCGCCACCACCACACTCAGCGAATCCAGTGACGGCACCGCGTGCCGCAGCACCGTGCCGGAGAGCGAGACGTTCCGGTTCGGGTTCTCGAGCGCGTTGCTCGAGACCTGGAGCGTGCCGGCCTTGGAGCCCGGCGTGCTCGTGTCGAGACCGATCGCGTGCAGGTTCGAACTACCCGCGGCCGCGGCCTGCGCACCCGCGGGCGCAGCGAATCCCGAGGGCGCCGTGAACTGGTACTGGAGCGTCTCGCCGGGAATGCTCGCGGGGTTGCTGGCCTCGAGCGCGAGTTCGGCCACCGCACCCGTGATCACGCTGCCGAAGCCGAGTGAGCTGGACGAGAGTGCCAGCATGGCGGGAAGGCTCAGGTCCACGCGGACGGGAAGGTGGTCGCTCACCGAGTGGAGCGCGGACGCGTAGGCCGCGCCCTCGGGGATCGTGGGCGCGTCCATGATGCTGTTGTTGTGGTGCAGGCCGTCATTGCCCACCGCCACGTAGCTGCTCGCCACCAACTCGACGCCGAGGCCATCCTTGAAGTTGTACGTGGGCAGGATGAGGTCGAACCGGTCGTCCATGCCGCCGGTGCTCGCACCGCTGGCGCAGCCGGTGTCGCCGGTCTTGCACGGTGACTGCGTCCACGCCAGCATCATGGACGTGTTGTCCTGCCAGCTGATGCCCTGCAGGCCGAGCGGGTCGTAGAGCCGGCCGTCGTTGTCGGCCTGGTTCTCGAGCAGCTTCACGAAGCCGGGCTCGGTGCCGCTGTAGAAGTTGAAGTCGCCCATGACCAGCGCGTGCGTGCCGGGCGGGAGCGCGTTCAATGTATCGCGCAGGCCCGTCGCCTCGGCCAGCCGCTGCGCCTCGAATCCCTGCGAAGCCTTCAAGTGCAGCGAGTACACACGGATCTCGGGCGCGGCCGCGCCGTAGCCGAGCGGCCTGAGACGGTAGACGTGGACGTACCGCAGCAGGTTCGCGGGGTTCGGGTAGAACGCCCACTGGCCGACCAGCTCCAGCTTGGAGGGCTTGTAGAAGAGCTCGGAGTCGGTGTCGCCGCCGTTCATGAACACCGAGCGGGCCCACTGGCCCGGCTCCATGGTGTTCAAGCTGGCGAGGAACTGCGTGCAGCCCGCGTCCGAGGTCATCTCGCAGGCCACGACCATGTCGGCGCCCAGGGGGGCCAGGACGGTGCGGAAGAGCGGGTCGCGTGCCGCGCCGGTCGTGCCCGGGTAGTTCAAGATGTTGTAGTTCACCACCCGCAGGGCATGGGCGGGCGAGGCGAGGAGCAGCGTCAGGGACAGCGCGGACAACAGGCCGAAGGCCGGTGTCCGACGGGGCTCGGGGGCCACGGGGACTCCTCATCAAGGGTGCGGGCCCGCCGGCGGGCGAGGTTCGCCAGGGCGCGTGGGGGGCGGGGCGCCGGTGCCGGGGGTTGGGGGTCGGGTGATTCGCCCCGGAATCTTATCGCGCTCGTGAGGCGCGGCGCCAGCCTCTCGGTGAGCGGGGCCGAAGGTCGCCGCGAACCCCGCCCCGCGCTCAAGCGAGTCCGAGAACGCTCCGATACCGGGGGCGTGATCCCTGCACCCGCGCGCATCCCACCTCCCGACGTCGTCCCGCTCACGGACGTCTTGGCGTCGCTTTCGTTCGCGCTGGACCTCACCGAGGGCCAGCCCATGGGGCACTCGTTGCGCACGTGCCTCATCAGCATGGAGCTGGCCGAACGACTCGACCTGCCGCTCCAGACGCGCCGCGATCTCTACTACGCCGCGATCTTGAAGGACGCCGGCTGCTCGAGCAACGCCTCGGCCGTCTTCGAGATGTTCGGCGGCGACGAGATCGCCGCCAAGCGTGCGCGCATGCGCACCGACTGGTCGAGCGACCTGCGCGCGGCACTGTTCGCGATGGAGCACGCCGCCCCCGGGGCGTCGTGGTTCGAGCGCGCCAAGCGCGTGGCCTCGCTCGCCAGGCTGGGGCCACGCTCGGCCGCGAAGCTGGTGCAGGTGCGCTGCGACCGCGGCGCCGAGGTGGTGCTGCAACTGGGCTTCGGGCGCGGCGCCGCCGAGGCCGTGCGCGCGCTGGACGAGCACTGGGATGGCCACGGCCATCCGAGCGGGTTGAAGGGTGAGCAGATCCCTCTCGCCGCGCGCGTGCTGGGGTTGGCCCAAGTCCTCGAGGTGTTCGCCACCGGCAGTGGGCCGAGATCCGGCCTCACGCTCGTGCGCAGGCGGGGCGGGCGCTGGTTCGACCCGACGATCGTGCTCGCCTGTGACGGCCTGGAGCCGTTGCTCGCGCGCTGGGCGACGCTCTCGACGCACGAGCTGCGCGCCGAAGTGAGTGCCGCCGAACCCGGCCATGCCGCGCTGCTCGCCGGCGGGACGACGCTGCGACGACTGGGGCTGGTGTTCGCCGACATCGTGGATGCGAAGTCGCCCTACACCGGCGCGCACTCGCTGCGCGTCGCCGAGGTGGCCGCGGGTATCGCGCGCACGCTGGGCTGGAGCCGCGAGCTGGTGGACGAGACGCACACGGCCGCGCTGCTGCACGACTTGGGCAAGCTGTCGGTGCCGAACAGCATCCTCGACAAGCCCGGCGCGCTGGATCCCGCGGAGTGGGAGATCATGCGCATGCACGCGCTCTACACCGAGCGCATCCTGGAGCACGTGCAGGGCTACGAGTGGTTCGCGTTCGCCAGTGCGGCGCATCACGAGCGCATGGACGGCTCGGGCTACTGCCGCGGCATCGGGGCGGCGCAGCTTCCCGAACTGTCGCGCGTGCTGGCCGTGGCCGACGTCTACGACGCGCTCTCCACCCCCCGGCCCTACCGGCATGCGCTGGAGCCCGCCGAGGTGTTCGCGTTGATGGGGCGAGACGACGGACGCGGTTTTTGTGCCGTTTGCCTGGATGCGCTCCGGTCGTGGACGAGCGAGCGCGGCGGCGAGGGCGACCCCTACCGCAAAGTGGCCTGATCGGCTCGCGAGCGGCTCAGCGTACGATCAGCACCGCGAGCGCGTAGGAGAGCGACGCCAGCACCAGCCACTGCGCGGCCCCCGCACCGATGGGCGCCCATCCGGCGCGGCCCAGGTCGGCGAAGCTCGTCTGCAGCCCCACGCCGGCCATGCCCACGCACAGCAGCCACACGTCCGCGCGCTGCACCTGCTTCACCAGCTCGGGAGCGAGCCATCCGGTGCTGTTGAGTGCAGCGAAGATGACGAACAGTACGAGGAACCACGGCACCGGTGAGACATTCACATGCGGCCCGGCCTCCGGCCGGGTGGTGCTGGCGGGCGGGGCCGCGCGCCGCACCTGCCACGCAAGGAAGAACACCACCGGGGCCAGCAGCGTGATGCGCGCCAGCTTCACGACAGTCGCGATGGCGGTGGCCTCCTTGCTGAAGCTCGAACCCGCGGCCACCACCTGCGCCATCTCGTGCAGGCTCGCACCGTCCCAGAGCCCGTAGAGGAAGTCGCCCATGCCGGCGGCACGGCCGATCCACGGATAGGCGACGATGCCGATGGTGCCGAGCAGCGTGATGATGCCCAGGGCGAGTGCGGACTCGCGCTTCTCGGCCTGAAGCACGGAGTCGGCCGCCACCACGGCGGAAGCCCCGCAGATCCCACCGCCCACCGACAGCAGCGTGGCGAGCTTGCTCGAGAGCCCGAGTCGGCGGCCCATCCACACGCCGAACGCCAGGGCGGCGAACGTGCTCACCACCACCACGGCAAGAGCCGGCCCGCCGATGCGCACGATCTCGCCGAGCGACAGCCGGAACCCCAGCCCCGCCACGGCCCAGCGCAACACCGGCCGCTGCGCGAAGCGCACGCCGGCGGCGGCCCAGCCGGGCAGCGCGATCACGGTGCGCAGCGCCATGCCGAGCAGGATCACCAGCAGCAGCGCGGACACGTGCAGCGTGTCCTTCACGAACGGCAGGTCCGCCAAGACGAACGCCGCGCTGGCGAGCGCGGCGCTCAGGAGCAATCCGGGGAACAACTCGGCGGCGTGCTTCACGCCGTGTAGGTCAGCTCGCGATAGCGTCGGACCCAGGCGTCGCCGACGGGCTCGAAGATGTGGCAGTGGTCCAACTCGCCGCCATAGACGTGCAGCGTGACCGTGGGCTGTGAATCGGCGTTCTCCAGGACGTGGTACTCGAACGGCGGGATCAGCGCGCCCGCCTGGCCCACGCCGGCGTGGATCACGGTCTCCTTCTCGAACTTGACCAGGTCGCGTTCGGGATCGCCGCCACGGCAGCTGAACGAGGTCACCTGGATCTGGCCCTTGTACACGCACTCCACGCACCAGATGCCGGCGTGATCGTGAAGCGGCGTGCCCTGCCCGGTGTTCCACACCATGGCGATCACCGTGTAACGGCCTTCGGGGTCACGGTGCACGAGGCGGCGCGCGTAGCGCTCGGGATTGGGCACGAGGAAGCGCGCATCGAGGAAGTCGGTACCCGCGGCGAACGTGTCTTCGAGGACCTGCTTCACGCCGCGACATCGACCGGCGTCGTCGCGAGGCGTCATGGCCTCGTCGAGCCGGCGCAGCAGTTCGCGCACGCGCGGGTTGACCGAGGAAGGAGCGATCGTCATGGGGACCTCCTGAGGTTGCTTCCAGTCTAATCGGCAGCCTTGGCCGCCCGCCACTGCGAATCATGGCTGGGGGCTTCCCCGAGGTGGGCGGGGCGACTGGCTGGGTGCGCCGGCGCGGCTCGCGGCGGCTGGCCTTAGAGCGCACTCACGCCGCTGGCAGCGCCCTGCGACGTGCACGCCGCTGGCGCATGAACTCCGCACCCAGTCGCCGCTCGGCTTCGAGTTGATTGTGCTTGCGGCACAGCAGTCGCACGTTCTCGATTGTGGCCTCGCCGCCCAACGCGACCGGCTTCACATGGTCGTACTCCAGGCCACGTGTGCACGCGCAGCGGCGCCCGGTCGCACTCTTGAACGTGCACTGGCCGCCGTCTCGCTGCCAGACCTCGCGCTTCACGTGGGCGGGGATGGTGCGTGGGTTGGCGGCGGGTGTGTCGTGCGGAGCGCTCGGGTTCGTGGAAGCCGTCGCGCGCGTCGCCTTCGGGCTATCCGTAGCCGCGAACTTCTTCTTCTCGAGCGCGGGGATCGCCATGTCGAGCAGTCGCTCGAACAGCGCGGCGACGTCGTTCCGGCCGACGGTCTCGCCGAGCAGGTCCATCGCGCGCTGCATCTTGGCCAGCGCCTCGCGCGACATCGTGAACTGGACCTTCACCTGCTCCGCGTTGAGCGGAGCCACGAGCGCACGCTCGTGAAGTGGTACCTGCGAAGTTGACGAATTCGGCGCAGTCGATGGGACAGGCACACGCGCTAGCGCGTGTAGATTTTCCTTACACTCGGCTGGCGGAGGCGGCAGCAGCTCGTGCGTCGGCGCCTCTGCCGTCGGTCGCGGCGCACAAGCGACAGGGCGGATCACAGTGGGAACGGCTGGCTGCGGGAAGCGGCATGCCAGCCACTCCCGTAGCTGCGCCTTGGTCTTCCCAGTGGCGGCAGCGATCAACTCGCCCACGTTGCTCGGCTCGAGATGCGTTGCGAACGTGTTGACCGTTGTCAGCTGGATATGTCCGTCCGCCAGCGCATCGAACAGCGCCGGGAATTCACGGCACTTGCGCGCGGCCCAGAGTCTGCGCCCGGCAGCGTCCTCCGACATCCCCAACTCGCCCAGGCAGTACTCCCACATGGACGAGTACCCGCCATGCGCGTAGAGCCCGCGCTTCTCGACGGCCGCGAGCCGGACCAGCAGTCGGGCGGTGACCCAGCGCTCCTGCTTCGTGAACTCGGTGGTCTCGCGCAGCAACACATCGGCGTCCAGTCGCAGCATCTCGGTGAAGATCATGACCCGACTCCGCTTCGGGGGCAGAGTGATCACGAGGGCTGCGCACAACGCTAGCACGCGTGTTCGCGAGCGCCGTGGCTGCGTTCAGGGCGCGAATCTGGCGCGTCGCCGACAACGCGCGTGGCGCGGCGCGTGACGTGCGGCTCTCCGCCAACAGCGACCGCCTGAGCGCCTGTGAGATGAGCAGTCTCGGGCTCGGATTTCCGTGCTCGCGAATGGCGTCAAGTGCAGTTCGCGCAAACTTCGCGCGGGGCTCGCAGAGCTCACGTCGAAACGCGCGCTCGCATCACGGAGCACTCGCGGCGGCGCCTGCAAGCCCGGTCGAGTTCTGCCCGGCGGCTGCAGCTTCGTTGACGGCGACGCTACGGCAGGAAGAAGAACGCGATGCCCAGCACCACGTACACCGCCAGCAGCATCGCGCCCTCGAGCCAGTTGGACTCGCCGTCCTGGGAGACCAGGTTCACCACGGCGATCGAAGCCACCACCGCCAGCACCTCGAACGCGCTGAAGCGCAGGTCCATGGGGCCGTGCGGCATGAAGTAGGACGCGAACACCAGCACCGGGGCCACGAACAGCGCGATCTGGATGCTGGAGCCGATGGCGATGTTGAGCGACAAGTCCATGTGGTTCTTCATCGCCACCAGGATGGCCGTGGAGTGCTCGGCGGCGTTGCCGATGATCGCGACCACGATCACGCCCACGAACACCTCGGTGAGCCCCAGCACGTGCGAGGCCTCCTCGACCGCGCCCACCAGCATCTCGCTCATCCACGCCACCGCGGCCGTGGCCAGGAGCAGCCCCAGCACCGCTCCGCGGATGTTCACCTTCGAGTGCTCGTGCTCCTCCGCACCGCCGGTGTAGAG
>Ga0315912_10002757_pt1 | contig 18256 bp, 12 predicted proteins | sample VfabasoilMG_FD_204469 | JGI IMG/M metagenome (GOLD analysis project Ga0315912, IMG submission 204469) | Garden soil microbial communities collected in Santa Monica, California, United States - V. faba soil | ecosystem: Environmental > Terrestrial > Soil > Garden | place: USA: California...
CCGAACAGCGTGGTCTGGGTGGGCATGGGTGGGGGACCGAGGTGCACGGCGCGCGGCGCAGCCGGCTGCCAGCTGGCGTCGGGCCGAAGCTAGGCCCTGCCGAGGGGCCTTTCAAGCAGAAGAGCGCGGCCGCTCAGGCGGCGGGCGCCGGCAGCTCGGGGCTGTCCACCAGCGCGAGGCCGTGCGCCAGGCGACCGAAGAGCTGCAGGCCCTGCAGCTCGCGGGCACCGAGGGAGTAGCCGATGCCGTGCAGCAGGTAGTCGCGACAGGCCTCCGCCGGCAGGCCGTGCTGGCGGGCGAAGCGCTCGGCCAGCTCGGCCCGTCGCGCCACGCCGGCCCGGGCCGCCTGGAGCAGCACCGGGCGCAGGCCGTCGAGCGCGCTTCCGGGGCGCGCCAGCCAGAGCGCGTACACGAAGGGCAGGCCGGTGTGCTCCTGCCAGAGGGCGCCCAGGTCGAGCACTTCGCGTGTCCCCGGTTCGGTCGTGAGCGCCGGGTCGCCGATGCGCAGCACGGCGTCGGCCGGCACCTCGTCGAGCGGCAGGCCAGGATCGCTGGGCGACAGCTCGAGCGGGCCGAGCTGCAGGAAACGGCGCAGGCACACCTGGGCCAGCACCGCGGCGCTCAGGCTCGAGCTGTCGAGCGCGAGGCGCCGCACGCGCGCCAGCGGCACCGACAGGTAGACCAGGATGCTGCGCACCGGGCCGTCGCTCGTGATGGCCGGGCCGGGCAGATAGGCCAGCTGCGGCCGGCGGAACAGCTCCACCGCGGAGACGAGCGCCACGTCCAGCGCTCCGGCGCGCAGGCGCGGCAGCAGCCGGCTCGGCAGCTCCTGCTCGAGCTGCACGCCCGGCGCCCCGGCCAGGCCCTCGATGAGCGGCAGCGCGTTGAGGTAGGGGACCGAACCCAGGCGCCACATGCGCCGCTCCTACAGGCCCGCGACCGTCGCCGAGACGGAGGCGAACCACTCCTTCTCGAACTTGTCCTTGTTGTCGATCTCCAGGATCTTCTGGAAGTCGGTGGACGACGAGCGGCCCTGGTAGGCCGAGCGCATGAAGTCCATGAAGTGCAGGCGGCGGTCGCCCGCATTGCCGTACAGCACGAAGTGCAGCAGCGTGTACGACTGGGCGTACTTCAGTTCGGGACCGACCGAGCCCTGGTAGTCCTTGGCCTCGAAGGCCAGCACGCGGCTGAAGTCGTGCGGCTTCTCGGCCTTGGCGTGGGTCCGGAACAGGTTCGGGTCGGGGCTCACGAGGTCGAAGGTGGAGAAACCCGGCGATCCGCTGCTGCCCGTCTCGAAGAACTCGGCCATGCCCTCGTCGAGCCAGGCCGGGATGACGCCCTTGCCGTCGCGGCTGCGCACGGTCGTCATGTAGAAGATGTGGTGCGCGGCCTCGTGGAACATGGACGGCAGCCAGGGCTTGACCGTCGTGTTCACGTGCGTGAGCAGGTCGCTCTGGTCGAACCAGGCCCGCCGTCCGTCGCTGGGCTCGGGGTACGAGCGCGCGTCGTCGTGCAGCAGGAAGCGCATGGTCTCGAGCGGTTCGGTGATGCGCAGCTCGACGCGCAGCAGGCCCATGAACGCGCGGTAGAAGCGCTCCAGGTCGAAGGCCGCGAGGATGGCCTGGTCGAGCGGCAGGCTGGCCTCGACCGTGTAGTGCATGCTCGTGAAGGTCCAGCGGTCCTTCCAGTCGGTGACGGCTGTGCGCAGGTCCGCGACGCGGATCCACGTGCTGCCCTTCTTGTACGACCAGTGGCCCTTGCGCTCCTTGCAGCCGAGCACGTCGAGCGCATCCTGCTGCGCCGGGTCGGCCAGGAGCACGAGCAGGTGCAGCATCTCGGCCTCGCCCGGCAGGCGCGCGGCCGCCGCGAAGCGCGCCAGCTCGAGCAGGCCCGGGGCGTCGGCCAGCAGGTCCGGCCCGCGCTGTTCCATGCGCTGCAGCAGCTCGCCGAGATGCCCCAGGCGCGAGTCCACGGCCGTCACCTCGGCCCGCGGGTACTCGGTCTCACGCGAGCCCTTGCGCAGGATGATGAGCGTGTCGTCCTCGTAGACCACCTGGCCCTCGGCCGTACGACCGTTGGCCAGCGTGAGCAGGTCGGACTCGACGACGTCCGAGGACTGGGTGAACAGGGAGAGTCCGAGCAGCAGCGGCAACAGCGTGCTCATGGGCGCAGCAGGCCTCGGTGCGGGCGATGGGGTCGCAGAGCCTAGCACTGGCGACTGCCCGGCGCCGCGACACCTGTCAGGTCGGGCGCCCCGGCACCTGCCCGCCCGCCGCTCCGTCCGGCACGCGTCCCCTGCACCCTGCAGGGTGCGCGCTGCACTCCGGCCGCGGGCCCGGAGGCCTCACAGCCTGCCGACGATCTCCTCGAGCGGCAGGCTCTCGTCGAGCATGTAGTTGGAGTCCACGAGCAGCGTGGACTGCCAGGGAGCCGTGCGCGTGCCCGTCACGCGGCCGAGAGCGAGGCAGGCGCCGGCCCGGCTCGTGGGGTCGAGCTGCTGGTCGAGCGTGGCGGCGTGCAGCGCGGCCAGAGCGCTGCGCTGCCCGATCGCACCCAGCGCGGCTGCCAGGCCGAGGCGGCCGTCCAGGCTGCCCTCGTCGTCCAGTCGGTCGGCGGCGATGGTCGTCGCGCCCTGGTCGCCCAGCAGGCGGCAGGCCAGGCCGGCCGCATAGATGAGCGCGGGGTCGCGCCCCTGGCTGTTGAAGACGGCGTGCAGGTCGCCGGCCGACGCCTCGTCGCCCATGAGGCCGAGCGCCAGCGCGAGATGGCTGGCGAACGCCTCGTCGCCGGCGTGCTCGAAGTCGGCGCGCAGTGCGGGGGCCGCTTGCTGCACGCGGGCCAGGCCGAGCGCCAGGGCGAAGGCGCCGCGCATCTCGGGATCCTTGAGGTCGTCGTACTGGGCCTGCAGAGGCCCGGCGAAGACGCTGCGACTGGCGGCGTGGCCATGCGCGTAGGCGCCGGCCGCGAGGGCGGCCCACGGCCGGTCGATCGAGCGCGCGGGTTCGTCGATCGCACCCACGAACCAGCGCTCGAGCCGCTGGTGCCCGCCGGCTTCGTCCGGCCCGCTGCCCGAGCGCGCGCCGATGCGGCCGAGACTGATGTAGGCGAAGTGGCGCGTCGGCGCGTTCTTGGCGTCCTCGGCGAGGTGCTGCAGGGCCTCCAGCACGCGCGCGTGGTCCACGTCGGCCAGCCGCCCGAGCGCGATGACCGCCGACTGCCGCACGACGTCGTCGGTGTCGCGGTCGGCGCACAGCGCCAGCAGCGGGTCGATGGCATCGACCTGGCCATGGCGCGCGAGGGCCGTCGGGATGGCGGCGCGCACGCGCGGGTCGAGGCGCTCGTCGGACAACTTGGCGCCCAGGTAGCTGAGCGCCACGCGCGTCTCGGGGTTGCGCATGATGCCGAGCGCGTGCACGGCGCACTGGCGCGTCTCGCTCTCGCTCTCCGGCAGGCGCTCCACGAGGTCGATCAGCGCGGCGACGCTGGCCGGGTCGTCGGCGTAGCCGAGCGCGAGGGTGGCGGCGAGGCGGATCGTGCGCGGCACCTCGCTCGCCCCGCCGACCAGGCGGTGACCGGCCGAGCTGCAGCGCGCCAGATCGAGCAGGAGCGGGCCGGCCTGGGCGTCGCCGAGCAGGCCGAGCGCCAGCGTGGCCGACGTCTGGACCCGCAGGTCGTGGTGTTCGAGCAGCGGCTGCAGGGCCTCGATGACGGTCCCGCCGAAGGGCGCCTCGACCGTCGCGCCGAGCGCGCGCGCCGCGGCGTCCACCACCTCGGTGTCGGGGTCGGTCAGCAGCTCGAGCAGGCTCGGCACCACGTGCGTGTAGATCTCGCCGCGCGCCGGGCGCTCGTCGGCCGTGCGCCGTCCGAGCCCCACCAGGGCGCCCGAGCCGGCCGCGGTGACGGGGCGTGGTCGCAGGGCCTGGCCGCTCGCCGCGTCGTTCCAGACGAACTCGGCCAGGTTCCTGTCCCACCAGGTCTGCCAGCTGTCGCGCTCGCGGACGAGTTCGGTGCCGCTGCACGCCCCGGTCGTCGCGCCCTTGCGACCGCTCAGGCCGCGCACGGCCGGGGCGCACGCGGGCCTGGCTCCCGTGAGCGCGCCCAGCGCGCTGCCCCCGCCCGTCGACGCGCCGCGTCCGGCACCGCCGGAGGCGCCGGAGGGCCCGCCCTCGCTGGGCCCGCTCGGGCCGCCGCTGGGGCCGCCGCCGCCCGGGCCCGACGGCCCGCCCGAAGGCCCGCCGGAGCCGCCGTTGGGACCGGCACCCCCGGGCCCGCCGGGGCACTGCGCGTCCGTGAACCGGGCCAGGAAGATCAGGCAGGCAGCAGCCAGCAGCAGACGAGTACGCATGATCGGCCTCCGGGGAGTGCCTCGCCTGGACGACGGCGCAGGCGGCGATCCGACGGCAGTCTCGCACGCGTCGGCGAGTTCGTGGAGGCAGTGCCCGCGATCGGCATACTGGCCTCCGGACCGAAAGCCGAGGGCCCCGCGACCCAACACCGCGCCACTCGGCCGACCGCCCGGTCGGCGTCCGCACCGGAGAACCCCCGCATGAAGCGTTTCCTCGTCGTCCTCCTGCTCGTCGTCGTGGTCGGTGGCGGCCTCCTCGGCCTGCTGTTCATGGGCAAGTACAACGGCCTGGTGAGCGGTCAGGAGACGGTGAGTGCCCGCTGGGGCGAGGTCGACAACATGTACAAGCGGCGCTTCGACCTCATCCAGCAGCTGGTGGATACGGTGCGCGGTGCGGCCGACTTCGAGCGCAACACGCTGGAGGCCGTGATCCAGGCGCGGGCCTCGGTCGGCCAGGTGCAGCTGCCGGCCGAGATGCCCACCGACCCGGAGGCCCTGGCGGCCTACATGCAGGCGCAGCAGGGCCTCAGCGGCGCCCTCGGCCGCCTGTTCGCCCTGAGCGAGAACTACCCGCAGCTGCGGGCCACCGAGTCGTTCCTCTCGCTGCAGGACCAGATCGAGGGCAGCGAGAACCGCATCACGGTGGCGCGCAGCGATTTCATCGAGGCGGTGCGCCTCTACAACACCTCGCTGCGCACCTTCCCCAGCAACCTGCTCGCGGGCCTGTTCGGCTTCGAGAAGGCGGCCACGCTGCCCGCCGAGCCCGCCACGCACAACGCCCCCGTGATCGACTTCCGCCAGGGTGGTTGACCTCGGCCGCGCCCGTCGCTCGCCCGCCGCGAGCCGCTGCCGTGACCCCCGACTGGGCCGCGGCGTCGCGGCACGGGTGTTCGTCGCCCTGCTCGCCCTGACAGGCCTCGCGGCGCCCGCGCCGGCGCAGGTGGAGATCCCGGCCAACGACGGCTGGGTCACCGACCTGGCCGGGATGCTCGCTCCGGCCGAGGAGGAGCGCCTCGAGCAGCTCATGGAGTCGTACCGCGCCGGTTCGGGGCACGAGGTCGCGCTGCTCACGCTGCCCACGCTCGGCGGCGCCGTGCTCGAGCGCTTTGCGCTCGACGTGGCCCGCACCTGGAAGATCGGCGCCGTCGGCCTGGACCAGGGCGCGCTCCTGCTCGTGGTGCGCGACGACCGGGTGATGCGCATCGAGGTCGGTCGCGGTCTCGAGGGGCTGCTGCCGGACTCGGTGGCCGGCCGCATCCTGCGCCAGGTGTTGCAGCCGGCGTTCGCCGAGGGGCGCTTCGGCGAGGGACTCACCGCCGGCATCGAGGCCATCCACGCCGCGCTCGGCGGCGACTACGGCCCGCTCGAGGAGCACAGCGCGCGCCAGCAGGGCGGCGACTTCGGCGGCCTGGCCTTCGCGCTGCTGCTGTTGGCCCTCTTCCTGCTCGGTGGCCGGCGCCGTGGGTTGGGCTCGTCGTTCTGGGCCTGGGGCGGCTACATGCTGGGCCGCAGCTGGGGGCACGGCGGTCGCGGGATGGGAGGCGGTTTCGGCCCGGGCGGCTTCGGCCTCGGCGGTGGCGGCTTCGGGTTCGGCGGCCGGGGCGGCCGGGGCGGCGGGGGTGGCGGGGGCGGCTTCCGGGGCTTCGGCGGCGGCGGCGGCTTCTCGGGCGGCGGCGCCTCGGGGCGCTGGTGATGGACGTGCTCGGGCAGCGCCTGGCCATGGCGGGTGGGCTCGCGGTGGCGGCCTCACCGTTCGCGCTGCCGCAAGCGCTGCCAGGTGCACAGGCGTCAGCGGCCGTGCCGGCTCCGGCCGGCGCCGTCGAGGTCGGCTGGGTGCCGGACGCACCGTGGCTCGTGTGGATCGAGCGCCTCGGCCCGTGGTTGCTGGCCGGTCTCGCGCTGGTCGTCGTGCTGCGCGCCGTGTGGCGGCGCCGTCGCTACCGGGCGGTGGACGTGCTCGACGAGGCCGCGCGCGAGCGCGTGCGCGCGGCCATCCGGCGCGCCGAGTCGCGCACGCGCGGCGAGGTCGTGCCGGTGCTCCTCGAACGCTCCGACAGCCACCCGGGCGCGCCCTGGATGGCGGGGCTCTCCATGCTGCTCCTGGGGAGCACCCTGCTGGTCGGCGTCCTGCCCTGGACGCGGCCCTTCGCGCTGCTCGGCTGCCAGCTGCTGCTCGGCGCCACGGGAGCCGGGCTGGCCCTGCTGCTGCCCGGCGTGCGTCGGCTGTTCGTGAGCGAGCACCGGGCCGACCAGGTCTGCCACGAACAGGCGCTGCTCGAGTTCCACGCGCTGCGGCTCGAACGCACCGAGGGCGCGACGGGCGTGCTGCTCTTCGTCAGCCTGCTCGAGCACCGGCTGGTGGTGCTGGGGGACGAGGGCATCGACGCCTGCGTCGAGCCCGGGGCCTGGGATGGGGTGGCCGAACGGGCGCTGGCACCGATCGCCCGTGGCGACCTGGCCGGCGGGCTCGTGGCGGCCATCGACGCCTGCGGGGAGGTGCTCGCCCGGCACGTGCCCTGGACCGCGGGCGACCGGAACGAACTGCCCGATCGCCTGGTCGTGCGCCGCGACTGATCCCTGCGGCCCGCCTCCGGGCCTTGTGGGCAGGGTTCGACGGCGACCGGGCCGGGCGGGCGGGCCGGGTTCAGCGCCGCCCGGGCCGGGTGGGCCGGGCGGGCCGGGCGGGCAGGGTGGGCAGCGTGGGCAGCGTGGGCAGGGCGTCAGGTTGGGCAGCGAGCGGGCAGCGAGCGGGGGAGCCACGCAGAGTCGGGCGGCTTCGGGCGTGGCTCCACCCGGCAAGCCCTGCTAACCAGAAAGCCGCCCAGGCGCCCGTCGTCTTGGTGGCCGGCTCCTCGTTCCAGTGGGATGATGAGTCGAGGTCGCATCGTCCAAGGAGTCCGTCACGTCGAGCGCGCCGGCAACCGCAGCCGCCCGACGACGACCCGGAGCATGACCATGACGCATCGCCGCCGCTCGTCCCGTCCGATGTCGCCCCGCTGGGGGCTCTGGCTCGCTGGTTGCCTCCTGCCCCTGCTCGCCGCACAGGACGCACCCGCACCCGCCGCCGAGCCGGCGGCTGCGGAGAGCGCCGCGGCCGAAACCGGCGCGGTGCTTGGCGCTGGAGCGGCCGGTGTCGAAGCGGCCGGCGTCGTCGCCGCGACAGCACCGGCGGCCGATGTGCAGGACGACACCCCGCCGATGGCGGCCGAGCCGCTGTTCGGGGACATCGTGCTCGCCGACGACGAGGCGTCGCTCGACCTGCGCGCCGACCAGGACACCATCGCGCAGCTGCTCACCGAACTGCTCGCGGCGCGCGGCGAAGTGCGCGACGGGCCCGTGCCGACCGAGGTCTGGTTGCAGGTGGGTGACACCTGGCTGCGCATCGAGCCGCTGCCGTACCGGCCAGGAAGCTGGACGCGCGTGCGCGTGCGCATCGGCACCTTCCACGACGAGAGCGATCGGCAGCGCGCGCAGGACCTGCTCGTCGAACTGGCGGGGCGGCTCGAGGTCTTTGCCGGCGTGCGTTCGCCCGTGCCGGACGACGTGGATGCAGGCGCTGCGATGGGCGCCGAGCAGCCGGCGGCCGGTGGTGCGGCCACCTCGGTCGTGCAGGGCTTCCGCCATGCCGGCGAGAGCGTGCCGGCGGAGCAGGACACGGCGGCACCGGCCCCGCAGCCGATCGAGATCGTGATCGAAGCGCAGGGCGACGCGGGTGCCGACTACGGCGACGGCTACGCCGACGGCTATCGCGCCGGCAGCGACGAGGCCGACGTGACCTACAGCTCGTGGCTCGGAGCCGGGACGGTCTACGCGAGCCCGTACTACGGCTCGTACTGCGGGTACTGGTACTCGCCCTACCACGTGTGCAGGAGCTGGGGCTGGGGTGGGTCCTGCTACTCCTGGCCGTACTGGAACAGGTCCTGGTGCGGCAGCTCGTGGGGCACGTGGTACGGCTGCGGCTGGTACGGCGGCTACATCTGGACTCCCTACGGCGTGCCGTGGTGGCCCTACGGCTGCCCCACGTCCTTCCACCACTCCAACTGCCACTGCAACTCCTGCTCCTGGTGGGATGCCCAGCACGTGGCCAGCTCGGGCGGCGGCCAGGGCAACGGCAACGGTGACGCGGACGACGATGGCGGCGGCAACGACGACGCCGGCGGCGGCGACGACGGAGCCGGTGACGGCGACGACGGCGGCAGGGGCCTTCCCCCTCGCGGTGGGCATGGCGGTGGGCTCGTGGCCCAGGCCGATCCGATCGGTGTGATCGACACGGGCGCCGGGCTGCCGACGCTCGGTCGCACCCTGGACACGCCGGCCGACGGTCCGCTGGCCGGGCCGCGTTCGGCGCCTCGCACGGAGTCACCGTCGCGCGGGCTCGATCCGGGCCAGGGGCCTGGCCGGCGCGACGAGCACCAGCCCGCCTCGCCGACGACAGCCCCGCCGACGACCGCCGGGCCGACGACAGCCCCGCCCTCCGGAACGCCCGGCCCGACGGCGCCTCCCGCGCTGCCGGCACCGAGCGAGCCCAGGGCTCCTCGCACGGCCTCGCCGGATCGGCCGCAGTTGCCGACCGACCCGCCGGGCGGGCGCGCGACGCCCCGGCTGCCGACCCTGCGCACGGTGCGCGCCCCCACGGTGCGCATCGACACCTCGGGTGACAGCCAGCCGCCCGTGGTGCGCACGCCGGTCAGCAGCCCGGTGACACGCACCAGCTCCAGCCCGACCCGGGCGCGCACGCCGATCCCGCAGGTGGACAGCCTGGCCTCGCGCCAGTCGGCACCCGCGCTGCGCTCGGCGCCCGCGCCGATCGTGGTGCGCAGCGGCTCGGCCGATCCGCTGCGCGTCTCCAGCCCAGGGCGTCCCGACGTGTCGAGCGCAGGTGACACGCCCGCCGCCGCCGGCCAGGTGACCCTCATCGACCGTCGCGGTGGCGTCACCGTGGGCAGCCAGCGACCGGAGCGCTCGTCGCCCGGATTGCCCGCCACGCCTGCCTCGGGCACCGGATCCGGCGACGTCGGCAGCCGGGGCGTGTCGGGCCTCGGCGGCTCGACGTCCTCGCGCGGAAGCGGCTCGGTACTCGGCGGGCGCGGTGGCAGCCTGTCGGGCGGCAGCCACCGCGGCGCGCCGTCGGTGGGGCGCGGCGGCGGTTCCAGCGGCGGCAGCCCCTCGGTCTCACCCGGCAGCAGCGCTGGCAGCTCGGGTGTCTCCGGGCGCTCGTCGGGCAGTGCCGGCGGTTCGCGCGGCAGCTCGGGCTCGAGCGCGGGTGGTTCCGGCGGCCGCAGCCGTGGGGGCCGCGGCGGCTGAGCCGCTTCAGTCCGCGCCGCCGCCCTCGCTCTGGCCGACGGCCACGGCGGCGGCGATGCCCGCGTCGTGCGTGATGCTCACGAGCACGGAGGCGATGCCGAGTCGCCGCGCGTGCGCCGCGGCCGCACCGTGCAGGCGCACACGCGGCGCCTGGCCGGCCGCGCGCGTCACCTCGATGTCCACCCAGCGCACGCCGCGCGCCCAGCCGGTGCCGAGCATCTTCATCACGGCCTCCTTCACGGCGAAGCGGCCGGCGTAGCTCGCAGCGGCCGTCCGGCGCGCGTCGCAGTAGGCGCGCTCGTCCGGCGTGAAGACGCGCTCCAGGAAGCGCCGCCCGCGCCGCGCGATGACCTGCTCGAGTCGCTCGATGCGAGCCAGGTCGAGGCCCAGTGCGACGACGGCCATCTCCGTTCTCCCGGGGGCGAGGGGCTGCCATCCTGCGACAAGCGCCCCGCGATCGGAAGGCAGCCGCCTCCCGAGATCGCATCCTGGCGCGGCCGGCACCTGCGGGGCGAGCCGCCGCGGCCGGACCTCGTCGGCTCCCGGGCCGGCGGCACGACAGTGCCTCGGCGGCGCATCGGCAGCGTCTCGGCCGGTCGGGCAGGCGCGGGACGGGATAGGATCTGCCGGCGCGCGCCGGCGACCGCCCCATGTCCCGGTCCGCGAGCCAGCCTCGCTCGGAGTGACGGGATGCACGTGCGACTCGCAACGCCCCAGGACCGTGCCACGCTGGTCGACTTCAACGCGCGCCTGGCGCTCGAGTCGGAGGGCAAGCAGCTCGATCGCGCCCGGCTCGACGAGGGGGTCGCCGCGCTGCTCGCCGACGAGGGGCGCGGACGCTACTTCATGGCGCTCGAGGGCGGGCGCTGCGTCGGGGCCCTGGCGATCACGCGCGAGTGGAGCGACTGGCGCTGCGGCTGGTTCTGGTGGATCCAGAGCGTGTACGTGGTGCCCGAGGCGCGCGGCCGCAAGGTCTACCGCGCGCTGCACGACGAGGTGCAGCGTCGCGCGCTGGCCGAAGGCGATGTGTGCGGCCTGCGCCTGTACGTCGAGCGCGGCAACCAGCGGGCGCGCACGGTGTACGAGGCCGTGGGCATGCACAGCTCGCACTACGAGCTCTACGAGGTGGAGTTCGGCGCCGGCGCCGGGCAGGCCGGGCAGGCCGGGCACGGCTAGGGCGCGGCTCGACGCGGCTCGACGCGGCCCGACGCGGCCCGACGCGGCCCGACGCGGCCCGACGCGGCCCGGCGCGGCCCGGCGCGTAGCACCCGCGCCCACGCGGCTTCAGCCGCCGCGCACGCGCCGTCAGCCGCCGTGCGCGCGACCCCGCTTGCGCGGCTTGCCGGCAGTGGGCGGCGCGGGTTCCGGACCCGGCCGTGCGCCTGATTCCGGCGCGACGTCGTCCCCGACGGTCCCGCCGGCAGCCTGGCCGACCGACTCGTGGGTGGGCTGCCTGGCCGACCGCCTGACCGACTGGCCTGCGGCCTTGCCGCCCGGCGGCGCGGCCGGCCGGCCGCGAGAGCCGCTAGAGGCGCTAGAGCCGCGAGAGCCGCTAGAGCCGCGAGAGCCGCGAACCGATCTGCCGGCTGCCTCGCCCGCCACCTGCCGCCCCGGCTTGCCCTCGGCCCGGCGGGAGCGGCCGCGGCGCGGCGCCGCGTGATCCGTCGCGCGTTCGGTCGGGACGGCCGGTTGCCAGCCCTCGGGCGGCGGCTCGCCGAGCATCTCGAACAGGAAGCGCGAGGGCGACGAGTCGGCGCGGTGGCCGAAGCGCGAGCGGCTGCCGGCGCGCGTCACCACGAGGCGCTGCTGCGCGCGCGTGATGCCCACGTACATGAGCCGGCGCTCCTCCTCGACGGTGTCCTCGTCGACGGCGCGTTGGTGGGGGAGCAGGCCTTCTTCGGCGCCCACGAGATAGACCTCCGGGAACTCGAGTCCCTTGGCGGCGTGCAGCGTCATGAGCGTCACCGCCTGGCGCTGCTCCTTGTCCTCGGAGGTGGAGTCGTCCTCGGCCAGCGCCACGCGCTCGAGGAACTCGGCGAGCCGCGGGCGGCGACTGCGCGAGAGGTAGTTCTCGGCCAGGTCGAGCACCTCGAGCACGCCGTTCCAGCGGTCGCGGCGCGTCTTCTCGTCGGGGTAGCAGCGGTCCACCTCGACGCGGTAGCTGACGGCCTCGAGCAGCTTGCCGATGCGGCTCACGAGGTCGCTCGTGGGCTCCGGCGTGGCGAGGCGCGTGAGCGTGTCGTCGAGGCCGGCAAGGGCCTCGGCGGCCACGGCCGGCAGCGCGCCGCTCGCGATCGCGCGGCGGCCGGCGGCGCGTGCCCCCTCGCCGTGCTCGGTGGCGATCGCGAGGATGCGGTCGATGCTGCTCTTGCCGATGCCGCGCGCCGGGCGGTTCACGATGCGCAGCCAGCTCGCCTCCTCGTCGGGGTTGGCCAGCAGGCGCAGGTAGGCCAGCACGTCGCGCACCTCCTTGCGGTCGAAGAACGACTGCCCGCCGACCAGCACGTAGGGCACGCCGGCCGAGCGCAGGGCGGCCTCGAGCGGGCGCGGCTGCTGCTGCGTGCGGTACAGGATGGCCACCTCGCCCGGGCGCGTCTGGCCGTCGCGCACGCGGCGCACGAGGTCGCCCACCACGAAGTCGGCTTCCGCGGTTTCGTCGTCCAGCGCCTCGACGCGTGGTGGGCTGCCGGGGCCGAGCACCGACTGCAGGCGCTTCTCATGCCGCTCGCCGTTGTGCGCGATGACGCGGTTGGCGGCCTCGAGGATGGCTGCAGTCGAACGGTAGTTGGTCTGCAGGCGCACCACGGCGGCGCCCGGGAAGTCGTGCTCGAAGCCGAGGATGCGGCGGATGTCCGCGCCGCGCCAGCCGTAGATCGACTGGTCGTCGTCGCCCACCACGCACAGGTTGCGGTGCTGCTCGGCCAGCGCGCGCACGATCTCGTACTGCTGGCCGTTGGTGTCCTGGTACTCGTCGACCATCACGTAGCGATGGCGCGCCTGCAGCGTCGTACGGACCGCGCTGTGCTCGAGCAACAGGCGCCGGGCGAAACGCAGCAGGTCGTCGAAGTCCACGCTGCGCTGGCGCGCGAGCAGCTCGTCGTAGCGCTGGTAGACGCGGCCGAGGAGTTCCTCGCGGTCGTCGCTGGCGCGCGCCAGGCAGTCGGCGGCGTCCACGAGCGTGTTCTTGTAGAGCGAGATGCAGCGCGCCGCGTACGACGGGTGCAGCTGCGTGTCGGCGATGCGCAGCTCGCGCAGGGCGCTCTTCACCGCGCTGAGCTGGTCGGCGGCGTCGCAGATGCTGAAGTCGCGGTGGAGGCCCAGCGCGTGACCGAACTCGCGCAGCAGGCGCGCACAGAAGGCATGGAAGGTGCCGAGCGTGAGTTCGGCGGCGGCCGAGCCGGCCACCAGCGTGCCGATGCGGCTGCGCATCTCGCGGGCGGCCTTGTTGGTGAAGGTGACGGCGAGCACGTGGCCGGGCGCCACGCCGCGCTGCAGCAGGTAGGCCGTGCGCACCGTGATGACGCGCGTCTTGCCGGTGCCCGCCCCGGCCAGCACGAGCAGCGGGCCCTCGGTGGTGGTCGCCGCCCGCAGCTGGTCGGGGTTGAGGCCGGCGAGCAGGGAGCGGGACAAGGGCGGGCAGCCGGCGGGGGGGCGGTCGGGGAGGCAGGACCCTAGGTCCCGCGCCGTGCGGATCAAGCGCGCGCCTTGACTTCCTGCACGGAGCGGCCGATAGTTCTGACATCCGTCGATGCGGATTGACGGATCATATGCCCTGGAGCCGGCCCGCGGTGGCGATGGACCTGAACGACAGCTCGGCCCTGGCGCGCCTCTGCAGCGACGGGTCGCGGCTGCGCCTGCTGGCCCTGCTGGCCGTCGAGGAGCTCACCGTGGCCGAGCTGACCGCGGCCACGCGCCTGGCGCAGTCGCGCGTCTCGAGCCACCTGGCCCGCCTGCGCGAGGCCGGCTGGCTGCGCGTGCGACGCCACGGCACGCAGACCTATCACGCGCTCGACGAGGAGCGCATGAGCGCCCCGGCCCGCGAGCTGTGGCGCGTGCTGCGGGAGTCCACCGGCGATGCGCTGCTCGACGAGGACAGCGAGCGCCTGGCCAGCATCATCGCCGGCCGCGCCGGCGGCGCCGACGCACCCTGGGCCGAGAGCGTGGCCGGCACGATGGAGCGCCACTACTCGCCGGGGCGCACCTGGGAGGCGGCGGCGCGCGCGCTCGTCGGGCTGGCGCAGCTCGGCCACGTGCTCGACGTGGCCTCGGGCGACGGCGCCCTGGCCGAACTCGTCGCTCCGCGTGCGGCCAGCGTGACCTGCGTCGACCTGAGCGTGCGCGTGGTGCAGGCCGGACAGCAGCGCCCGGCCGCGGCCGCGGGCCTGCGCTTCGTCGTGGGCGACATGCACGCGCTGCCGTTTCCCGGCGCGCGCTTCGACCAGCTCATGCTGCTCAACTCGCTCTCGTACGCCGAGGAGCCGACGCGCGTGGTGGCGGAGTGCGCGCGCGTGCTGAAGCCCGGCGGCGCGCTCGTCGCGGTGACGCTCGCCCCGCACCGCCACGAGGCGCTCACGCGCGGATACGGGCACCGCCAGGCGGGCTTCCCGCCGGACGAGCTCGCCGTGCTCTTCGGCAGCCACGGTTTCCACGTGGGTTCCTGCGGCGTCACCTCGCGCGAACGCCGCGCGCCGCACCTGGCCGTCGTGACGCTCACGGCGCGCCGCTCGCCCACACCCGCCCCGGGAGGCGCACCGACACGGCCATGACCACCGACACCACGCCGCGCCCCGCGGCCCCCGTCCGCGCCCGGCTCGAGGCCCTGCTGCGGCAGCGCATCCTCGTGCTCGACGGCGCCATGGGCAGCATGATCCAGCGCAAGGGGCTCACCGAAGCCGACTTCCGCGGGCAGCGCTTCAAGGACCACGCGCGCGACCTGCAGGGCAACAACGACCTGCTCGCGCTCACGCGCCCCGACGTGGTGGCCGAGCTGCACCAGGCCTATCTCGATGCGGGCGCCGACATCCTCGAGACGAACACCTTCAGCGGCACGTCCATCGCGCAGGCCGACTACGGCCTGCAGCACGTGGTGCGCGAGCTGAACCGCGAGGCGGCGGCCATCGCGCGGCGCGTGGCGGACGCGGCCACGGCCGCCGACCCGTCGCGCCCGCGCTTCGTGGCCGGTGCGCTCGGCCCCACGAACCGCACGCTCTCGCTCTCGCCGAAGGTGGAGGACCCGGGCTACCGCGCCGTGACCTTCGACGAGGTGCGCACGGCCTACGCCGAGCAGGTGCGCGGCCTGCTCGAGGGCGGCGTGCACCTGCTGCTGGTCGAGACCATCTTCGACACGCTCAACGCCAAGGCGGCGCTGTGCGGCATCGCCGACGTCTTCGCCGAGACCGGCGTCGAGCTGCCGCTCATGATCTCGGTCACGATCACCGACCAGAGCGGGCGCACGCTCTCGGGGCAGACGCTCGAGGCCTTCTGGACCTCGGTGCGGCACAGCCATCCGCTCAGCGTGGGCATCAACTGCGCGCTCGGCGCGGCGCAGATGCGGCCCTACATCGCCGAGCTGTCGCAGCTGGCCGACTGCTGGATCTCGGCCTACCCCAACGCCGGCCTGCCGAATGCCTTCGGCGGCTACGACGAGCAACCCGACACCACCGCCGGCCACCTGCGCGAGTGGGCGAGGAGCGGCCTCGTGAACATCCTCGGCGGCTGCTGCGGCACGACGCCCGAGCACGTGGCGGCCATCGCGCGGGCCGTGGCGGGCCTGCCGCCGCGCCCGGCGCCGCCGCCGCGCGCGCCGCTCACCGTGTACAGCGGGCTCGAGCCGCTCACGGTGCGCCCCGACAGCAACTTCCTCATGATCGGCGAGCGCACCAACGTCACCGGCAGCAAGCGCTTCGCCAAGCTCATCTTGAACGACGACTACAACGCGGCGCTCGACGTGGCGCTCGACCAGGTGCGCGGCGGCGCCAACGTGCTCGACGTGAACATGGACGAGGGCATGCTCGACGGTGCGGCCGCCATGACGCGCTTCCTCAACCTGATCGCCAGCGAGCCGGAGATCGCGCGCCTGCCGATCATGATCGACAGCAGCAAGTGGGAGGTGCTCGAGGCCGGGCTCAAGTGCGTGCAGGGCAAGGCCATCGTCAACTCGATCAGCCTCAAGGAGGGCGAGGCAGCCTTCCTGCAGCGCGCCCGGGCCATCCGCGGCTACGGCGCGAGCCTGGTCGTGATGGCGTTCGACGAGCAGGGCCAGGCCGACACGGTCGAGCGCAAGGTGTCGATCTGCGAGCGCGCCTACCGGCTGCTCACGCAGTCGGCTGGCGTCGCGCCGGAGGACATCGTCTTCGACCCGAACATCCTGGCCGTGGCCACGGGCATCGAGGAGCACGACCCCTACGCCGTGAACTACATCGAGGCCACGCGCCTCATCAAGCAGCGCTGCCCGGGCGTGCGCATCAGCGGCGGCGTGAGCAACCTGAGCTTCTCGTTCCGCGGCAACGACGTCGTGCGCGAGGCGATGCACTCGGTGTTCCTCTACCACGCCATCCGCGCCGGCATGGACATGGGCATCGTCAACGCCGGCCAGCTCGTGGTGTACGAGGACATCCCCCCTGAGCTGCTCGAGCGCGTCGAGGACGTCATCCTGAACCGGCGCAAGGATGCGACCGAGCGTCTCGTCGCCTACGCGGACACGGTCAAGGGCGCCGGCAAGAAGCGCGAGACCGACCTGGCCTGGCGCGAGGGCAGTGTCGAGAAGCGCCTCTCGCACGCGCTGGTGCACGGCATCGTGGACTTCGTGGCGGTGGACACCGAGGAGGCGCGCCAGAAGTACCCGCGCCCGCTGCACGTCATCGAGGGCCCGCTCATGGACGGCATGCGCGTCGTCGGCGACCTGTTCGGCGCGGGCAAGATGTTCCTGCCGCAGGTGGTGAAGAGCGCGCGCGTCATGAAGCAGGCCGTGGCCATCCTCACGCCCTACATGGAGGCCGAGAAGGCCGCCGGCGGCGAGCAGCGCGCACAGGGCAAGGTGGTGCTCGCCACGGTCAAGGGCGACGTGCACGACATCGGCAAGAACATCGTGAGCGTCGTGCTGGGCTGCAACAACTACGAGATCATCGACCTCGGGGTCATGGTGCCGACCGACCGCATCCTGAGCACGGCGCAGGAGCGCGGCGCCGACATCGTCGGGCTCTCGGGGCTCATCACGCCCTCGCTCGACGAGATGGTCGGCGTGGCCAAGGAGATGCAGCGCCGCGGCATGACGCAGCCGCTGCTCATCGGCGGCGCGACGACCAGCCGCCAGCACACCGCGGTCAAGATCGCGCCCGGCTACGAGCAGCCCACGCTGCACGTGCTCGACGCCTCACGCGCCGTGAACGTGGTGAGCAACCTGCTCGACCCCAAGCGCAGGAAGGGCCTGCTGGCCGAGAACGTCGCCAGCCAGGAGCAGCTGCGCTACGTCTACGCGCGCCGCAAGGAGGAGCCGACGCGGCCCTTCCGCGAGGCTTGCGCCAACGCGCGCGTGCTCACGTTCGACGACCTGCCGACGCCCACCGCGCTCGGCAGCCGGCGCCTCGACATCCCGCTCGAGCAGCTCGTGCCGCTCATCGACTGGACCTTCTTCTTCCACGCCTGGGAGCTGAAGGGCAGCTACCCCAAGCTGCTCGAGCAAGGCAGCCAGGCCGCCGCCGCGCGCGAGCTGTACGGGCACGCGCAGGACATGCTGCGCCGCATCCAGCGCGAGAAACTGCTCGCGGCCGCCGCGGTGCTCGGCATCTGGCCGGCCGGCCGCGACGGCGAGGACCTCGTGCTGTTCGACGAAGCGCGGCGCGGCGAGCGCCTGCGCCTGCCCATGCTGCGCAACCAGGCCAGCCTGGCCGCCGGCAAGCCGAACGAGTCGCTGGTCGACTTCGTCGCGCGCACCGACGGCCTGCAGCGTGACCACGTCGGCGCCTTCGCCGTCACGGCGGGCCTCGGCGCCGACGCACTGGCCGAGGCCTTCGAGCGCCAGCACGACGACTACAACGCCATCCTGGTCAAGGCGCTCGCCGACCGCCTGGCCGAGGCCGCCGCCGAGTGGTGCCACCAGTTCCTGCGCAAGACCTGGGGCCTGGCTGCGGGCGAGTCCGGCCAGCCCGCCGACCTGCTGGCCGAGCGCTACCGCGGCATCCGCCCGGCCTTCGGCTACCCGGCCTGCCCCGACCACGCGCCCAAAGCCGCGCTCTTCGAGCTGCTCGACGCGCCGTCGATCGGCATGTCGCTCACCGAGAGCGGCGCCATGCTGCCCGCCGCGAGCGTGAGCGGCCTCGTGCTCGGCCACCCGCAAGCGCACTACTTCAGCGTGGGCCGCATCGACCGCGACCAGGTCGCCGACTACGCGCGTCGCCGCGGCGAAGAGGTCGCCGCGGTGCAGAAGCGCCTGGGGCCCTGGCTGGCGTACGACCCCGAGGCGCCGACGCTGTGAGGGTGGGGGGCATGGGCGCGAACGTGTGATGTTGCAATGTCCGGCGCTCAGTGCGACGTGAGCACCAGGTCCAGCGTCGTCGTCTCGCCCGCGGCTAAGGTCACCTCGCCGCTCGCCAGGAGCGGCGGTGCGTC
>Ga0315912_10002758_pt1 | contig 18255 bp, 17 predicted proteins | sample VfabasoilMG_FD_204469 | JGI IMG/M metagenome (GOLD analysis project Ga0315912, IMG submission 204469) | Garden soil microbial communities collected in Santa Monica, California, United States - V. faba soil | ecosystem: Environmental > Terrestrial > Soil > Garden | place: USA: California...
GAACGGTGCGCGGATGCCGAGAGAGAGTGGACAAGACGTCAGGGCGTCCGGTCGTCGAGGACCCAAGTGGTCGCGGCCACACTCGCGGCATCGCCTGCAGCCAGACGTGACAGGTCCAGGCGCAGCAGGTTCAGCCGGTCGCGCACCGGGTCGAACTCCAGCCAGCCCGGAGCCGCCGCCGCGCCGAACTCGACCGCGAACAGCTGTTCTCGCGGTTCGATCAGGCGGTGCAGCACCTGCACGGCGCCGCCCGCGCGCAGCGCGTCGCGCTGCTCGGGCGTGAGGCTCACCGACTCGCGCGTGCCGTCATCGAGCGTGAGCGTGATCGCGAGCGCCGGCGACTCGCCGGGCCAGCCGCTCAGCACCACGGCGAGCTCCGTGCGCTGATCCCCGGTGAAGTCCGCCTGCAACAAGGCGAGCCGGTCGCGCTGGTCCGCGAGCGCGCGGTCCAGCTGGTCGAGCTCGGCTTCCAGGCCGCCGAGTTCGGTGACACTCGCGAACAGTTCGCGTCCGGCGCGTGCAGAATCCACGGCCGCAGCGGAGTCGCCCGCCGAGTGCGCGGCCGCGATCATCTCGCCATAGCGCAGGAAGCGTGGATCGATCGCGCCCGCGCCGCCGCGCACGTTCACGAGCTTCGGGCGCAACCGGTCCAGCTCGGCGCGCAGGTAGTCGCGGTTGGCATTCAGGAAGCGCAGCATCGGCAGCTTGGGCCGGACGGGCTTCACGCGCTGCACCTGGATCTCGGCCGGCGGGATCTCGGAGCTCTCCGCCGCACGGGCGGGGGAGACGAACAAAGCGAGTGAAGCGAGCAGCGCCAGGCGCATCACGCCAGAGCGGGCGGGAACGATCCGGAAGGGGTTCATGGGATCAGCCCCTCCAGGTGCGGCGGACCTTGCCTTCGGCCGCATCCACCACCACCCACAACGACGGTGCTCCGGGCGAGGTGTAGACGAGTGTCCAGGTCGAACGGTCGGGGTCGGCCTCGTCGAACGCACCGCGCATGAGCAGCATCGAGCTCAGCCGGCCCTGTGAACCCTTGCGGAACGCGCGACCGGCTTCGCGGTCGGCGGCGGCGAGTGCGGTGCCGCTGTCGATCCAGCCTTCGTGCAGCGGCAGGGCCTCGAGCGCCATCTCGACGTTCTGCGCGGCCGCGATACGGCCTTCGCGCACCGACCAGGCGCGAGCGCGGCCGGTCTGGCGCGAGAGGAACAGGAAGCTCCAGCGCGCGGCAGCACCCTCCGCATTCACTTCGTCGTCATTCTCGACGTACACCAGCTCGGCGTCGGGAGCCCACGCCGCGGCGGCCGCACAGGCCAGGTCGAGCCCGGCACGTGCCGCGATCTCTGCGGGAGATTTCGCGACCGCCGGAAGCGCAGCCGTGACCGCGACGAGCAGCACAAGGCCCGTGCGGCAGAGGAGTCCGTTCTTCATCGCACGCTCCTAGAAGAGGTAGAGGCTGCCCAGCGTGAGTTCGACGTTGTCGTGGGGCTGCCGCGCGTTCGCGGCGCCGGTCTCGAAGTGGAACAGGCGAACTTCCCAGCGCACGGCGGTGCGGCGCGACAGGTACACGGTCGTGCCCGCGCCGAAGTTCCAGCTGGGCTCCGACTCGCCCTCCATGACGCTCGAGCCCAGGCCCGCACTCAGGTACGGCACCATCTGGCGGCCGGGCAGGAGCTCGTACGTGGCCATGAACTGGTACGACAGCATCTGGAAGTCCTCGGCCTCGAGCGAGAGGTTGAACAAGGACTCCACGATCTCGGCGGGACGGTAGACATGCGTCCACGACGCGCCGGCTTCGACGATCACGCGATCGAAGACGTAGTAGCCGAGCCGGCCGCCGGCTACGAACGAGTTGGACTTCTGGTCGAACGCATAGCCGCCCGCGTAGCCCTCGAGCAGGAACGCACCGGTGCGCGAGTAGAGCCGGGGGTTGGGCTTGAACTCGAGCCCATCCATGTCGTCCAGCTCCTTGCACAACGAGTGGTGCACCCAGCCCGTCTCGGTCTCGGAGAGCTTCACGCCGACCCAGTCGCCGCTCTTCGAGAACACCGGGAACTCGGTATCGCCCTTGTACACGCCCACGACGGCGAAGTTGTCGCCCGGGCCGGAGCGCACGACGTTGCGCGAGGCGCCGATCAGGCGCACGCGTCGGGAGCCCACCTGGATCGGGGCATTCATCACCTTGGCCGGGGGTGCCACGACGGTGCTGTCGCCGAGCGGCACCGTGCCCGCGGCCGATTCCACCGCGACGCTGTCCGGCGTCGTGCCGCCTTCCGAGGCGAGTGCCGAGGCCGCGGGAGTCCACGTCCCCAGCAGCACGAGGGCGGCGAGCATCCGGAGCCCGGGGGCGGGGTTCGGAACGCTTTTCGCGACCATCAGGATCCATCCTTTCATCGGGTGCCGAAGACTCGGGCCAGTTCGAACCGGCCGTTCCAATTGCCGAAGCCCTGCCGCTCGACCGTCACCGTGCTGCCGGTGCGGTGCGCGGTGTCGAACGCGAACGCCTGGTGTTCCATCGCCAGCGAGACGCTCCAATGCGACGCGAGGTCGCGGCGCACGGCCGTGCCGAGGCCCCACGACCACGCGTGCACCGGGGCCAGGTCCACCGTCGTGGTGCCGCTGCCGGTGGCGAGCTGGACCTGGTCCGGCGTGTACGTGAGCGCGACACGGCCGCCGCTCGCGCGTCCGAGCAGCGCGAAGCCGCGCGAGCGCACGACCTCGAACTCGCCCGCGACATCCACCGTCGTCACACGCACGGCGGGATCCGCCACCGACGCGTCCACGTGCTGCGTGGCGCTCGACTGGTAGGCGCGCAGCGAGAGGCCCAGGCGGCCGAGCGAAGCACCCGCCTGGGCACCCCACGCCGGGCGCACGTCGAGATTCCACTGGTAGTCGGCGAGGTGCGTGTCGAACCGCGTCGTGCCGCCCGAGACCCCCAGCGACCACACCGGATGCAGTTCGGCCGCGCTCGCGGGAGCCACGAGGCTCACGAGCGCCAGCACCAGCGCACCCAGGGTCGCGAGTCGCGTCTTCATGGCGTCGGCGATCCCGCGAGCGTGAGCTTCATGCCGACCGGCAGGATCTGGTACTGCGTCGAGACGTACGGCGTGATCGCGACCGAGTCCGAACCATCTTGAAGTTCGATCTCGGTGCCGCTGCCCAGGTAGCAGACCAGGAACAATCCGGCCGGCGCGCCGGTCGGCCCCATCGAGGCCGGGGGCACGGCCGAGAACGAGAGGTCCAGCGTCTGCATGAGGTGATCCCAACCCGTCACCGGGCGCACGACGCGCCCGAGCGAGACGGAGTTGGCGAGGATGCGGTCGATGTCGTACGCCATGGGTTCGCGCGACGCGTCCGGGTGCAGCGTCACCGCGCCGTTCGCCAGCGTGGTGCTGGCACGCAGTTCCGCCACGGCGTAGCCGGTGAGGATCGAGCGATAGATGATCGTGGCGGTGATCGCGATCGAGTCGGGCACGCCGGGAGTCACGGCCTGGTTGGGCACGTGGTTCGCCCCTTCGAGGTCGATCCGCGTCCAGCGGTCCTGGATCTCGGGCGCGTCGAAGCAGCCCGAAACGGGAAGAACCAACGCCGCCAGCGCCATCCATGCGACGACACGGCGGCCCCGCCGCCGCATCGTCGCTGGAGCGATCACGCGCGGCGTCATCACGGGACCACCACCACGCGCTGCGAGAGTTCCTTCTTGCCGATCGCGAGGCGCGCGAAGTACACACCGGGGGCGACACGCTCACCGCGCAGGCCCTTCAAGTCCCACGTGACCTCGTTCCGGCCCGCGGCGAACGACGAACCCAGCGAGCGGACGGCGCGTCCCATGGAGTCGTAGAGACGCAGCGTCGCCCGGCTGGCGTCGGCTGCCGGCAGCGCGAACGCGATGCGCGCCGAACGCGAGGCGGGACTCGGCCACGTGCCGAGCATCATCGCGTTGGCCGGAGCGGTGAGCGATCCGGTGCCGTTCCACTGGAAGCCGGCCTCGGCCGAGGCCGTGGGGCCACCGGCATAGGTGGAGCTCGCGAGCAGGCGCAGGCGCAGGTCGCCGTGGCCGGCGACCGCGGCACGGTCGACGTCGGTGAGCGCGAGCGTGTGCGAACCCGCCGCGAGCGTGCCCGCGGAACGGCGCACGAGCGGCGCGCCCCCTGCGGCGTCGGCCAGTTCGAGCGTGACGCTCGCCCGGTCGGTGAGCGTGAAGCGCGCGGCCGGCGACTCACCGGTGACGGCGAGTGTCGGCACCTCGAGACCCAGGTTCCACAGGCGCACGCCGCTGGCGTCCGTCCACTCCTCGATCGTGAGGCCGCTCGCGCGGCCCTCGCGTGTCACGGTGCCGGTGCGGTGGTCGCGCACGGTGAAGAACGGCACGTGGAAGTTGCGCGGGCGCACCAGGTCTCCGCGCAGCTCGGCCACGGACGCCAGGTCGGGCGCGAACTTGCGGACCACACCGCGGTTGGGCGCGGCCGCATAGACGTTGCCCCACTGGTCGGTATCGAGCGAGGTCACGACATCGGCTTCGGCCGGGACCTCGGCGACCCAGCGCAGGCCCGACGCGTCGTGCGCGAGGCGCACGATGCGGCTGTTGTGCGCGTCGGCGACGAACACGTCGCGCGTGCTGCGGCCCCCGTCGCGGCCGGCGCGGATCGCCAGGGGTCCGGCGAAGCGGCCCGGGCCGCTGCCCAGCGCACCCAGCGACGCGATCTCGCGGGCGGTGTTCGTCCCCAGCTTGAACGCGGCGACGCGATTGCGGCCCGTGTCGGCCACGTAGAGCAGGTCGTCCCCGGCCGTGAACGGCGTGCCGCCGTCCGACCACGCCACGTCGAACGGGCGGGCGAGGCCCTTGATCTCGTAGACCGGTTCCAGCGTCATGTCGCCGTACGTCGTGGTGGCCTGCAGGACCAGGATGCGGTCGTTGCCGGCGTCGGCCACGTACACACGGTCGTTCTCGTCCACGGCCACGCCGCGCGGTTCGGCGAGCGCGCCGAACGAACTGCCCGCGAAGTCGTACGCGCGCAGTGCCCGGCCGGCCTCACCGACCACGAGCCGGTTCCAGCGGGGATCCGAGACGATCTGGAAGGCCCGCGATTCCACGTACGGGAACACGTCGTACAGGTCCACGTGGCCGATCGTCGCCGTCGCCCATGGGTCCGAGAAGACGTTGCGCCCGACCTGCTGGCGCGTGACGCCCCGGGTGATGGCGTCGAGCCCCAGGTCGGGGACGATGCGTGCACGCTCGAACGTGTCCGCTCGCGGGTCCGTCGCGGCGACCAAGATGATGCCGAGGCTCAACAGGATGGCTCGTCGCACGTCAGGCTCCTCTCTTTCGCCACTTCAAACGCCCTAGAAGCGGAACTCCACGCCCGTCTCCAGGATGTCTGCTGAATAGTTCTCGTTGTTGAAATAGCGCTCGTAGTCCAGCGTCAGCCCCATGCGGCGCAACATCCGCGAATCCGGCGCCAGCATGCTGAGGTCGGCGTTGAGCGAGAGTCCGAACAGGTGCGAGGACAGCGGGCTCATCCGGTAGTCGCCGGTCAGGTAGCCGTCGATGCCCTGCGTCGTCGTGTAGTCGGAGCTCCAGAAGTCGGCGCTCGTCTGGCGGTACCAGCGGTACTGGTAGCGCGCGTACAGGCCGCGGGTGATGTACTGCGCCAAGCCCCCGGCGACCTCGTGCGAGAGCACGCCCCAGTCGTCGGTGTAGAACCGGTAGTCGAACTGGAGGCTCGAACGGTTCGACAGGTACTGGTGGAGCTTCACGAACGCGTCGCGCCGCTCGCGCGAGTCGGGATGGCGCTCGGGCACGCTGGTGCCGCCCGCGTACACCAGCCGGTAGGGGTTGTGCTGCAGTCCGGAGACGTGGTTGTACTCCACACCCAGCCGGACGACGCGCGTGGGCGACAGCAGCTGCGTGGCGACCGCGTTCCAATGCAGCGTGGTCTTCGTGCCCGCCGCCGTGACCGAACGCTGGTCGGCGAGCGGGATGATGTCGTCCCAGCCCCAGCTGGTGCCCAACGACAGGTTCAGCTGGTCGTCGCGCAGGTCGCGGTTGTACGTGGCCGAGAGCTGATGGCCCACGTAGTCGCTCTCGATCGAGTGGTAGTAGCCGACCGAGGCGGGGCCGCGCGAGACCCGGCCCTCGAGTTCGTTGCGGACCTTGTCGTAGTCCTCGTAGGCATCGCCCGAGATGGGTCGGCTCGCGGTCGTGATCGCGTCGATCGCCTCGGCGCTTCCCACCGGCGCGGCCACACCCGGGATGGTCACGCGCTCGTTGTTCCAGTGCAGGAACACGCTCGCACCACCCGCGATGGGCATGCTGAAGTCCTCGACGAACGAGCGCACCAGCACGTGCTTGGAGTCCACGAACACGCGGAACAGCCCATTGAGCGCGGTCGGGTCGCCCGTCACCTGCGCGGCCGCCGAAGTAGCGGCGAACGCGCCGAGTGCGACGGCCGCGAGGCCACGCCCGATGCCGCGTGTCACTTGCACGCGCAACCCCCGCCCTCGCCGCCGATGCCGCCGGTCGAGCCCTCGCGCGCCTCGAGCGCGCGCACGCGGCGGGCGTCCTTCTTGGCCCGCGTCTGGAACGCCATGATCGGGTCGGCGAGGTTCTCGCGCTGGTAGGCCGCGACCGACTTCGCCGCACAACCGGTGAGTGCCGGCACGCACACCGCCGCGGCCAGCAACAGCAGGACGACTCGCTTCCAGGAGTTCATGCTCATTGCCCGCCTCCGTTCGGGGCTTCGGCCACCACCGGTACGGCGCCGGCCAGGCGCCGCACCACGGACTCCAGCTTCGCCAGCTCGGCGTCGTCCGAGCGGCCGGTGCTCCACGCGATGCGGCCGTCGCGGTCCAGCACGACGGTGGCCGGCACGTGGCGCAGGTCGAGTTCGCGCGCGAGGCCCTCGGGCCCGTCGTGCGCGATCGGCAGCGACAGCCGGCCTGCGCGCGCAAAACGCCGCGCGTTGTCGGCGTTCTGGTCGATCGAGACCGCGATCACCCGCGCGCCCTGGGCACTCATCTCGCGGTGGAGGGCGTCCAGGCGCGGCAGCTCGCGTCGGCACGGCGCGCACCAGGTGGCCCAGAAGTTCACGACCACGACCTGCCCGCGCATCGCGGCCAGCGTCGTGTTCGAGCCGTCGAGCATGCGCAGCGGATGGCGTCCCAGCGCCGCCTCGGCGCTGCCGTTCGCCGCCGAATAGGCAGCGACGGCCTCGCCGGCGTGTGCCGGCGCGATCGCGGCGAACGGGGCGGCCGCGAGCAGGGCCACGACCAGCGTGCGAGCCGCGATGCCGAGATGGGTGCGGGACATGGGGACGGGACCCTCGCTCACTTGTACTGGGCGCCCAGCAGCACCCAGAGGTTGAACTTGCGGCGCTCGGCCGCGGTCAGCGAATCCACACCCGACGGATGCACGCCCGAACCGCTGCGCGAACCGGCGCCGAGGATGTAGTCGATGAGCCGCGAACGGCGCGGGAAGGCCGGATCGGTGACCTGCGGGCCGCTGCCCATCATCTCGCCCGAGAGGTTCACGTAGCCGCGCGGGAAGATGCGATTCATGCGCACGGTGTCGGGCACCGACGTGAGGTCCAGGTTGCCCGCCAGCGTGGTGTCGGGACCGACGATCACCGGCTGATGGCAGCTCACGCACTTGGCGGCCACGATCGGCCCGATGTCGTTCTGGTAGTTGATGACCATGAAGTTCGAAGCCGGGATGTTCAGGTCGTGCGCGGGCAGCATGGCCGCCATCGGGTTCGGGTTCGTCGGCGTCGGGCCGCCGGGGAGCCGGTCCTCGTGACAGCCGACGCACTTGTCGAACTGCTCGCCGGGACGCACGGCGAGGTGCGTGCGCTTGACCACGAAGCCGCGACCGAGGTTGTCGAGGGTGGCGAAGCTGATGGGCGTGTTCGCGGGCACGCGGATGCGGAACGAGCCGTCCGACTGCACCGGCGCGAAGCCGATCAGCGCGCGCTTCTCGAAGTCGTTCGCCGAGAAGTTGTTCATCTCGCCGACCAGCGTCGGGCGCGCGGCGATGACCGCGATGCTGTCGATCGGGTCCGTGCCTCGCACCGGGACTTCCTGGCCGTCGGTGTGGCTGCGGTTGAACACGTCCTGTGCCAGGAACTCGCCGTAGGTCACGCCGCGGTTCACGGTCGAGGGGATGACCGGCGGCTTCGGGTGCGGCGCCAGCAACTGCGCGTCGAACTCGTTCGTGGCCGGGTCGTTGTAGAGGAACGTCAGGTTGCCCACCGAGAACGTGGCCGGGTTCCCCGGCGTCCCGATGCCCGACTGGTCCACCGTGAACGTGTAGAGCGCGTAGTCGGTCTCGGGACCGGTCGCGGCCGGGAGCGTGTACGAGGCGACGAACGCGTTGCCGCCGAGCGCGCGCGGGTACTTGAACGCGCCGTAAGGCCACGGTTCGCCGTCGGTGTTGACCTGCGGGGTCAGCACATCCCAGTGCAGCGTGTTCGAGCCGGTCGCGGGATCCGCAGGCCCCTGCTCGGGCTTCAGCAGCGCGAGCGGGCCCATGTCCTCTTCCACCATCGTGGACTCGATGGCGAGCAGCCGGCCATCGGGGGTGACCACCGGGTGGAAGAAGTTGCGGTTGTGAGGCCCGAAGAAGTGGAACGTGCCGGTGCCGTCGGGATTCGTGAAGAACAGCGGGAACCGGTTCATGGTCCCGAAGTGCTCCCAGCGCGTGTACACGAGCCGGCCGTCGGGCAGTAGTTCGGGATCGAAGTCGTCACTCTGGTTGAAGCTGATGCGCTCGATCCCGGATCCGTCCATGTTGCAGGTGTACAGCGTCGCCGAGGGCGCGTGGTTGTACTCGTCCATCTCACCGGCGCGCGTGCTCGTGAACGCGATGCGACCGTCCGGCAGGTAGAGCGGGTCGAAGTCGTCACCGCCGCCGGACGTGACCTGGCGCAGGTTCGTGCCGTCGGCGTCGATCTCCCAGATGTTGTGGTCGCCACTGCCTGAGGGGCGCATCGAGAACAGCAGCTTCTTGCCGTCGAACGACACCGCGGGATCGCAGACGTTCGCGCCGGTGAAGTTCGTGAGTGCGGTGACCACGCCGTCCGGCGTGATGGGCGACAGCTTGTAGAGATTGCCGGGAGCCTCGGTGCGGTTGAGCGTTCCCGACGAGGTGGTCTTCACGAACACCAGTGCCTGCGTGGTCGGTTCCTGCTGGATCAAGTCGTCGGGTGCGCTGTCGCGACAGCTGGAGGCGAGAAGCGAGCACAGGTACACCGCGACGAGTGGCGCGAACCGGGCGTGACGGGCGGGATGCTGGATGCGAGGCGTCATGATCGTGCTTTGCCCTCCGGTCGAGGATCCGTGAGTCATGGCCGGATCGTCCGATAGAACGAGAGGCCCAGGGTCTGTTCGACGTAGTCGTACGTGACCAGACCTTCACGGTTCGCCTGACGCCCGAAGACGGTGCTGCGCCGCATCTCGCCGCGAAGCGCGAGATCGTCCCGGACGTAAAGCTCCAGCCCACCGCCCATGGTGAGCATGTTCTTGGTGACGGCATCCGCATTCACCGATCGCCCGGGAAGGACGACGGCCATGCCGTAGCCAGCGGTGACGTAGGGTTGCAGCCGCCCTGGAACGGGGTGGCGCACGACGAGGCTCAAGCGGTTGAGGATCGCGTGCACCGCCTGGCTCGGGTTGTGGCCCAACTCTGCTTCGTAGCCGAGCCACGAGTTGGGGTTGTAGGCGATCCGCAGCATGAACAGCCGCTCGGTGCCGAGCGTGCCGAACGTGGGCGTGACCGCGAGCCGGTTCAGGAACGGACGCGGCCCGGGACGCAGGTGGTACGCGTCCACCGCAAGCTCCGGGACGAGCGCTTCGAGTCCGTCCTTGCGATAGGCCGGCGCCGCTGCCGCCGTGTCGGCCGGCACGAGCGCAGCCGCGCTGTCGGCGGTCGCGACCTGCGCGCGCGCGGCACCCGCGGCCACCACGAGCGCGGCGAGGCCGATGAGCAGCCCGCGGTGGGCGCGAGTCACGGCGCCACCCCGGCGAGGATCCAATTGCGGATCGCGACGTAGTCCGTGTCCGACGTGGTGGCGAACACCTTCACCCCGTGCGGCACGCCGCCCGCCGCGAGTGCGAGTGGCTTGGTCAAGATGGGACTCGCGTCGGGCGTGCCGACGTTCACCTGGAGCGAGACCTGATCGAAGTCGAATTGCGTGCTCTTCGCACCGGCGGGTGAGAGCTCGAGCGCACCGCGCGGCCCTCCGCCGTGGCAGTCGCCCGCCGCGTCACAGCCGTGGCGCTGGAGCACCGGTTCGACCGTGGCCTGGAACTGCGCGTAGCTGGGCGTGAACGCGTGCCCTCCCGTGGGCGGATCGGGCGGCGCGGTGGGTGAGGCGCAGCCGAGCGCGACGAGCGGGGATCCGACGAGGATCGCAAGCGCGTAGCGCTGCCGGTTCCGCCTCGAGATCGTGAATGCGCTCACGTTGCGCCGCCTTGTTTAGGGAACGCCGATGCCAGAAGTGCACGGAGCCCCTTGCAAATCGCGACAGAAGCCCGCGATCCAGGCGCTCGTGCACCGCGCTGTACTGCCAACCCGTTCCGACGTCGCCGTTGCAGTTAGGGCACCTGCGGCCGGAGCGAGTGCGCCGCACAGGGCAAGCGGCGTGCCTTTGCGCGGGCCTTGGGGCAAATGACTCCGGGTGCGTTCACGGGCGGAGCCGTTGCGCGGTGCGGCCGATGCGCCGCCTCCGGCGCGCGTCTAGAAGTAGCGGACGCGGAAGAACGAGGCCGCGGAACTCTCGAGCACGAAGCGCTCGCGCAGCGCCGACTCGACCCACACCGTGTCGACGCCTCCGGCACCGGGCTCGACCAGGATCGCCGCGAACTCGGGATGCGCGAGTGCCAGCTCCCGTGCACGCTTGGCGCCCAAGACGAACAGCGGCGTGTCCCACGCATCACAGGTGAACGCGCTCTTCGACACGAGCGTCACCGAGATGAGGCCCTCCGCCGGACGCCCCGTGCGCGGGTCCATGATGTGCCCGTAGACGTGCCCGTCGGCGGTCACGAACTGTTCGTACTTGCCCGAGGTGGAGATCGCCTCCTCGGTGAGTGCCAAGCGGGCGAAGTAGGGGACGCGATCGCGCGGGTCCCGCACGCCGATGCGCCAGGCCGGGGCGTTCGCGGGGTGTCCGAGTGCCACCATGTTGCCGGTGAGGTCCACCAGGGCGTCGCGCACGCCGTGAACGCGCAGCGTCTCGGCCGCCGCGTCCACGGCCCAGCCTTTGGCGATGCCGCCGAGGTCGATGCGCACGCCGGGGTTCTCGAAGCGCAGCGAACGCGTGGCGGGATCGAACTTCACCTGTGCGGCGCCGACGCGCCGGAACGCCGCCGTCGCCTCGGAGTCCGACGGCACGTGCGGGTGGCCCCCGAGGAAGCCCCACGCACGCACGAGTGGTTCGACCGTGATGTCGAACGTCCGGTCGGTGAGCGGGTAGAGCTCGAGCGCGTACTGCAGCACGTGCGCGACCTCGGGATGCACGGTGACCGGGCCCGCCGCCGCCTCGCGATTGAGCCTCGCGACCTCGCTCGTGGTGGTCCAGTTGCTCATGAGCGAGTCCACGCGCCGGAACACGCCGAGAGCCTGTGCGGCGAGCGGCACCTGCGCGGTGGAGTCCGGTGTGACGAGCGTCACGTGGACATAGGTTCCCATCGTGCGCCCGGGGTACGTCACCGAGCGCGGCGCGCCCCCCGCGGCCAGCGTGAGAACGGCGATCGCCGCGAGTGGCAGCAGCCGGCAAGCTGCGGCGTGGCACCGGGAACGCCTCTGACGGCTCGTGTGAACGCGCGGCGCGGGTGTGACGGCGTCGAGAGAGGGCAAGGGAGGGGTTCCCCGGATCCGTGGCGAACTCGGCGCCGGGGCCGCTCCATGCGCCCCGACGCCCTCGGGTTATCGGCCACCGATGCGGACAACGCTACTTCGCCCCCTCGCGACCCCAGCGGGCCGTCGAGCCCCCGCTTCAGTTGCCCGCGAGGCGTGACCCGGTGAGCTTCATGTCGGCGCGCGTCCACGCACGTTCGAAGCGTGCCTGTGCGTCGGCGGCCTCGGCGTCGCGTCCCTGTGCCGCGAGTGCGGCGGCCAGCCCGCGCAGCGCCCAGCCGTTCTCAGGATGGTGATTCAGGTCCTCCCAGTAGACGGTCTCGGCCTCGCGCGCCCGGCCCGCCGCGAGCAGCACCGCACCCAGTGCGTGGCGAGGCGGGTAGTGCCACTCTTCGGGCTCGGTGTAGATGAGCCCGTCCGCGAGCCGCACCGCGGTTTCCAGATGCCGGATCGCGACGTCGAAGTCCCCGCGCGAGGCGGCAAGCTCTCCCGCCAGCACTTCCGGCGCGATGCCGAGGATCCGGCGCGCGGTGTTGGGCGAGAACAGCGAGTAGTCGAGCCCGTCGCCGCGCGCGATCGTGCGCAGCGAGTCGAGCAGCCGGCCCGCCTCGTCGCGCTTGCCCTTGGCCACGAGCGACAGCCCGCGTGCGTACATCCAGCTCCCGAGCAGGTACGGGCCGCCGCCGGCGGGGCGCTTTTCGGCCAGCATCTCGTCCCAGTGCCCGAATCTCGTGAGGGCGTACCACGGCACCACTCGAAAACCCGCCAGCAGTGGCAACGCGGCCAGTGCGGAGTCGCTCACCTGGGCCGCGGTCTTGCGCGCCGTGGCGATCGCCAGTTCGGAGCGTCCCTCCATGGTCGCGGCGAACCACAGGAAGTGGATGTTGTGCGGGTAGTACGCCATGGGGTAGAGGCCCTGCGCGCGGCACTGCGTGATGTAGTCCTCGTCGGCCAGCACCGCCAGCTCGTTGCTGCGCACGGCATCGGCGTAGCGGCCGATGCGCTGGTAGATGTGCGACGGCATGTGCACCAGGTGGCCCGCCGCGGGCATCAGCGTGAGCAGCCGGTCGGCCGCGGGTTCGGCGAGCACGGCCTCGCTCGTGGGTTCCATGAGGTGGATGTAGAGGTGGAGCGCACCCGGGTGGTTCGGGGAGCGCTGCATCACCGTCTCGATCCGCTCGCGGATCTTGAGCGTGCGTGGATAGGGCGTGCCGTCGGGCCGCCAGTAATTCCACGGGCGCAGGTCCATCGCCGATTCGGCCCACAGTGTGAGGATGTCGTCGTCCTTCGGGAATCGGCTCACCAGAGCGTCCATCGCCTTCGCGTACGCGGAGTCGCCGGCCACTCGTGCCGAGGCATCGCCGCGGTAGCGCAGGTCGAGCGCTTCGATGAGTGCGCGATCGCGCGCGGTCGCGCTCTTCCGGAGCCGCATCGCCTGGTCGGCCAGCCCGCGGGCCTTGGGCTCGTCGGCCGGATCCATCGGCGCGTTGATGTTGGGCCCGAGCACGAGCGCCTGGCCCCAGTACGCCATCGCGCACGTGGAATCCAGCCGCGCCGCCTCGCGGAACGCGCGCCCGGCCTCGGCATGATTGAAGCCGTAGGCGAGGTTCAGTCCCTGGTTCATGAACGCCTGCGCCTTCGCCGAACGCGTCGTGACCAGGAACTTGTGACTCCCCAGGTTCTGCAGCCGTGGCGCGGTGGAACCGTCGGGCGCGGGTGCGTCGGCCTTCTCGTCGTGGCCGTAGTGCTTGTGGACCGTGGTCTGGGCGATGGAGATGGCGGGGAGCATCTGGACGAATAGGGCTGGAAGTGCCATCAGGACGAGCGGACGGAACGCGGATCGCATCGGACCTCCTTGGGGTTCGAAGTGCGCGTGTGCGCGTATGCGCACCCGATACACCACCCGTTCCCCACGAGGCAAGCGGATTCGTGCGAAGGGCCGGCGAACACGGCGCGCCCCGCCTCGTTGATAGGCTCCGACGCGACGACTATCCTGTCGGGCTGCTGATGGAGGGGCCGGAGACTCCGGTCACCCACGCACAGGACCTACCGACAGACCTTCCCCGGGACCGCACATGGGACGCATCTTCGAGACCCGCAAGGCCACGATGTTCGCGCGCTGGGACCGCATGTCCAAGATGTTCGCGCGCATCGGCAAGGAGATCACCATCGCGGTGAAGAAGGGCGGGCCGAATCCGGACTCGAATCCCGCCCTGCGCCGCGTGATCCAGAATGCCCGCGCCGCGAACATGCCGAAGGACAAGGTCGAGAGTGCGATCAAGAAGGCGTCGGGCCAGGACCAGGCGGGCTACGAAGAAGTCCTCTACGAGGGCTACGGCCCGCACGGGATCGCCATCCTCGTCGAGACCGCCACCGACAATGTCGTGCGCACCGTCGCCAACATCCGGCACCACTTCAGCAAGGGCGGCGGGAACATGGGCAACTCGAACAGCGTCTCGTTCCAGTTCAAGCGCATGGGCGTGTTCCGCCTGAACCCGGCAGGACTCGACGCCGAATCGCTCGAGCTGGACCTGATCGATCACGGCCTCGAGGAGATGGGCGAGACCACGAGCGAGAAGGGCGAGCCGCAGCTCATGCTGCGCTGCGCGTTCGCCGACTTCGGTCACCTCGCCAAGGCGCTCGAGGACCGCAAGGTCACGCCGATCTCGTCCGAGCTGGAGTACATCCCGGTCACGCCCACGTCACTGCCCGAAGCGCAAGCGACGGAAGTGCTGAAGCTCGTGGACATGCTGGAGCAGGACGAGGATACGCAGCGGGTGTTCCACAACCTCGTCTGACGCCGGCCCGTCCGGCGCCTCAGTCGAGGCGCACGACGCGCTGGACGGCCTCGCTCGAACCCGCCCGCACGCGCACCCAGTAGAGCCCGGCGCCCGCGCGCGCGCCGCGCGCATCGAGGCCGTCCCACTCCAGCACGTGCGACCCGGCCGTGAGCCGTCCCAGTTCGCGTGCCTGGACCACTCGGCCCGCCACGTCCAGCACTTCAAGTTTCACGCGAACGTTCGCCGGTAACTCGAGCTGGAGTTGTGTCGCGGCCGCCGAGGGATTGGGCCGGGGGAGCCCCAGGCGCAGCCGGGTGATCGAGCCGGGGTCCACGCCGACGCCGTTGATCGGCTCCAGGAGATACTGCGACAGGATCGTGGTGACGTCGTTCCGGAGCGGCACGTGCGTCCATCGGTAAGGGCGTCCCGAGAGGAACGCGAACCGGCCGCCCTGCGCTCGCAGCCCGGCACCGCCCGCCGGCATGCGGATCACGCCGACGCCTCGTTGCGGCGTGAAGCCGATGGTGGTCTTCCACAGCAGCTGGCTGTCGGGCTGCGTGCGCACGGTGTCGAACACCGCGCACGGGTTCTGGGTGCCCGTCCGCGTGAGGTTCACGAGCCCGGGCCGTGTGGCCACGTAGTCATTGATGGTCGCAGCGGTGGACGTGAGCGTGATGCCCAGGTAGGCCAGCAGCGAATCGGACAGGAAGGCTTCGGCCTGACGCGTCATGAGCAGAACGTTCCCGCCCGCGCGCAGGTAACCCAGGATGGGCGTCTGCACCCACGAGTCGGCGTCGCCGTTGAAGTTGTTGCCCACCCAGATGACGTTCCGGTAGTGCCCGAGCACTTCGGGAGGCACGGGACCGCGGCCGAGTGGCGGCGGCAGCGTGCCGGGATAGCCGCTGATCGGGGCGGGGAAGTGATCCCAGAAGTCGATCGGGTAGTCGCCGAAGAACGCCTTGTCGGTGTAGGCGCTGGTGATCTCGGCGCCGTAGGTGGTCCAGTCCACGCCGTTCACCACCAGCACGCCGCGATCGAACGGCGGCTGCACCACGTCCTGCTCGAGCTGCTTGAGGATCCAGTTGTCTTCGTCGATCGCGACCGAGAGCGGCTCCGCGTCCACGTGCAGCACGAATGTCTGCGAGGCGAGCGAGTCGGGCACGACGAACTCGCGCGGACCGGACGTGGTCTGGATGCGGACGTCCACCGGCATGGTGAACAACTGCCAGGACTGTCGCTGCTCCAGCGTCAGCGTGACGTCGAAGCCGCCCGCCGCCGGGGCCGAGCTCCAGTCGCTCCGGTACACGGGGTAGCGTTCCCCGTACACCCACTGCTGGAAGTACTTCTCCAGATCGCGGCCACTGGCCGCTTCACACGCGGCCTGGAAGTCCTCGGTGACGGCGGTCCCGTACTGGTGGGACGCGCGATACTGCGCCAAGGAGGCGAAGAACGCGGCGTCGCCCAGCACGTGCCGCAACATGTGCAGCACCCACGAGCCCTTGTCGTACGTCAGGTTCGAGTCGAACACGCGGTCCACATCCTGGTCGTTCGGCACCCACACGGTTCCCGGGCCGTAGAACTTGTTGAGCGCCAGATCGGCGTGGTACGCGGCGGGCCCGCCCTGAGACTCCGCCCACAGCGCCTCGCCATAGGTGGCGAAGCCCTCGTTGAGCCAGATGTGATGGAAGTCGCGGCACGTGACCATGTCGCCCCACCATTGGTGGGCCAGCTCGTGCGCCACCACGAACTCGGCGAACGAGCCCAGGCTGGTGCAGGTCTGGTGCTCCATGCCGCCGCCGAAGTTGAACTGCGCATGGCCGTACTTCTCGTCGAAGAACGGGTAGGGCCCGAAGCGCGTGGAGAACGCGGCGAGCATGTCCTTCACGCGAGACTGGACGAAGGCCACCGACGGCGCGGTCTCGGGGTAGTTGAAGAAGTCGATGCGCATCGAGTCGGTGGGCGTCGGCCGGTACCAGTCCAGCGTCTGCGTGTACGGGTAGCTGGCGATGGACACGAGATAGGACGCGATGGGGTGCGATTCGCGCCAGCGGGTGACGGCCTGGATGCCATTGTCGGTGGACGAGACCAGCTTGCCGTTGCTCGCGGTCTTCAATCCGGTGGGGACGGTGAAGCGGATCGTCACCGAGTCGGCCTTGTCCTCGGGCACGTCCTTGCACGGCCACCAACTGCGCGCGCCGAACGGTTCGGAGAGACTCCAGATGAGCTGGCGGCCGTTCGTGATGCTGTAGCCGAACGAACCGGCGACCGGCGCGCCGTGATATGTGACACGGACATCCACTGTCTCGCCGGTGCCGTAGGCGCGGTCCAGGTTCACCGTCAGCACGTCCGCTACGCGCGAGAACGTCGCCGGCACGCCGGCCGAGGTGACCGCGTCCACCAGCATGTTGGCGTAGAGGTCCAGGTCGAGCGTGCCGATCGGCCCGCTCACCACCGTAGCGCGCGTGCGCACCGCGCCCGAGACCTGGGAGCCCGCCGGCGTGAACGTGAGGTCGAGGTCGTACCAGCGGACGTCGTACGCCGCCTGGTTGGGGGTGGTGGCCGCCGCGAGGGTGCGCGTGCGGCGGAGCGCGGAGCGCTTCCACGCGGCGAGGTAGGGAGCCACATCGCGCTCGTCGCGCCACTCGGCCGGGCCCTCGGGCGTGGACGGGTAGAGCATGGGCGCCGCAAGGGCCTGCGCGGCGAGCAGGAGGCCGGCGAGAGCGGGGGTGAGCGACTGCAGGGCGAGGGCTCGGCGCATGGTGGGGGAAGATGGTAGCACGCAGTCGCGCCCCTGCGGGCGGCGACCGAGCGCCAACCATCGCCGCGGCGCGCGCGACGTCCCGCGGCCGTGCGAACCGCAAGCCGCGGCGCCGACGGCAGGCCGTTCGGGCCCCGGACCGGGCCGGGCGCGGGGCTCAACTCCCGGGCGCGTCCGGCCGATGCCCAAGGCGGACCCGAGACCCGGGGCCCCGACCTTGAACACCGATTGTGAGGGACTCATGACTGGAACCCACTCGATCCGGGAACAGGAGTACGCCGCGCTCATGGACCGCGCGCGTGACCTCGCGCGCACGTCCACGCTGTGCTGGTGCGGTGCCGGACTGGCGGCGACGTTCCTGCTCGCGGGCGCGATCTCGTCCCGGAACCCCGGGCTGTTGCTGCCGGTGCAGTTCTGCGTGGCGTTCGGCTTCCACGCGCTGTCGCAGGCCCGACGGGATACACGCCTCATCGAGGGCTACGTGCAGGAGTTCTTCGAGAAGGACCGCGACAGTGCGCAGTGGCATTCGCGCCTCTCGCAGCTGCAGGCACTGCCGGGCGGGCCCTCGCGCGCCGACTGGTGGCCGGTGGCCGCGGCGGGTTCCCTGGCGCTGGCCGCGATCGTCTTCGGCTGGCTCTACGCCGACGGTGCCTCGCGTGGCGAGCTGCTGGCGAGCCTGACCACGATGTCGGGCGTGGCCGTGATCGTCCACGCGCTCACCGAGACGCTGAACCACGAACGAGGCCTCGGCTCCGTCCCGTGGTCCGCGCTGAACAACAACCTCCGTGAGGTTCCGCCGCTCAAGCGCGTCTCGACGGTCTGAGTCGTTCGCTTCTCCGACTCTGCCCGCTGCGTCACTGCTTTCG
>Ga0315912_10002759_pt1 | contig 18255 bp, 13 predicted proteins | sample VfabasoilMG_FD_204469 | JGI IMG/M metagenome (GOLD analysis project Ga0315912, IMG submission 204469) | Garden soil microbial communities collected in Santa Monica, California, United States - V. faba soil | ecosystem: Environmental > Terrestrial > Soil > Garden | place: USA: California...
CGGCGCGAGATCCGCGAAGGGACACGTGCGATGCGCATCGAGCAGCGCCTGCCGCGTGTCGAGCCCAAGCGGGACGATCTCCGCCGGCGCGCTCTCCATCTCCTGGAACCGGAACGTACCGGTGCGGAACGTCAGCAGTCCCATGACGACGTGCAGCACCTGGTTCACGAGGGAACGGTGCAGGTCGTCGGGCGTCAGCGCACCCTGCGCGACGAGCACGCGGCCGAGCGCCATGCCGGGCGTCGCCTGCGCGGCGGCGAGCGCGGCCTGAAGGTGCTCACGTGTCAGCATTCCGCTGCGCAGCAGGACCTGGCCGAGCCTGTCGCCGGGATCGCTGCTGGTCGCGAACGCGATGCGTCCGTCCTCGAGGTGGACCGTGCGGGTCACCGCGTGTCCCTGCACGGTGGACTCGAAGCTCACGACGCCGGTCTTGCGCGCGTACGTCATGCTGACGAGCAGCGAGGCCGGCGGGAAGCGCGCGAGGTCGCCCGCCACGGGGACGAGCGCGCCGAGCGCGCGAGCGGGCGCCTCGGACTGCGGCGGCTCGAGGACCTCGAGGAACTGGAGCGAGAGCAGTGCCACGAGCAGCCTCTCGACGTCGAGCTGGAGCATGCGGCCGATGGCGCGGATCTGTCCGACGTTGCGCGTTCCGTCGAGGAGCGCCAGCAGGTGCTGCTCGTCCGGATCCAGCGCCAGAGCCTTCCGCAGCTCGTCGGGAATCTCGCGCAGGCGGATCTTCCGATCCGAGCGCGGCAGGAACCGGATGAGGTTCTGATCGATCTGGAGCTGGCGGCAGGCCCAGGTCACGAGTGCCGGCACGTCGGTCGGCAGCTTGAAGGTCTCGCTGCGGGGCGCTTCCGTCGGGAAGAACGTGCAGGCGCCCTCCTGCCACGTGAAGGGACGCGAGACGTGCGCGCGCTGCTGCGCGCAGAGCACCTCGCGCAGCTCGTCCTGGGTGAGGAGCTTCTCCTGGACCAGCAGTTCCCCGAGGCGCGCGCGTCCCATGGATGCGAGCTCGCCGAGGCGGCCGAGATGCTCGGGCTTCACCTTGCCGGACGCGGCAATCAGCTTGTCGAGCCGCGACTGCGTGTCGCTGCTGCGCGCGAAGATCACGTGGCCGTCCTCGAAGAAGAGGACCGCCGACACGCCCGCGCTGCGCACGATCAGCAGGCCCGTCTTGCGTCCCACCCAGAGATCGCCCACGACGGCGGCGAGCGGGCGGCGCCAGAACGGGACGCCGGGGAAGTCGGCAGAGGTCTCCGCAGTCGTCGGGCGCAGGTGATGCTCGAGGAGATCCCAGATCTGGAGGACGCCGAGCGGCTTGAGCAGGTAGGCGCTCGCCCCGAGGTTGTTGACGGCGTCCTGCTCGTAGGACTTCTTCTTGTAGATCCCCGACATCATGAGCACGGGGACGTCGGGCCACTTCTGGCGAAGCTGCTGGAGGACGGCGAAGCCGTCGAGCTTGGGCAGGAGGGCATCGAGCAGGACGAGGTCGGGGCGCCTGTCCTGGAACGCGGCGACGGCCGCCTGGCCGTCGAAGACGGATTCCGCGGCGTAGCCGAGCCCGCGGACGACGAGGGTGAGGAACTGGTTGTCGGACGGTTCGTCGTCGACGATCAGGACCCGTTGAATCTCGGACAAGACGGCCTCCGGAGCCGGACCGTGGCACTCCAATACATGTCATCGGCTTCCGTCGCCCCGCACTCAAGTCGCGGCGACGGGCAGCCTGCCCCGCCGTGCGGCCGGCCACGGACGGCGAGGTACTGGGTCAGTCTGAGTGACGCCGACCCAGGGACTTCCCCACTTTTCGCCGACCGGCCGTCATGCTGACCGACTGCCGACGGCGAGGGCCGCTTGACGAGAGGCCATCCACCGCGCAGGATTTGCGATTCCCCAGCCCCCGGCGCTTCGCCGACGAGCCCAGGACGGATCCCCACGCCCATGCCCAACCGCAAGAAGGCCACCGACAAGTCGCTCCTCTCGGCCCAGTACGAGGCCGCCCTCTCCGAGTACGAGAAGGGCATCCGCCTCATGCAGCAGAAGGACTACCAGAAGGCGATTCCGCGATTCGAGTCCGTCATCAAGGAGCACGCCTCCGAGCTCAGCCTCGGCGACCGAGCGCGCGCCTACCTGCGCATCTGCGCAGGTGCCGGGAAGGAGAAGGCGCCGCTGCGCACGACGCGCGATCCCGCACAGTCCTTCGAGGTCGGCGCCTTCCTCCTGAACGAGGGCGAGCACAAGGAGGCCTTGCGCCATCTCGAGCGCGCCGCGGAGCACGAGCCGAAGGATGCCGGCGTGCGCGTCTCGCTGGCCTCCGCGCGCATGGGCGTCGGCGACGTGCCGGGCGCCAAGGAGGCGCTGCGCAAGGCGGTCGAGCTGAACCCGTCGGTGAAGCACCTCATCCGCAGCCTCGCGGACTTCGACGATCTCGACGACGATCCCGAGTTCAACGAGATCGTCGAGTAGCGTGCCGCCGCCGGCGGAGCGGGCCGCGCGCGCGGCCGTGATCCTCGCGGCCGGGCTCGGCACGCGCATGCGCTCGTCGCGCGCGAAGGTGCTGCATCCGCTGGGCGGGCTCCCGCTCGTCACGTGGTGCGTGCGCGCCGTGCGCCCGCTCGTGGGCCGCGTCGTCGTCGTCGTGGGGCACGAGCGCGAGGCCGTGCAGGCGGCGCTCGCCGACGAGGGCGTCGTGTTCGCCGTGCAGGATCCTCCGCGCGGGACGGGACACGCGCTCTCCTGCGCGGCCTCGCAGGTGGCGGATGTCTCCCGCGTCGTCGTGCTGGCGGGTGACGTGCCGCGCCTCAGCACCGAGTCGCTGCTGCGGGCGCTCGCGCAGCACGAGGCCAACGCCGCGACGGCGACCGTCATGACGTTCCGGCCTGCGGAGGTGACCGGCTATGGCCGCATCGCGCGCGACGAGAGCGGCGCCATCTGCGCCATCGTCGAGGAGAAGCAGGCAAGCGCAGACGAGCGGCGCATCGGCGAAGTCAACTCCGGCCTCTACGTCTTCGAGAGCGCGGACGTGCTGCCCCGCCTTCGCGCTCTGCCTCAGCGAGGCCACGAGACCTACCTGACGGACGTCGTGCAGGCGCTCGTGAAGGACGGACGGCGCGTGGACACGTTCGAGCTGGCGGAGGACGAGGTGGCCGGCATCAACTCGCAGCATCAGCTCGCGGAGGCGGAGCGGCGCTTCCGGCTCGATCGCGCCGCGGCCCTCATGGCGTCGGGCGTGACGCTGGTCGATGCCGCGAGCTGCGTGATCGAGGCGGACGTCGAGGTCGGCGCCGGCACGATCCTCCGGCCGCTCGTCGCGCTCTCGGGACGCACGCGCGTCGGCGAGCGCTGCGATGTCGGACCGCTCGTCAGGCTCGAGGACGCGACGCTGGGCGAGGGCTGCGTCGTGCGCGGACCGCGGGCGCTCGTGGGCCGCGAGCTGCCGCCCGGGACGACGCTCGATGCTTGAGAGTTCCCATCCAGAAACTGGGGCTCGCGGCTGCTACCTCGGGGGCCGGCCATTTCGCGTCCCTCCGAAACTCACGTAGGAAGCCACTACGCTCGACTTTCGTCGGAACGCGACCTGGCCGACCCGCGAGGCGCATCCTGGCGGCCCGAGTTTCTGGATGCTCACTTGAGGGCGTGGCGTCGCCGCATCAGTCGGTGATGCGCGCGGGCCGCAGGTCGTCATCAGAAAGTCGCGGAAGTCGGCTTCCCGGCCGCGGGCGCGCTGGCACGCGAACCGCTAGTCTCAACCGCACCAAGCAGGAGAGCCTCACGTGTGTGGCATCGTCGGAATGGTCGGGAAGGGCGACGTCGTTCCGCATCTCGTGGAGGGCCTACGCCGCCTCGAGTACCGCGGCTATGACTCGGCGGGAGTGGCTGTCATCACGGCGCAGGGCGCGCTCGAGCGCGTGCGCGCAGCGGGCAAGCTCGCGCGCCTGCAGGAGGCTCTCGGGCGCACGCCCATCGTCGGCGTGACGGGCGTCGCGCACACGCGCTGGGCGACGCATGGCCGGCCTAGCGACGAGAACGCGCACCCGCATGCTTCCTGTGCCGGCGACATCGCGCTGGTCCACAACGGCATCATCGAGAACTATCTCGAGCTGCGGGATCGGCTGCTGCGCCACGGCCACGAGATCCGCACGCAGACCGACACCGAGGTGCTGGTGCACCTCGTCGAGGATCACCTCGCGGCTTGCGGTCGCGGGGGCTCGGCCACGACGCTCCACGAAGCAGTTCGCGCGGCGCTCCACGACGTGCGCGGCGTACATGCGCTCGCGGTGATCTCGCGCAGCGAGCCCGGCACGCTCGTCATCTCGACGAACGGACCCCCGATGATCGCCGCGCTGGCCGATGGCGCGGGGCTCGCAGCATCCGACCTCGCGCCCATCCTCGCGCATGCGCGCGACGTGCGCTTCCTCGAGGAGGGCGACGTCGCAGAGATCACCGCCTCGACGCTGCGCATCACCGATCGAGAGGGCGTGCCGGTCGAGCGCGCGCTGCGGCACGTGGAGTGGAACCCCGTCGAGGCGGAGCGCGGCGGCTACAAGCACTTCATGCTGAAGGAGATCCACGAGCAGCCGCGCTCGCTCGAGGAGATGCTCGTCGGCCACGTCATCGGCAGCACCGGCGAGATCGAGCTGTCCGAGTCGGGACTCGACGACGCGATCCTCGGCGGGCTCGACCGCGTGGTGATCGTCGCGTGCGGCACGAGCTGGCATGCGGGCCTCGTCGGCCGGCACCTCATCGAGACGCTGGCGCGCGTGCCCTGCGACGTCGAGATCGCCAGCGAGTTCCGCTACCGGAATCCCGTGCTCGCCGGTCGCACGCTCTGCGTCGCCATCACGCAGTCGGGCGAGACGGCCGACACGATCGCTGCGATGAAGGAGGCGCGCGCGCTCGGCGCCCGCGTGCTCGCGGCGGCGAACGTCCTCGGGAGCCTCGCGACGCGCATGGCCGACGGCACGCTGCACACGCGCGCCGGCCTCGAGATAGGCGTTGCGTCCACGAAGGCGTTCACGGCGCAGATCCTCGCGCTCACGCTGCTCGCGCTGCGCATCGCGCAGGCGCGGCGCTCGCTGTCGGGCGAGCGCGCCGCCGAGCTCGTCGCGGGACTCAGGACGCTGCCGCGCCTCGTCGAGGAGGCGCTGCACCGCGAGCCGCTCATCGAGGAGCTCTCCGCCTCGCTCGTCGCATCGAACCACTGCCTCTTCCTCGGCCGCGGCATCCTGCATCCTCTTGCGCTCGAGGGAGCGCTGAAGCTGAAGGAGATCTCCTACGTGCACGCCGAGGGCTATCCGGCGGGCGAGATGAAGCATGGGCCCATCGCGCTCATCGACGCGCGCATGCCGGTCGTCGCGCTGTGTCCGCGCAGCGCGACCTACGAGAAGATGCTCTCGAACGCACAGGAGGTGAAGGCGCGCGACGGCGTGCTGGTCGCCGTGGTCACGCAGGGCGACGATCGCATCGCGTCCTTCGCCGATCACGTCATCGAGGTGCCCGACGTCGACGAGCTGCTCTCTCCCGTCGTCGTCGCCGTGCCCCTGCAGCTCCTCGCCTACCACGTCGCCGTGCGCCGCGGCTGCGACGTCGATCAGCCCCGCAACCTCGCGAAGAGCGTCACCGTCGAGTAGGGCATCGGAATGAACGGCGTGACGTTCGCCGGCGGGAGCGACTTCGCCGGAGCCCTCGCGCCGCTGCTCGACGTCATGTCCGACCTGCACTGGGACATCCACGTGCAGGGCTCGATCTGGACCCCGGAGCGTCACTCGCGACCGGGCAACTGGTTCACGAGCCCGGCCGACGCCTACTGGGTGCCCTCCGCGCGGCTCTATCGCGCCGGGATCCTGCCGAGGCTCGCAGGTGAGCTCTGCACGAGCGACTGGAGCTACTACATCGGGTACCCGGGATCGATCGAAGAGGCGGCCGACGCGCGCCGGCGCTCGTCATGCGACGCGACGCGCGGGCGATGGGTGCGCATGGCTCCGCCCCTCTTCGGGCTCTACATCGCATGCTTGACGCCCTCGCGCGAGGGCGAGTGGATCGTGGCCTCCCCCGAGGAGGCCTGGCTCGACCGGCTGCGGAGCCACCAACCCTGCCGCCCCTACGACCTGATGCAGCTCGCGCCGCGTCCGAGCTGACGCGTTCGGTCGCGGGACCACGACGCCGACGCCTCGCGTGGGTAAGGTAGGCGGCATGCACGGCATCACGTTTCCGGGGAGCAGCTTCGACGAGGCGCTCGCGCCGCTTCTCGACGTCATGGGCGATCTCCATTGGTCGATCGACATCGGCGCATGGCCATGGGACTGCGATTTCGATGAGCCGCTGGCCAAGGCGATCGAGCCGTTCGACACGCAAGTGGGGCTCTACCGCGCGGGCATCCTTCCGCGCTTCGCGGACAGCCTCAAGGCCGACGAGTGGAGCGTCTACGTGGGCCTGGCCGGGACGATCGAGCAGGCGTCCGTTGCGCTCGTGCGGGCCACGGGATGGCTGGAAACGTGGTTGTGGACGCCTCCCGCGGCGCATGGCGCAGGTTCTGGCCCGCGCTCACGGCGCAAGCGGGAGCTGCTGGAGCGGCAGCTCGCCCCGGCTTCACTCCGGCTCGGCATCGGCTGGAGTGCCCCGGCTGCGGCATGCACCCGGGCGGTCGCTGGATCGTGATGTCGCCCGAGGACGCATGGCTGGATCGGCTCCGAGATCATTACGGCTCGAGCGCCCAACCCTGGCCGATGGCTGAGGATCTCGGATGACGCGCCGTCATCGGCAGCGCGTCAGGCGTGCCAGCGCGCTACGCGGGGAGCTCGTCGAGGAAGTCCTTCAGTGGGATGGCCTCGACGCCGTCGCCGAGCCGGAGACGGCGGGGACCGAGGAAAATGACAATCGATCGCTTCACTCCGCGCAGGTTTCCTACCGCGGCCTTCAAGCCGGTCAGGCCGCGAGCGGCGAGATCGCGGGACGCCTTCACCTCGATGGCCCAGATCTCGCGTCCGATCTCCAGCAGGAAATCTACCTCGGCGCCTCCGCGCGTCCGGTAGTGGAACAGCCTCGACTCGGGCCAGGCGTCGGAACGGCGATGCAGCTCGAATGCGACGAAGTGCTCGAGGAGGAGGCCGCGCTCGTCGTGGAGAGGAGCGTCGAGCGGCCGGCGCAGCAGCGCGTTGCGCACCCCGAGGTCGAAGAGGAAGAGCTTCGGATGCGCGACGAGGCCAGCGCGGTCGCTCCCGCTCCATGCCGGCACGCGGAACGCGACGAGGGTATCCACGAGCACGTCGAGGTAGCGACGCGCCGTCTCGTATCGCACCCCGGCGTCCTCGCAGAGAGCGCTCAGGTTCAGGATGCGGCCCGACGCTGCGGCCACGTGGTCGAGCAGGCGCGAGAAGCCGCCGACGTCGCGCACGAGGGCCTCAGCCTGGATCTCCTCTCGGACGTACGTGTCCGCGTAGCTGCGCAGCGTGAGCTCGCGCTCGCCGGACGGCTCGGCCCAGATGCCGGGCAGCGTTCCATGCGCCAGGGCTCGGTCGAGCGCGAAGTCGTCGCCGAGCTCGCACGCGAGCAGCGGGTGCAGGCGATGCGCGTGGATGCGGCCGGGCAGAAGGTTGGCCTGGCCGCGCCGCAACTTCCGCGCGCTCGAGCCCGAGAGCAGGAAGCGGAAGCGCCGTGGCTGCGCGTCGAGCTGCGCCTGCACGACGTCAAGGAGCGCAGGCACGCGCTGGACCTCGTCGATCAGGACCGTGCGGACGCGCGGGGGCGCGGCGGCGAGCTCTTCCTCGAGACGCTCGGGCCGGGAGAGATATGCGCGGAACGTGGAGGGTGCCGACAAGTCGAGCACGAGTTCGGGCCCGAGAGCGCGCAACAGCGTGGACTTCCCCACCTGCCGCGGGCCGAGGAGGAGCACGCTCTTGTGGCCGCCCTCGAGTCGTCGGGCCAACAGCCTTTCGTACACGTGGGTAGAATACATGCATTTTTACCCACGAACAAGAATGCGCGAAGCCCGCATTCGTCGCGATGGCGCCGCATCCGGACTGTCTGGAAGTGATGCGCCCAGCTCCTCAGCGCACCGCCAGCACCTCGGGGCGGGGGCGGCGCCAGGTGGCGAGGATGGCGCCCGAGCCGATGAGCTGGGCGAGGAGCCACGGGATGCCGCCGACGAAGGGCACGAGTCGCAGCGCGCCGAGGAGTGCTGCGCCGAGGAGCAGGCGCGCGTAGCCCGACGCATGATCGCCGCCCAGGCGCTCCGCGATGTAGCTGCCGGCCCAGTGGAAGGCCGCGCCGAGGGCCGCGGCCTTCACGACGCAGGCGAGCAGCAGAAGCAGCGCCATCAGCGGGAGGCCGACGAACACGACGATCAGCGCCACGCAGAGGACGAGCGTCAGCGCCAGGCACGCATGCCACAGCAGGCCGATGCCGAGGAGCCTCATCGGACGCCGCCCGATCTCCGCCGAGCCGTGCACGAGGACGCGCGGCGCGGCGAACGCGACGACGAGCGCGAGGATCGTCCACGTCAGGACGGAGACCAGCCTGACGAGGAACGCCAACGGCGAGAGCGCGAGGTCGAGCAGGCCGATGCGCTTGGCGTCGGGATGGAAGGCGCGCGATTCGCCGTCGACGTGACCTCCCCGTGCGACGTCCACGCGGCCGCCCACGGCCAGCGCATCCCCCCGGACGACGCCCGCAGACTCGACGCGCACCTGACCACCCACGGCCAGCACGTCGCCGCGCACTTCGCCGCGGATCGTGAGGTCGTCGCCCACGACGATCACGTCGCCGTCCACGATGCCGTCCACCACGAGCGGCGCGCCGACGACCACCTGGCCCTGCGCCGTCGTTCCCCCAGGGATCTCGACCGGGCTGCCCATCGAGAGATCGCCGGCGCGAGCGCCCGCGACGGCGCCCCACGCCAGCAGCGCGGCGAGCGCGAGGCGCGCGACGAGTGACAGGCGGAGCCTCACGCGCGGCCCGACCTTCGCGGCGCCGTCGCCATCAGCGGCTGGTAGCGACGCAGCGCCGCGATCAGCGCGGCATGCGCCATCACGAACACGACGACGAAGAGGAGCTTCGCCGGCCAGTCGGCGATCGCGAGAGCATGTGAGGCCGCATCGAGCACCGTTGCGATCGCACCGGCCGCATGCGCCAGCAGCAGGGCGCCCAGGTGAAGCGACGCGGCGAGAGGCTCGAGCGTCTGGCGCGCCACCTCGGGTCCGCTCTCGCGCACCAGCAGCGTGAGCGAGGCGAGGAAGCCGAACAGTGCGGCCGCGGCGACGAGTCCCCAGCGCAGGAGGTGTCCGGCGCCATGCTGCGCCGGCAGCATCTCGGGAAGGTCGGCCATCACGCGGGCTGCGAAGTCCTGCGGCACGTCGGGTTCGGGAAGCCTGTCGAGGCCGCGCGTGACGAGCCGCAGGCGGAAGCCCTCCGCGCGGCACGAGTCGCACTCGTGGAGATGGCTCTCGATCGCCGCGCGATCCATCGGCAGCAGCGTGCGATCGAGGTGATCCTGAAGGAGGCGTTTCGCCGTGGCGCACTTCATGGGCAGCTCCTCACACGTCCGCGGGCAGAAGGGTCCCGAGTCGATCCTTCAGCGCCTGCCGCGCGCGGAAGATCCGGTTCTTCACGGTCCCGAGGGGAAGCTTCGTGATCTCCGCGATCTCGTCGTACGAGCGACCGCCGGGATGCCGCAGCAGCAGCAGCTCGCGGAAGCCCGGAGGGAGCGCCGCGATGGCGGCCTCGAGATGCTGCTGCATCTCCTTCGCGGAAAGCATGTCAGTGGCGCTGGACTGGAGCTCGTCGACGGGCTCGCGGGACACCTCCTCGCCGTCGATCATCATCGGCTGGTCGAGCGAGAGCGGAAGGCGCTTCCGCGCGCGCAGCCAGTCGATCGCCGAGTTGTTCGCGATCGTGTAGAGCCACGTCGTGAACCGCCACTTCGGATCGAAGCGGGCGAGGTGCTGCCAGGCCTTGATGAAGGTCTCCTGCGCCACGTCCAGCGCCGCGTCGCGATCGACCACCATGCGCTGCACGAAGGCGACGATCTTTCCTTGATGTCGCCGCACGAGGATCGCGTACGCGTCGCGCTCGCCGCACAGGACGCGCCGGACGAGCTCCTCGTCGGGCACGATCGACGCATCAGGGTCCCGCGAGGTCATCTCATGCCGCGTCCGCGCGCGACGCCGGGGCTACGCCCCCGCGCCGACCCCGGTTCAGCGCGCCTCCGCCACTGCGGAGGAGGCGGGGCCGCCGACGCGGACGACGCGCTCGATGACGTCGAAGCGACGCAGGCTGTCCACGACAGCCATGCTCTCCGGCGTCACGTGACCCCAGACCGTGTAGCCGCCATCGAGATGCGGCGCCGGCCCGAGCATGAAGAAGAACTGGCTGCCCCCGGTGTCCTTCCCCGACAGGGCCATGCCCGCGGCGCCGCGATCGAACGGACGCTGGTTGATCTCGCAGCGGATCGTGCTGCCGGGACCGCCCCAGCCGTCGCCGCGCGGGCAGCCGCCCTGCGCGACGAAGCCGCCGACCACGCGATGGAACGTCAGGCCGTCGAAGAAGCCCTCGTCGGCGAGCCGCTCGAGATGTCGCACCGTCAGCGGCGCCTCCGCCGTGGCGAGCTCGACGTCGATCGCGCCGGCGCTCGTGTTGAAGCGCAGGAGGCGCCGCGGCGCCGCGAGCTCGTCTGTCGCGGCATCGACGTAGTACTGGAGCGGCCGGCCGAGCGCGGCCGTCCCGATGGGCGGCGCCTCGACGTGCACCTTGCGAAGCAGCTCATGCGCCTTCAGGCGCAGCGGCCAGTCCGGATGGGACGCTGCGAGCTGGAGATCGGGCGCCGCCTCCGCGCCGAGAAGCTCCGTCAACGACTCGAGGACGGCGACGCGCACGTCGGAGTCCGCGTCGCGCGACGACTCGACCCAGGCGCGCCGCAGCGCGTTGACCGCCTCGGCCTTCGGCAACGCCGTCGAGACGAGGCTCGGCAGTGCCGAGGCCGCGACGGCTCGCACGACGACGTCCTTCGCGCCGAGATGCGCCAGCGCGATGACGGGCGCGTCGGCGCGATGCGCGTCGGTGATCGCGGAGAGGGCAGCCGCCTCGACGCGAGGATCCGCATCGGCGAGGAGCTTCGCGAGCATCTCGGCCGCGGGCTTCGAGGTCGCGAGCGGGGGATCCGTGAGCGCGCGGGCGACGGCCGCGCGACGCGTCCAGTCGGCCGATCGCGCGGCGATGCCGAGCGCGTCGAGGGCCCCCTCGCCCTGGAGCGCGACGAGCGCGGCGCAGGCCTCGTCCTGGAGATCGCGGCGCGGGCCCTGCACGATGCGCTGCACCGTCGGCAGCTCGAACCCCAGCTTCCACGACCCGACGAGGATGAGCGCGGCGCGCTGGAGCTCGGAGTCCTCCGTGCGCAGCGAGACGTCGAGGAACTCCTGCGCGTGGACGGCATCCACGGGCTCGAACGCGGCGAGCGCCGGGAGCGCAGCGAGGCGCACGCCGCGATCGACGTCGAACGCGCGGCGCAGCAGCGCCTGCCGGCGATCCGGCGTGCGCGCGGCGGCACCCGCCTCGCCCGCCGTGATGCGGCGCAGGCCCATGCAGCCGAGCGTGCGGATCGTCGCGCGATCGTCGCGCACCAGGAGCTCGTAGAGGTTGCCGAGCCGCGGCTCCCCGAGTCGCGCGGCGGAGTACGCGGCCGCCGCCGAGATGTCCGGCTCCGAACGCAGGAACGCTCCCGAGATCGTCTCCACGAGGCCCGGAGCGTTGGCTCCGAAGCGCCAGCTCGAGCGCAGCGCGCGGGAGACGACGCTCGTGTCCGACTCCTGTCCGCGCTGGAGGATTGCGTTCGAGACGAGCTGCCATGCCTGGTGGCGCTGCGCATCGTCGGGCCATGCGATCTTCGCGAGCGCTTCGGCCGCGAGCGCGCGCTGCTCGGCATCATCGGTGCGCAGCGCCTGCGAGAGCGGCGTCAGCGCTGCGGGCGACTCCATCTCGCCGAGCGCGAACACCGCCTCGCGCTGCACGGAGCGATCGCGATCGGCGCAGGCGGCGGAAAGCAGCCGCACGCTCGACGGATCGCCGATCCGGCCGAGGGCGCGCACCGCGCGGCGCCGCAGCTCGGGGCTCGGGCTCTGCAGGGCGCGCGAGATGCCGCCGTCCTGCGCGTTGCGCTCGTCCTCGGCGCGCAGGATGGCGGCGTGCACGCGCAGCACGACGTCCTTGTCGGCGGCGACGTCCTCGGAGGTGGTCGCGCGCCGGGCAGCGGGCGATGCGAACGCCGTCGTCGCGACCGTCACGACGAGGGCCGATGCTGCGAGAAGGCGAGAGCTGAGCTTCATGGGCGCCATGGAGAGAAGGCCTCCGATCCAGCGGGAATCCGCCATGATAGCATCGCCCAGCGGAGCGCTGCCGAGGAGGGTTGGGAGCTTGAATGGACACGCGTGAGGCGCTCAGGCGGCTGAACGAACGCACCTCGAAGACCTTCGCCAGCGAAAACCGCGTCGTCTCGTATCGCGAGTTCCTCGACGACTTCATGGCGGAGCCGCGCCGCCACGCGCGCATCGCCGCGTCGTACGTCGCGGATGCTTTCGATCGCTGGGGCACCGAGAGCGTCGAGATCCCCGGCGGCTCGCTCACGCGCTGGAAGCTCTTCGACGCGCCCTTCGACGACGGGCGCGATCCGCTGATAGGTCAGGAGGAAGTCCAGCGCGAGTTCTACCAGGCGCTGCGAGCCTTCGCGCGCGAGGGCCGCGCCGACCGGCTCGTGTTCCTGCACGGCCCCAACGGATCGGCGAAGACGACGTTCTGCGAGCTCGTCTTCCGCGCACTCGAGGCGTACTCGCGCACGCCGGAGGGAAGCCTGCATCGCTTCTCGTGGATCTTCCCGACGCGCGAGGCGCTCGGCAAGCGGCTCGGCTTCACCGACGATCGGGCGACGGCGCTCTCGCGCGACGAGACCTACGCCTATCTCTCGCATGACGAGATGGCCGCGAAGATCGCGTGCGAGCTGAAGGATCCGCCGATCTTCCTCGTCCCCGTCAGCCTGCGGCGCGAGCTGCTGCCCGAGCTGTGGGAGTCCGAGGACGCGCGCCGCGCGCTGCGCTGGCTCTTCGAGGGCGAGCTCTGCGCGAAGTGCAAGAAGATCTGGGAGGGGCTCTTCAAGATGTACCGCGGCAACCTCTTCGAGGTGCTGCGCCACGTGCAGGTTGAGCGCTACTTCATCTCGCAGCGCTATCGCCGCGCGGCCGTCCGCATCACGCCACAGGCGCACGTGGACGCCGGCGAGATCCAGATCACCGCGGATCGCAGCATCCAGGCGTTGCCGCCGGCGCTCCAGGACATGAACCTCTTCGTGCCGGTCGGCGATCTGGTGGACGGCAACATGGGCGTCGTCGAGTTCTCCGACTTCCTCAAGCGTCCGCTCGAGGCGAACAAGTACCTGCTGACGACGTGCGAGAAGGGCATCGTCCAGCTCAACAGCTCGATCGCCTACCTGAACGCCGTGCTGATCGCGACGTCGAACGAGGCGCAGCTCGACGAGTTCAAGAAGATGGCGGTGTTCCCCTCCTTCAACGCGCGGATGGATCTCGTTACAGTCCCCTATCTGCTGCGCGTCTCGCAGGAGGAGAAGGTCTACGCGGACTTCGTCTCCGCCGCGGGCGCGCGCAAGCACGTTGCACCGCACGTCGCGCGCATGGCTGCCTGGTGGGCGGTGCTCTGCCGCCTGCACGCGCCGGATCCCGAGACCTATCCGGCCGAGATGCGCCCCATCGTCCGCGACCTCACGCCGCTCGACAAGGCGCGTCTCTACGACGACGGGACGACGCCGTCGCGCCTCTCGCAGGAGGAGCGCGCGCTCCTGCTCGCCCACCTGCCGCAGATGCGCGACGAGTGGCGCGACGCGCTGCACTACGAGGGTCGGTACGGACCGAGCGCGCGCGAGATCCGCGGCGTGCTGACGGACTGCGGCTATGACGCGGACTCGACGTGCATCTCGCCGCCCTGCGTCTTCCGGCAGCTCCGCCGCCTCGTGAAGGACAAGACGCTGCACGAGTTCCTGCGCGTCGAGGCTCATCAGGGCTACCACGATCCCGAGCGGATGATCGACGTCGTCACGCAGGTCTACGCCGCGATCGTGGCGGACGAGGTGCGCGAGTCCATGCAGCTCGTGCAGCCCGACGAGTTCGCGAAGGTCTTCCGGCGCTACGTGCAGCACGTGAACGCGCTGCGGCTCGGCGATCGCCTCCACGACACGATGACGGGACGCAGCGAGGCGCCCGACGAGAAGTTCGTCGGCGAAGTCGAGGCGGTCATCGCCGGCAGCACCGCCGCCGAAGCGTTCCGTGACGCGCTCGTGCGCAAGGTCGGCGCGTGGCACGTCGATCATCCGACGCAGAAGCCCGACTACGCGAAGCTCTTCCCCGAGGCCGTGCAGGCGCTGCAGGACGACTACTACCGCCGCAACAAGAAGCTCGTCGAGGACGTGCGCGACAACTTCATGCGCCATGGCACTGACGACATGCAGGCCCTCGAGCCCGAGCTGCGCCGGCGCGTGGATCAGGCGATGAACGTCATGATCGAGCGCTTCGGCTACTGTCCGAGCTGCGCCAAGGAGGCCGTCGCGTTCCAGTCGCGCCAGCCGTGACGCTGACCGAGGAAGAGCGCGCCCGACTCGAGAGGCTGCTCGCGGCGCACGAGGCGGCCGATGCCGAGGAGCAGCGCCATCTCGCGCATGTCCGCGAGTTCTGCGCGCGCGAGGCGGATCCCTTCGATCGCGCGCTCCCCCACGGCCACCTCACGGGCTCGGCATTCGTGGTGGATCCGAACGGGCGCGTCCTGCTGACCCATCATCGGCGGCTGGGGATCTGGGTCCAGCTCGGAGGCCACGCCGACGTCGAGCGCATCGCGCAGGAAGTAGCGCTGCGGGAGGCGCGCGAAGAGAGCGGCCTCCCGGATCTCGCGTTCCACGACGCGCTCCTCCTCGACGACGCGACGCCGCGCCTCCTCGACGTGGACGTGCATCTCATCCCTGCGCGTGGCGAGGAGGCGGCGCACGATCACCTCGACCTGAGGTTCCTGCTGACGACACGCTCGCCCGACGCGGTCGTGCGCGACGCGCGCGAATCCAAGGCGCTCGAGTGGGTTGAGCTCGACGAGGCGCGGCGTCGGGGCGATCCCGGCATGCGGCGCGCCATCGCGCGCATCCGACGCCTGCTCGGCGTCGCGTGAACCTTCACTTCTCTTCGAGCGAGCGGGCGATCGCGGCAAACGACGGTTGCTCGGGATGGCGCTCGGCGGCGCGCAGCGCCATCGCGCGCGCTTCCTCGCGGCGTCCCTCCCCCCTCAGGATCGTCACCAGCACCTCGAAGACGAGCGCCGGTGCGTCGTCGCGCGCGACGATCTGATCGAGCAGCTCGCGTCCGCGCGGATCCCCCGCCTGGGCAAGCGTCTTCCCGATGCGCGTGAGCGCCACCGGGGATCGCGCGTCCTTCAGCAGGGCGTTCGCCAGCTCGACGGCCTCCGGCGAATTGCCGACGAGGCCGTAGGTCCAGTCGTCGGCCTCGGCCGCCGGTACTCCCTCGTTCAGCACGTAGCGCAAGTAGGGGCCAATCTCGTCTTCGTGGCGGGAGCGCTGCAGCTGGTGCACGTAGCTGATCCGCGCCCGCCGCGTCTCGAGCGCACCGAAGATCCGCGCCACGTCCCGAGCGCCGGCATCGCGGAGGAGGCGCGTCAGCAGCGGCGCCTGCGTCGCGAGTTGCGCGCCGGGCATGGCATCGAGCGCGAACGCCAGCTGCGGGAGCGCCTCGTCCGGTTTCCCGGCGAGCAGCAGCGTCTCGCCGAGCACCCGATGCGCCGCCGCCTGGCCGGGCGCTACGAGAACGGCGAGGCGCGCGGCCTGCAGGGCCTCCTCGAGCGCGCCGCCCGCGAGAAGCGACTGGGCCGCGATGCGCGCTGCGCCCAGCGCGGCGGGATCCCGCCGAAGGGCCTCGACGGCGGCGTCGAGCGCGGCCTCCCGCTGGCGAGCGCGCGCCTCGGACTCGACGACGCGCGCGAGCTGCTCTTCCGAGGCGGCAAGCAGCGCCCACGACGCTCCGCGCGCGGAATCGGCCTTCGTCGCGCGCAGGGCGGCGTCGCGCGCCGACGCGATCTCGCCCCTCGCGAACGCATGCTCCGCCGAGCGCATGGCGGCATCCCATGGAACGACGCGCATCAGCACGACGCAGCCGATGGCGCCGAGAATGGCCAGCGTCGCCGTCGCGACGCGCGTCCAGCGCGGGTCCGTGGATGCGCCGTCGCTCGAGGGAGACTCCTCTTCGAGGAGGTGCCGCGCCCATCCGTGGGCCGTCGCGGCGACGAGCAGGGCCACGAGCGCGACGGACGGCTCGCGCAGGTGGAAGTCCACGCTCGCATGGATGAGCACGCCTCCCAGTGACGCGACGAGTCCGAGCAGCAGGATGGGCGCGCGCCCGCGGCGCATCACGCGCAACGTCGGCGCGACGAGTGCTCCGGCCAGCAGGACCCACGCGAGGAGGAGGGGGGTGCCGCCCTCGGCCAGCGTCTCGAGCCAGTCGCTCTCGCCGTGGAGCGGCGCGAGCACCGTCGCCTCCTCCTGGAAGGCGGGATAGGCCGTGCGGAACGAGCCCAGCCCGATGCCCGCGAGCGGGGCGCTGCGCGCCATCTCGCCCTCGGCGACGTAGATGATCTTGCGCTCGAAGTTGCTGCCAACCTCTCCAACTGTTACTGTATCGCCCAGGCTCTCGCCGATGAGGCGCTCGGGAAGCACGACGAAGGCGACGAGGAGTCCTGCCGCCGCGAGACCCGTCACCGAGAGGCCGAGGGCGCGGCGCCGCGAGGCCAGCAGCATCAGCCCCAGCAGCCCGATGCCTGCGCCGAGTCCCATCAGGCCGCCGCGCGAGCCCGCATCCACCACGCCGGCGAGCAGCGGAAGCGCGGCGATTCCTGCGACGACGCGCAGCCGCTTCGAGAGACTTGACGAGAGCGCGGCGGCCGACGCGACGAGTCCCGTCATCGCGAGCAGCGCCGCGAAGTGGTTGGCGTTCCAGAACGGACCGAACGGCTGCTGCAGCACGTTGGGCGGCGCCGGGAAGATTCCGTAGATGCGGCCGTTCCCGATGCGCGCCCAGATCATGGCGTAGAGCGCCATCGGCGTCGTGAGGACGCAGGCCGCCGCGAGGATCCGGAGTCCGAGGCGCTCGGACTGCGCGGAGAGCGCGAGCAGCAGCGCGAGCCAGCACGCGAGCACGGCGAGCGCCACGCGCGCGGCGGGCGCATCGAAGGCGATGGCGAGGCGCGGCATCTCCTGCGATGGCGCGGCCTCGGGTTGCGCAGGTGACGGGACCTCCGCGCCGCCGAGCAGCTCCGTGACGGAGACGGCCGAGCCGCGCGCGGCGGCAAGCCAGCGATCGAGCGGCGACGCGTCGTGCACGGCGCGCGCGATGGCGTGCCGCTTCGGCGAAAGCGCCTCGACGACGCGGGGCGGAAGGCTCAGGATGCCGGCGCCACCGAGAAGGATCAGCGCGAGCGCGGGAACGGCGACGCTGCGGCGCGGCGTCATCGAGGAGCCTGCGAGCAGGAGCAGGATGGCGGCGATGGCCGCGGCGAGCGCCGTCGACACGACGACCCATGCGAGCGAGCGCCCGCCGAAGGCGACGAGCGCCACGGCGAACGCCACGAACACGAGGCATGCGCCGGCGCCGCGCAGCCAGGAGCTCATGCGAGGGCGGCGGGCATCGGAAGGCCAGGGAAGGCTTCGTCCCAAGCGCGCGCACGCCGCTCGCGCGCGCGCGGCGCGATCTCCTCGCAGGCTGACGCCCCGACGAGCACCGCGTCGGCGCCATGGAGCCATCGCGCGGGCTCGTTCGCCGCGGCGCGCTGGATCGACGCGCAGGCCGGTCCGACCTCGGCGACGATCTCCGCGGAGGGCCAGAGGGATCGAAGGAGGCATATCGCGCGGGGCACGCCGAGCGCATTCGGCGACGAGAGCACGTGGATCGCGTCGAGTCGCGCGCCGACGACGTCGAGCCGCGCGACGTCCGCCGCGAGGTTCGAGTGGACGCCCACGCGCGCCTGCGGCGAGTGACGGCGGCACGCTTCGATCAGGCGCGCCACGCGATCGGGACGCTCGACGCCGAACGCGAGATCCGTGAGGTAGGGATGGATGAGCAGCGTCCCCCGGAAGCTCGAGTGAATCGCGGCGAGCGATGCGCCGAGCAGCGCCTCGGCCGCCGCCCAGAACGTCGCGCCCCGCTCGCGCAGCAC
>Ga0315912_10002760_pt1 | contig 18247 bp, 17 predicted proteins | sample VfabasoilMG_FD_204469 | JGI IMG/M metagenome (GOLD analysis project Ga0315912, IMG submission 204469) | Garden soil microbial communities collected in Santa Monica, California, United States - V. faba soil | ecosystem: Environmental > Terrestrial > Soil > Garden | place: USA: California...
TCACGCGCACACGCTCTGCGCCTGGCGCAGACACGATGAACGTCACCCTGCCCGAGTTCCGGTTGTACTTGATGGCGTTCGAGCCGAAGTTCATCAAAATCTGAGAAAACCTCGTCCGATCTGTTTTGACCGTTTCGGCTCCTCGTGAAAGCGAGTGGATCTCGACATTGATCGCTCGCGGCTCGGCAAGGGGTATGAGAGTCGTCCTGACCTCATGGAGCAACTCGGGTACACTGACGGGTGCCATCGACATGGTCTCGCGCCCTGCCTCGATGCGCGACAGGTCAAGGATCTGGTCGACGAGGTGAAGCAGGTGCTCGCCTCCCTTGATGATCTGCAAGACCCATTTCCGGTGACGTGCGGAAAGAGGCTCTTTCTTGTCGTAGTCTAGGAGCTGACCAAAGCCGAGAACGGAATTCAACGGTGTTCGGAGCTCGTGGCTCATCGACGAAAGAAATTCGCTCTTTGCGCTGTTCGCAGCGTCAGCCGCTTCGCGCGCCCCGCGCAACGCTTCACTGAGACGGACGTCGCGTGTGATGTCCGTGATGGTCTCCACGATGCCGCCTTCAGGCGTAGGTCGATCGGTGACACGCAGGACTCGGCCGTCCAGCAGATGGACCTCGAATTGCTCCGGCGTCAGTCCTGAGCGAAACTGCTCTCTATCTTCTTCGCTATCGAAAGCGATGTCTTCGAGCCACGCGGACCGGAACGTCTCGTAAGGCGTCCCTACGGCGGCAGCTGGGAGACGGCGTCGTGTGAGCTGCCGGTAGGCGGTATTGCAGAGCACCAACCGCTCGTCCCGGTCGAAGAGGGCGAAGGCGTCCTGCATACTTTCGATCGCATTGGCGAGGCGGTCCGCGGCGATCTTTACTGAAGGATCCGCGGCTTCGCGCAGGCTGTTGTCACGGATGGCATCCGTGCCTTCTTGCGCAGGCTCCGGGGGCCGCTTCTTTCCTTGCTCCGCTGTCGGGTGGAAATCGGGTGCCTCGATACCCCTGTCGCGCATACCAATGCGCACATTGTGCGTGCATCACCTCCCCGTGCACATCCACAAGATCCAGGACCCGGGCCCTGCACGCCTGCTCACTCACGAGAACTGAGTAGCCGGAAGGACGTCTCAGAGCATTCTGAAGTCAGCGCTCCCCCGAAGTGAGCCCCTCCCGCACCGCGTATTTCGTGAGCTCCGCTACGGTGCGGAGGCCTAGCTTCTCCATGATTTGCCGCCGGTGAGTCTCGACGGTGGTGACGGCGATCCCGAGGATCCCCCCGGCCTCCTTGGAGGACTTGCCCTCGGCGATCAACTGTAGGACCTCCCGTTCCCTGGCGCTGAGCGGACGCTGGGCCAGTGGACCTGGCCGTGCGCGGGAGCCGACCGCAGCTCTGAGCCCGCTCCCCCCGATGGACGGACTCACGTACGTCTCGCCGCGGCCGGCTGCCTCGAGGGCGTTGACTAGCTCCTCCGATGCCGCGTTCTTGACTACGTAGGCGACCGCGCCGGCCTCGAAGACGGCGACTACGTAGCGTCGATCGGAGTTCATGCTGAGCGCTATGACCTTGATGCCTGGAAGTTCGGCAACAAGGCGCCGGGTTGCGTCGATTCCGTTCAGTTCCGGCATCCCGATATCCATGACGACGGCGTCTGGGCGCACTCGCTTCGCTGCGGTCACAGCCTCGTAGCCGTTGGCGGCATCGCCGACGACCTCGATCCCAACCTTCTCGAGCACCGCGCGAAGGCCGTCCCGAACCATGCGGTGGTCATCGGCCAAGACGACTCTCACGAGGTCTCCTTCGGGTTGGGATTGCCCCGCGATTCAGGCGCCGCGCTCGACGGGGCAGGGATCCGGATTGTGGCAGTGGTGCCTTCCCCTGGCGCGGACGTGATGGTTACCGCACCACCCAGACGGGCGATCTGGGACCGCACGCTCACGAGCCCAAAACCCTTACCTTCTCGTTCAGTCAATGCTTCGGGCTTGAAGCCCGCACCTTCGTCCTGGACGGCGACCTCCACGGAGTCACCGACACGCTTCAAGGAGACCGTCGCTGCCGGTGCTTGAGCATGCTTGAGCACGTTCATGAGGAGCTCTCGGACAGCGCGAAAGACGACGCCTTTGGCGATGTCTTCCAGAGGCGGAACCGATTGGTCGGCGGTCACCGCGATCGTCAACCCATGGCGCTTCTGGAGGTCTTCGGCCAGCCACGCCAGCGCCTGGGGGAGGCCAAGGTCGTACAGAATGGGAGGGCTGAGGTCGAAGATCAACGTGCGCGTCTCGGCGATCGCTTGGGCAACGAGCTCCACCGAGGCGTCGACCGCAGCACGTGGTTCACCTGTGAGCCCGGCGCGAACGGAGCCGAGCTTGATTTGCGCGAGTGCGAGAGACTGCGCCGTTTGATCGTGCAACGCGGCCGCGATACGACGACGTTCGCGCTCCTCGGTAACCGCAGCGTCGAAGGCCATGCGCCGGAGCTCCTCTCGGTACGCTCGGATCAGGGTGACGTCCTGGAACGCCAAGAGGACATGGTCCGTGCCTTCGATCTGGCGAGCGCTGACCAGGAAAGCTCGCGGGTTGTTCGCTCCTTCGCCATCCTCGATCCGAAGCCCATCCACGGTTGCGCCGATCGCGAGTTCACCAATGGCCTTGGACAGGTCAGGAGCGGCAAGCTCGACCCGACCGAGATCGTCGAGGCGACGACCCGTTGCTTCTTGTTCGGAGAGCGTGAAAGTCTGCAAGAACGCCTTGTTGGCCGACACGACGCGAAGCTTGCGGTCGAGCACCACCAACCCCTCTCGAACCGTGTCGACAACGCTTTCGGCATACGCTCTTGCGGCCTCGATCCGTTCAATGCCCTTCCTTTCGGCATCGACGTCGCGCGTGACGATCACCGTTCCGTCAACGCGGCCGTCCTGCGTGACATAAGGACGCACGGAAAGCTCGTACCAATGACCCGAAGGGTCCTGGATGCTCGAATTGCTTGGGCGAAGGCGCTCGAGCACGTCGGTCACGGTTCGTGTGAGCGACGGCACAAGGTTCGAGAGCCCTCGCAGATCACCTACGGATCTTCCGATGTCCGCTGCGTCGAGTCCAAAAAGCGTTGCAGCGATGGGCGTGTTCGTGCGCAAACGGAGGTCGCGCCCAACCAGCAGGATAGCGATGTCCATGCTGGCCAGCACGTTCGTGAGATCGTCGCTGAGGCGTGTGGCAACCAGGCTCCGATCGCGCATCTCGTCGTTGACGGTGCGAAGCTCTTCGTTGGTCGCCTGGAGCTCCTCCTTCGCGCTCTGCAACTCCTCGTTAGTGCTCCGGAGCTCTTCGTTGCTCGAGACGATCTCTTCGTTGGCCGCTTTGAGCTCCTCGTTGGTCGCCTCGAGCTGCTCGATGACGGATTCGAGGTATTGGCGTGTCGAAGAGAGCTCTTGCTCGAGGGCCTTCTCCGGCGCTCCCATGGGGCCCTTCGGTAGCTCCGGCTCGCTCCCTTCGGACGTCAACTCCTCGAAAAGCACGAGGAAGTAGCGCTGCTGTCCCGCGCCGGCCGCAAGCGGAATGACGTCGATCGCGATGGAGCGGGGCTTGGTCCCGACGACGAGAGTGACCTCCGCTTCGCGACTTCGATTCCCCGTCGAGCGGGCCTGATCGAGCACGCGACGCAGCGGGAGCCGCAACCCCTCGCGCGCGGTGCGCAAGAGGTCGAGCGTTGCCACACCGGGCGCGTGTTCCAGAAACGGGCCTGTGTGGCCGCGGAACTGAACGATCGCCAAGTCGTCCGTCACGACGACACCCGGCGGCCCGAACTCGCTGAGTACGATCCGGTCGGCCTCGCGGTGAACGTCGGATGCCCCCGCTGACCTCGCCACCTGGGTCGACTCGATATTGGTCTCGCCGTCCGGGAGTGGCGGCGGGCGGTCGAAAGGCAGGCGGGGGGTAGTAAAGTCGAATGCTAGCCTCGGAGCTGCTGAAGTGCGTGCGTAGAGCTTGTTCTTCCCATCGATCGTGGTGAATCCTGGGAAAGCGCGAACTGTTTCCGCGCCGCCGAGCAACAAGAAGCCGGGTTCCTTCAGGGCGTAGTGGAGCAATGCGACGACCCGATCCTGAAGCTCGGGTCCGAGATAGATCATCAGGTTGCGGCAGCTCACGAGATCCATCGACGCGAACGGCGGATCATGCGTCACGTCGTGCTTGGCGAAGACGCAAGCGTCACGCACCTCTCGCCGAATGGTGTACCCGGTGTCGGATTTGGAGAAGTAACGCTGAAGTCGCGCCTCCGACACCTCGTTCTCGATGCTCTTCGGGAAGTTGCCGGCCCGGGCCTTGTCGATGACGGGTAAGCTCAGGTCCGTGCCGAAGATCTTGAAGGGCTGGTCGCTCCGCTCTTCGCCGAGGAACTCGGTCAAACTGATGGCGAGAGAGTAAACTTCCTCGCCCGTCGAGCACCCAGGAACCCAGACCCGGATCGGCAGGTCGCGCCGCCGGCCGGCGCAAAGTTTTGGGAAAACCGCCGTACGCAGTGTTTCGAAAGCCTCCGCATCGCGAAAGAACCCCGTGACGTGGATCAATGCCTCCTCACAGAGCGCTGCAACTTCGCTCGGGTCGCGTTTCAGAAGTTCGACGTACGAGCGAAGATCAGAGAGGCCGCGGAAGAAGAGGCGCCGTTCGAGTCGGCGGCGGATCGTCGTGTGCTTGTAATTCGTGAAATCGACGCCACTTGCTCGGCGCATCGCCGCGAGGATTTGCAGGTAGTCGCGGTCAGTGCTCCCGGGCTCGGGGACGCTCTTCAACAACGGTATGTACTCGCCGAGCCGTCGGAGCTCGCGGGCGAGGCCCACGGGGGGCAAGATGAAGTCGACGCAGCCGCTCGCCACGGCATTTTGCGGCATGCTCGCGTATTCAGCCGTTTCGTCTTGCGCGAGCGTGATCCCTCCCTCGCGCTTGATGGCCTTGGTTCCGTGGGTTCCGTCGAACCCGTTACCGCTGAGGACTACTCCCACCGCGCGTCCGCCACAGTCGAGGGCGAGAGCCTCGAAGAAACGGTCAATGGGCAGACGGGCTTCGCCCCCGTCCTTCGGCTCGAGTCTCAGAATCGACTGACTGATATGCAGCCGCACGTCGGGAGGAACGACGTACACGTGGTTCGACTGGACCTGAACGCCATCTGCGGCGGTGACCACAGGTAGGGGGGTGGCCCCGGCGAGGATCTCGACCAGGCCACGCTCCTTAGTGCGCTCGAAGGTGTGAATCACCACCAGTCCGAGCTTCGGGTCCGTTCCCAGCTCGCGGAGGAGCTCGGCCGTCGCCTCGAGGCCACCTGCCGACGATCCGATCGCTACGATTGGAAACGGCCGGGAGGTGTCCGTGCGGTCGCTGGAGACGTCGGTCGGATGTTGAAGCATGCGGTCTCGGGGTCCATGGTCTCGGAGTAGTCGCTGACCGTAGGCGATCGTGGGCTGGCTGCGAAGACGTTTCCAATTCGGGAATGCCACGCGGATGGTCGTGGCCGACTCCTCTGTGATGGCGGTTCGGGCTCCGTCGTGACTCCGCGCGCGAGCGCGCTCGGGTCGAGGCACGACGTCGGGGCACGTTGCTCACGCGCACCGAGTCGACCTTGGCGTTTTTCGACGACCCAACCTTCGCTGATCGCGCGTGAGGAGCGTGCCGCCGTGGGCCTGCTCGAAGGAGTGGCCATCCGCTGGGGCTCCGTCGCAGGTCATTTTCACCACCGCGAGGACTTCTCGGGCTGGGGGAAGCCCTGTTACCGTTCCGAACCATGTCAGACGTCACCCACAAGGTCCGGGCGCTGGTCGAGGCGTTCGCGACTGAACTTGCCGACCTAGTACGTACCGAGGCAATCGCAACCCTTGCTGCAGCCGTGGGCGGGACTGGCTCTGGCTCGAAGCGTGCTCCTATCGGCAAGAACACTGGACGCGCGCTGGGGCGTCCCAAAGGTGGCAAGCGTCCTCCGGCAGAGCTTGATGCGCTCCAAGATCGGCTCCTCGCGTACATCAAAGGAAACGCAGGGCAGCGGATCGAGCAAATCGGCAAGGGCTTGGGCGTGCCAACGAAGCAGCTCACGCTGCCAGCGAGGAAATTGATCGCCGCAAGGAACGTCTCGACGAAGGGGCAAAAACGGGCGACGACCTATTGGCCGGCGAGAAGTCGGCGCACAGCAACAAAGAAGATCGCCAAGTTCGCCAAGCGTCGCACGAAGAGCGCCGCGCGTGCCCGCAAGGCGCGTGCTCGGAAGCTCGGGTCTAGAAGCAGGGTGACCGCAACCAGGTCTGCGGAGATCGTGGCCCAGGCTGCGGCACCCTCGTCTGCGGAAGCTACGAACGGATGACGCGTGCCATGAATCGGTGGCTTGCCCGCTAGCCACCCCGCCCGAGCGAGCATTTCGTCGATCTCACCAAACGCGCCGGAGCTCGATCAGGCGTCCGAACGCATGCGCGCCGGTGTCCGGCTCGCCGAACCCATCCAGCCGCGTGCAAGACAGCTGGCTCGACACTGCTCTTCGAAAAAAAGATCGGCGTGGACTAGGGGCGCAGCAGGCGGCGCCGTCGGATTGCGGCAAGCCATAAGCCTCCGATGGCTTCGGACTCGGCGCCGTGCCTTAGTCCGCGGTCGAAGGAGCGCTTGTTGATCAGCGCCGCCCTCGGCAGGGTGCCGTTCAATAGACGTGGCCATCCGTTGGCGGATGGCAACGAGGGCGAGCGGCACCCTGGCCGTTTCGTCGATGTCCTTCTCGACTATTTGGGGGGCGCAGCGCCCATGTGGTCGCGGCACGCATGGACCTCAGACATGCCGAGCTGCGCGGCAACCGCTGCGTCCAAGTGAGGCTCACCGCAGTGCACGCAGGGGTGGACTGAATCCAGATGCTCATCTCCGAGACCGAGGCGATCGAGGAGCATCGTCTTGTCCACCCACGCTTCGTATGTTTCCCAATTCTCACGTTGCCTTCGCCGCTGCTCGTCCTGCTCGACGAGCCACGTCCGGACCTCCTCGAGATGCACACGAGCCTCCGCGGGACCTCCCTTCTCCTTCAGAAACAGCTTGATTGTGTCGATCGATACCTTGAGCTTCCTCGCTGCTTGGACGGGAGTAAGGCGTTCGTCTCTAGTGGGCATGGTATGGACCTTTCTGTGCGGCCGAATGGCGACAGAACCGCACATCGTCCTCCGTACACCGCGCGACGATGACGGCGCCGCCGAGCGCAAGGAAATCTGTCCACCACGTCGGCGCACCGATCGTCCAGCTGGCGCCCCTCGGTGAAATACGATTCAGGGCGCAATGGGAGCCCCGAGGTCCGGTGTATCCCCGGGATGCGCGGATCCTCTTATCCGCAACGTCCAGTGAGACCCCCATGCAACCAGAAACCGTCAACACGCGCCTGAAGATGCCTAGGAGCATCTACAGGGAGCTCAAGCACATCGCCGTCGACAGGGGCGTGCCTGTTTCAGATCTGTTACTCGCTGCAGCCGAGGACCTCGTCCGGGCCGCAAAGCCCACCCACGCCGCCGGATCAGGCAAGCGCTGATCGAAGCTGTCCCCCACGTCCCCCAAGGTTTTCGCAGGCCAAGGGGACGTGGGGCCCCGGAGGTTCCAGGTGCCCCACTATACCCCGTCCGCCGAAGACGCGCTCGGCTACGCTGATGACTTTTGCTTCGACGACGCGGAGCCCGAAGAGCAACGGATCTATTCGCATGGCTTCTCCTTGCGGGTACGCCTGACCTGCCGAACTGAGATCGCCGACGAAGCCCTTCTGCGACTCGGCTGGTCTTCAACTTCTGGTGATTGGGTTGTGTCCCAGGTCAAAGAAGCGCGTAGGTGGTCGTTGCGCGGCATCACGTTCCTCACGCAGCGAAAGCCGAGGAACGAGCGTCTCCCGCTCGCTCGAAGGAACAAAGAGTGGAAGACGCGGCTCTATTCTCTACAAATTGAACGGAGAGCGGACAGCTTCTTCCTCGACTTGCACGGGGTTCGTAGGTCTGACGTCGAGCGCCTGCTCGAGCACATCATGCTGCTCGGTCCGCAGGACTACATGATCCACTACTACCGCGCCGCCGAGCGGTACTTCGTGCTTGCGCCCCACGAGGCGTTCCGGCTCGGGGAGGAGCTTGGGGAGACGCGGCAGCGCGGCCGGGGGCGGATCTCCAGCAAGTTCTTTGCGGTTCGCGATCGCGACATGCCCGTACGGATCAAGACGCGCTCGCGAAGACTCGCAAAGCTCTCCGTCTACCGCATCCACGGCGGCGCCACGGCGGCCTTCAAGGTCGAGGTTCGCCTGGTGGGCAAGGCGCGCGACCGCGGAACGTTCGCCGAGGCCGACATTGGCAAACTAGACGAGCTTCTCCATGCACTGATCGCGGAGCACGACCTACATCCGATCGCGAAGCCAGCCCGGTGGGAGCCGTGTGGCCCCGTCCGCTGGTCCCGGGATGGACAGCTCGAGCGCCTAGGTAGAGCGGCCTACCGGGGCCGGCAGGCGTCGTCGGAGCTTCTCGACATCGCAATGAAATGTCACACCCCTGAGGTGCGACTTGTGGGTGAAAGCCGAGAAGATACCGTAGGTTCCGCAGCTCAGCCCTACATTAGACATCACTCTCCTTCAGGTCACCCGTCAGGGAACCAACACACCTCACTCGAAGAGGAAGTAGGGACGCCTTCTCCTTCTCCTACGTCTTGTGAGACCACCAAGAGACCCGAGAAGAATGTGAACCTCTGGGATTCACTGGCCAGAGATATCAGTGGTTATGACGGATACCTTTCGGAGGTGATCCTCCATCCTCATCAGGAGCCCATGCCCTTGGTTCGCGCCCTGGATAGAGCAGAGCCCGGCACCATAGCGCTCCATGCGCTCTGCCCTGTGACCCCGGAGGGCCATGCGCGCACGTGGGGTACCGTACGCGACGCTTTTTCCGAGTACGCCGGCAGCTCCTCCACGAAGACGCTCGTGCTCGTCGTCGATGTCGAGGTTCTGTGCTCGGGAATCGACGCTGTCGACCTCTTCGACGAGGACACCGGGAGGAGCGTCCCAGGCCCGCTACTGAACCCCAACTGGCACTGGGACACGATGCCGCTCCTCATCAAGGCGACCGCCGGGTGGATGTGGCCGATGCTTGCGGAACTGCGCGACATCTGCGAGCGAACCGGGTTTCGCGTAGTACTCGTCACGGTCGACGCACGGCCTAACCACGGCTATGGCGAGCTCCAGCGCAGTCATTTCTACCGCGATGCGCGGGTCCGTTCACATGTTGGCGACGCCGGCAGGCATCATTGCCACACCCGGTACCGTGTGGAGACCGGGCGCGAAGACCGGCCCCGGCGCGTCGTGATGGTCAAGGATGAGGCGCAAGGGCTGATGGGGCGCGTGATCCACGGGACCAGCGCTGCTTGACTGCTCCCGTCAGTGCCGCGCTGCGGCCGGCGGCGCTTCCCCAAGGACGCCACGCCAAACCCCCGGGCGTTCTTCTTCATCGATCTCGTCGCTGCGTCCGCCCGCTCACATGCCAAACCGTCGTCCGACTTCAGAACATCTCGCGCTGCCCGCTCGGCTTGTTCTTCGTGATGCTCTGCCAGATCTTGTCGCCCCGCTGGCTCTTGGACGCGTAGACGAGGTAGTAGATCGGTAGGTTTTGGTTGTTCTTGATTGGCTCGGACCGTACGTCCTGGCTGCCATAGCCGAGCGTTGACAATTGCCGCTTGAAGATTTCGATCAGCCGACCGGCATCGGGGGTCAGCAGTGGCAGTTCTGACTCCCATAACGAAGTCCCGAGCGCCTCGGTGAGGGCCTGCCTAGTGCTTGCGTACTGCTCCAGGTTCCTCTTGATGTCGCCGATGGGGAAATGGACAAGGAGGTCCATCCTGTCGTGTTTCGCGAGGCGTTCCAGCGTCGAGAATTTGAGCGCTTGGAGGCCGAATGGATCGACGAGCGCGAAATTCAGCCCGTATTGGGGCACCTCTCCCGCAATTTCATCGATCAACGCGTTCGAGTCCCCCTCGAACACCTTAACCTCTCTCCCGGTTGAAGCCACGCGCGCGCGAAGCGTGGAAGCGTTCTCGGCGTCCTGGTCGCAGAGGATGACCTTGGAGAAAGGTACCTCTGCGTGGGCCAGCGCGATGAGGGGGCTACCCTCTCGAATCTCACCGGTGTCTCGTACACGGACCATTCCGGGGCCAGCGAAAAGATCAATGAAGGCTGCGCCTCCCTGCCCTTGGGGAGGCAGGAACTTCGCCCGGACGCCTCTGGTCGCACCGATGTATTGCCGCAAGTAGTGATGCTTGTCCGTAGCCCATGCCCCGACGCACTGGACTGGTAGGTCGTCGGGGCCCGGCTTGGTGCAGTTGCCGTTCGCCCGTGTCTCACCGCCACCCTTACATTCAGACCTTCTCGCCACGACGGTCCCCCCGAGTGTTCATCCAGCGTGCGCTAGCGGCATCTCATCCCAGGTGCGTCCGTCGAGCACACGACCGGTAAGATGCTTGCGCTTCCCGCCCCACTGCTTGAAGAAGAACGGCACCGCAGCATCGGCGCATTGGTCACGGATGGACCGTACCCACGCCGGGTCCATGGGCCGCGCGTGATGCCCGCTCTCCCCGCCCACGATGACCCAATGAATTCCGTCCAGGTTGAGGTCAGCGATCGGACCGAGCAGAGGCTCGACGCTGAGGAACCTGACGGCGGCATCCACCTTGCACAGCCGGTCGATGCGCTTCGTGTACTTCTGGTTCTCGACGCTCACGCCGAGCCACGCATTCGAAGGGACCTGGATCGTCGAGCAGACCTCCACGAGGCGTTCGTCTCGCTTGGTGAGGATCTGAAACTGGTGCTGCCGCGCGCGCCGGATGACGTCGAAGACGCGCAGGATGAACTCCTTGGGCACGCCCTCGTGGAACAGGTCGGACATGCTGTTGACGAAGATTCGGCGGCTCGCTCGCCACTGAAGCGGGAGCTCGAGCGCCGTTTCTACGAGACGCAGATCAAAACCTTGCTCGAAGGGATGGCCGGGGACGCCGCGGAACCGCTCGGCGAAGGTTTCTGCATAGCAATGCTTGCACCCCGGTGAGATCTTCGTGCAGCCGCGGACAGGATTCCACGTCGCATCAGTCCACTCGATGGTGCTTCCGTCCGACATGACCTTCAGCATACACCGGCAACCCCCAATGCGGTGGCCTTGACAGACATGGCTGCCGTAGCCGCGGCAGCTCATGGCCGATGCCAACTTCGTCGAGCGGGTTGCTTACCAGGGTTCCAAAAGGTCTTCTTCCGAGAACGATGGTGGGGCGGGAGGCTCTCCAACCTCTACACCGAGGAGACCCGCGAAAACGATAGGTTCGCTGTCAGCGAGTTCGCAAAGGAGCAGACCGAGCAGTTGATGCACCGTCGGAGGAAAGCCTGCTTCCCGGCGACACTGAATCCACTTCGCAAGGCTAGTCGTGATGCCAACGCGGGCCGGTGCCTCTATTTTTCTTAGCGCGCGCGTCATGTAGTCGCGTGAAACGTCCCGAAGATCGAGACCGCCGCTTCGCTCGTCAAGTTGATCGCGCGCCACCGAGACGGGGACGCGTCGTGGACAGCTCTGGCATGACACCCACAGGGTTACGGATCGCGCATCGACTTCCAGCTCGGGCTCCGGGTCGTGCACAAGCCGGCACTCGTGGAGTACCGCCTCGGGTTGTACGGCCTCGGGTTGCACGGCCTCAGGCTGCGCGGGCTCGGCCCGCTCTTGGAGCAGCCGCCTCACCTCCTTGTATGACCCGCCTCGTAAGACGCGGGTTAGGCGAAAGCCGCCAATTTCTTCGGATTCCATGATCGTCATGGGCCCTTCACCGTTCCATTGGCCAAAGATTTGCAGTTCGAGCCGCTCGCTGCGGGTGTGCGTGGCCAACCGGCGTAGGGCGCGGGCCGAGACGGCCCGTGCAAGCACAGGAGGCCCCTCTCGCACCGCCGTAGAGAGCACGCTGGCCTGCTCCACGTCAACGATGCGGAGTTCGCCGTCTCTGTGCTCGAGTAGCACCCTCGCGTCACGCCGGGCGTACCGCTCCACTGCGGTCCTGAGACGTGCCCTCTCTATGGTGCAGGTGAGCGTGGGTTCGCCGAACGTGAGCCGGAACCCCCGCTCAAGGGTCCCCACATCGAGTTGGTCGTTTCCAACCACGAGCGCCGGTCCGTCCCCCACGGTGAGGTCCTCGGTGCGGCCGCGCAAAAGGCCAAGTAGGCCATCCACGTCCTCGTGCACGAAGCGAAGCGATAGGTCCGGGGACTCCACAATTGCGCCGCCACCGTCACCAAATACGACGAGCGCGCCGGCCTGCGCGACCAGTCGGATCGGATCAACCAGTCGGGTTGCCGCCCTGAGCATTCGGCTGAACTGTGCTGCCTGGATGGGCATCAGCGTTCCCCCTCGAGCACGACGGCGAGTTCGAGGAGCCCGTCGGAGATAGGTACGCCGTCGTCCAGGATGGCCCAGTCGCATCCGCGAGGCACGGTGGCGTTCGAAAGGAGTGGGACGATGGCGCGCGCGAGTTTGAGACCCCGCGCGTCGCGGGGCACAGTGATCTCGGCGAGCACCTTGAGCACGTCAGGATGTCCCCAGGGTCCAGTGACGGACCGGTCGATGAGCGCCGAGACGAATGGTGTGAAGGTTGCCATTGAGGGCCTGTACACCGGAGAGACGGGAATCAGTGCGGGACAAGGACGACGGATCAGCGTGCCGGCGAGCGGCGTTCCAGTTGAAGCGAGGGCGCACCAGCGGGAGCGCTAAAACGAATGAGAGCCCGTGAAATGCTTTGAATCAACCGATTCAGCCGGTTTGCTCCCACACGACTTCCCGAGAACCTTTGCCGTTCACGCCCGGCTTGAAAGTTGCGAACGTTTGGAACGGGGCCCAGGTCGCCCCCTCGTTTTCACAGACGATGACTTGGCCGCTCCGCGACCGGCACCAGTCTGCGACCTCCCGGTAGTCGACCTTATGGTGCACGTAGTGGCTGCCGGCGTCGTTGCTGTACGGTGGATCGACGAACCACGTGGCGCGCGTGTCGGGGGCGAGCGAGTAGTCCCCTTCGATGATCTTCCAGTGACGGATATGCTCTACCTGGCTGGCTACGCGATCACGCAGGGCAGCGGTCCAACCTTGGAATTTCCTGTTGTGCGCCCGGAGCTTCTTGCAGCCCGCCGAAAGCGTCCTCCGTGGAGTGCAGCACGCCGCATTCATCGAGAAGCCAACCAGCGAACGAGCCCCCTCGGGCACCCAGGCGGGTAGGTCGTCAACGCTGTCTACCTCGGGAATGCGAAGTACCTCAGAAGGCGTCACCGCGATCAGCCAGCGCCAGATCTCGCATATGACCGGGTACTTCTCGACCAGCACTACTCTGCGTTCGGGGTACCGTAGGCCATACCCGGCGGCACCGGCAAACGGCTCCACGATCGTGTCGTGTAGCGGCCGCGCGTAGCGAGGCGCGGCTCGCCACTTGCCCCCGTAGTACCGCCAGAAAGGCTTGAGGCCGTTCATGGGCGGCCACAAGCCCCTGCGCGCGACGAATCGAGCGCCAAATCACGCTTTGACGTTGCCACGGGACCGCGCTTTCGGTGAGCCAGGCGAAGTTGCCTGTCGTGGCTCCTACACCGACGCGTCGGATCTCACGCTCGAGGTTCCGAATCATTCCGAGCGACGTAGCTATCAGGCATCCGAGTCTCTACGCACAGCCCGATTGATGAACAGAGGTCCCAAGCGCCAAAGCGCGGGCACCGAACCCGTTGGCGTCGCAAAGCATGAGCGTGACATCGGCCGCCGCCCGTCTCGAGCACGCGCCGACGTGCTCCAACTTCACTCGAAGCTGCGCGGCGAGCGTTGGCTTGGCGTCCGCCAAGAGATCCACGCGGCTGTGACGACGATCACCTGGTGCCAACGCCGAGCGGACCTTACGGTAGCCCATAGGCATCTTGGCCTCGGCAACCCCGCTCGCGCGAGCTCATCCCAGACCGCGCCGGTGGCGCTGACGTCGACGCCAAGGGTTCGGACCTCGAGGCCATCCACCAGGCACAGTGTGTCACCGTCCAGCTTGTCTACCTTGGTGACCTTGGGGTCGGGCATTGGTTCCCCTCCTCCGGTTCAAGGTTGTGAGATTTGGCTCGCTGATGGAGATACACCGGCAAGTCAAGGTTTGAGTGCGATCTCCCCGGATAGAAGTACAGCTCTCGTAGGAACCGCGGCACACCCGCGCGTCGCTGCATCGTCAGTCCAACGTTCCCAATCCAGCGAGGGAGAGGGATGCGCCGGCGGCCGGTAGCCTCATCCCGGCGTCGCGGCCTTCGGCTCAACGTCCTTTGCCTCAGCGCTCGAAGCGTAGCCCGGGCTCGGTGACGAGGATCGCTCCCGACTTCCCGGGGACGTCACCTTGTGGGCCGTTCTCCCAAAATCGAATGCGGAGCCCGACCTCGTACTTGATGATCTTGATCGAGATCCTGCATTCCAGGGAGCGGGTATCCGGCTCAACCAATCCGAGTTCCGGGTAGTCGAAGAACATGTACTCACCGATCTTGGAGTTCCGTCGGACCCGACGGGCCTTGTCCTCCAAGTAGGCGACGACGATGACGCGCCCGAACTTCGGATGTTGTCGCTCGGTGACGGGCGGGTATCGGGTACACAGGCGCTCGTACCCTGGCACGAGATGCAGCGCGGCTTCCCAACTGAGCGCGCCCGTAGCCTGCGCCGGCTGGGAGGAGGGCGCCGTCAGTACGGGTGGCAGGGGTGTCTGGTGTTGGTCGCTGGCAGCACCGGCGTCCGATGCCGGCGCCAGGAGCGCTGCCAGTAGGTCCGAGTCCGCGGCGGCGGAGGCTGGGACGGTCGTCACTCCCGCCAGCAACGCTTCGATCTCGTCTTGTGTGAGTTCAGTAGGCATCAGGCTCTCCATAGTTGGACAAAGGACCTAGCGCGCGCTTCCCGGCGAGCGCTCAACCTGCGGCGTCTCCAGCTTGCCTCGACGACGATCGCGTCGTTCTTGCTGGATCCGCGTGACCTCGGTCACCAGTACTGAGGGATCATCGCCGAGGGACCTTAGACCCAGGCGAAGGAGCGCCTTGTGGATCGAGTGAGTGTTGAATTGTGGGTGGGAGGTCACGACCGAGGACATGGCCGCGGCCTCGTGGTCGGAAAGTGTGATGCTCAGGTTCATGAAACACCGTTCCTTATGGTGGACGTCGAACCTCAGGGACGAGGAGTGCTCCCGTTCGACTTGGTCTGTGTGGGCAGGTGGACGGCGTCGCCGTCTGCTAGACGTGCGACGAGGAGCTCCAAGCCCGCGTGGATGTCTTGATTGGTTCTGGTCTGTGCTGCCAGTACACCGGGCAAGCCCTGGAGGGCGCGCGCGGCCGCGGCGATTTCGGGCAGAAGTTTCGAAACGGTACGCAGGTGGATGATGGCCTCGCTTGAAGCGGGCGTCGTGACGGCGGGGAGCGTCGAGCTGGTTCCCGCCGTCGTTGTGGGCTTGGTGCGCTGCTGTTCAGGAAATTGGATGCCCGTGGCCCTGAAGATCGCCGCTCGGTCTGCTGGGCCCGGGCGGCTCTTGCCGTGAAGCCAGCTGGATACTCGCGCTTGCGTCGCAGCGATCAGCCTGGCGAACGAGGTCTGGGTGAGGCGATGGTGGTCGAGCCACCTGGCGAGCTGCTCGTTGGCCGGCGCTTCAGTGTCAGTCATAACTACAGTCTCCTTGCAGGAACTGGAGGCACAGTTGTCTCAGCGTTCCACGCTCTACACCGACCATCAGTGGATTCTCACGTTGCCTGTGCTTTTTCTGATCCGACCCACTTTCCCGTGGTGCGCGCAGCGGTCGGCGACATGCACGCGGAAACGGCAAAAATAATTCGGGATCGAACGGTTTTCCTTTTTTCCCCGGGGACTTAAGCATGGACGAGCGCGACATGGACCCTGCTGCCGACGGCCCGGGGAGGCCGGTGCAGGTGGCACGCCGCCCGAGCGAGCGGCGCCACCGACGAATCATCGAGACGCAGGAAGCCCTGCACAGACACGTAGTCGCTGACCCTGTCGTTGCCGCGGCCGCGCTGAGGGATCGTGCGGAGACTCTTCGACAGGTCCTAGTGGAGACATCCGTCGAGGCGGCGGCCTTGGCGTGGGAGCGCTCCCAACAGCCGTCACACCATCGGGAATTCGCAAGAATAACGAGCCGCCGTGTGACTGCATTGGTTCAGGTAGCGCGAGTTGCGATCGCCCTTCATCAACTTGCTCCCGAGGAGCCTGCCCCCGCAACCATCGAGCGGGTGCTGCGGTCCTTGCTCGACGCAGCGGTCAATGCAGCACGCGACGTACTCCCCGCATCGGACCTTGAGCGTTTTACGGACGCGTTGAACCGGCGGGATCCAATAGCCGCCGCGCAACGTGAGGCGGACCGGCGTCGCGCGCCGTCAGGGGGCGTTGTTTCTCAGAAGTGATTCGTTCCCGTTCCCTTCTCCCTGAGGGGCAGGAACGGGAACGATGCTGATGCCTCCGCGCGGGTCGCGATGGATGCGGCCGTCTGCTTCAAGTTCGCTCAGCGGTGTCGTGAGGCGGGAGTTCTTCACGCCGAGTGCTCTTCGCAACGCATCCCGCGTCACCGGGCCGGCAGCCGGGAGGGCTTGTAGGATCTTAACCTTGAGATCAGCGGGCGCCTCTTGCTCGGGATCGAGTACCCGGACTTCAAGATGGTGGTCGTGCTCCTCGCCGACGAGCGCCAGCTCCATCGGCGGCCGTCCGGCGCCGGTCCGTTGTTCTAGCGTTAGGATCGTCGCACCATCGCGCTCTCGCAGATACAAACCCGAATCTACCCAAGCGTGCAGGGCGGTCGTACCCCTCAGCCGATGACCGCCGCTGCCCTTCGCCTTCTTCGACGCGTGATGGGCAAGGACGATGGCTACGCCGAATTCCCGTCGCAATGTGTCCAGGTACTGGAGGATGGGGTTCAGGCCGCCAACGGCATTCTCATCAGACTGATGAAACGAGGTAAGCGGGTCGATGATGAGCATCGCTGGGCGATACATCCCGACCGCATCACGGAGCGCGTCTTGGTCTTGTTGCAGATCGAGGCGAAGGAGCCGATGCGTCATCACGTGAATCGGCAGCTCGTCGAGAACAAGCCCCCGGCTCCTGCAGATCCCTTGGAGACGATCGGTCGCCATCCATGGAGGTCCCTCCGCCGAGCACAGGAGGACTGTTCCAGTCTGACGCACAGCGAACTCGCCGAGGCAGCGTTCCCCCGACGCGACCGCGACGGTGAGTTCGCTTGCCAACCAGCTCTTGCCGAGCTTCGGGTCGCCGCCGATGACGGCGACGCCCTGGCGAGCCAGGAGGTCATCGATGAGCCAGCGGTCGTCCTCGGGGGGCACGACGATGGTGTGAGCCGGGGCGAAGAGAGGTCGTCCGTTGGAGAGGGCCTCGCCGAAAGGCAGTGGCACCCTGCTTTGAAGCGCCTCATCGTGCTCGCCGGGCGGGAGGAGCAACCCTTGGACTACTCCGTCGAGGGACGCCTGGTTCCCTGGTCCGTTTGAGGTTGCTGCCTCTTGCTCCAGGTCTCCGATGTTCCCCTGAGGGCCGCTCGCCGCGGCGTCAGGGTGCTCGAGCAGCTCCAACGTCTTCTCCCAGTTCCTTGTGAGCTCCTTGGTCCAGCTCCGCGGTCGCTGCGAATGGCGACCGAGCCGGATCGCGCCGCTTACCAATAGCTCGCGGTACTCGGCGAGTGCGCGTTTGGTGGCCGGCATCTCCGCTCTGACGTCCTTGAGCAGAGCGTCGCCGAACGCGAACTGGATGGCTGCCATGTAGAACGGCACCGCGGCGGTGCGAAGCCGGAGGGGTGCTCTTGTGAGAAACTGAGCTGCTCTCAGCCTCTCGAGAAGACCATCGACGTCCTCGCCGCGTTTGGTTGGAGCTGCTCGCTTCTTCCGGGATGCTTTCGTGGAAACATTCTGTTTGGTCGGCATAGAAGATATCCGGTGGTGGAGGGACTACTTTCCGAGTAGGCGTGGCGACGAGGCTCCGACCGGCTTGTGCAGCACCATGTTGCGACCAGCCGACTTCCCCTCGTGAAATGCGTCGCCGAGCCGCCTCCTCGAAAGACCGTGGGGGCGGGTGCTCGGATGCCGGCGTGCCAAGAGCGCATCTAGAGCGGCATCAATGGCGGTGACGAGTGCGGGCCCTTCCGCTGCGGGCCCGAGGCGGGCAGCTTCTTGGTCGAGCCGCTGAAGTTGACCCGTTGCGATGCCCGCCATGAAGTCG
>Ga0315912_10002761_pt1 | contig 18239 bp, 15 predicted proteins | sample VfabasoilMG_FD_204469 | JGI IMG/M metagenome (GOLD analysis project Ga0315912, IMG submission 204469) | Garden soil microbial communities collected in Santa Monica, California, United States - V. faba soil | ecosystem: Environmental > Terrestrial > Soil > Garden | place: USA: California...
CTCGTTGCCGCCATGTTGGTTCGGCGTCCACTGCCCGGGCTTGCGCGAGTAGTCCAAGTACAGCATCGAAGCGACGGCATCGACGCGCAGCCCGTCGAAGTGGAAGTCCTCGAGCCAGCAGATCGCGCTCGACAGCAGGAAGCTCTGCACCTCGTGCCGCGTGTAGTTGAAGACGAGCGTGCTCCAATCGGGGTGCTCGCCTTTCTGCGAATCGCCGTACTCGTAGAGCGCCGTGCCGTCGAAGCGCGCGAGCGCATGGTCGTCCTTCGGGAAGTGACCGGGGACCCAGTCGAGCAGCACGCCGATACCGTTGCGATGCATCTCGGCGACGAAGGCGCGCAGGTCGTCGGGCGAGCCGTGGCGGCTCGTCGGCGCGAAGTAGCCCGTGCACTGATAGCCCCACGAGTCGTCGAACGGGTGCTCCGTGATCGGCAACAGCTCGACGTGCGTAAAGCCGAGATCTTTCACGTACGCGGCGAGCTGCTCCGCGATCTCGCGATAGCCCAGGAAATGACCGGCCGCGTTGCGCCGCCACGAGCCCAAGTGGACCTCGTAGACGGAGATCGGCTCCGCGCGCCAATCGCGGCGCGCGCGCTGCTCGAGCCATGCGTCGTCGTTCCAGGCGAATGTCGACGGCGCCGTCGTGATGCTGGCCGTCGCGGGCCGCTGCTCGAAGCTCGCGCCGTACGGGTCGGCTTTGAGCTTCAGCTCGCGGCTCTCGCGCGTGTAGAGCTCGTACTTGTACAGCTCGCCGCCGTCGATCTCGGGTACGAACAGCTCCCACACTCCCGAGCTGCCGCGTGCGCTCATCAGGTGATAGCGCCCATCCCAATGATTGAACGTGCCGACGACGCTGACGCGCTCGGCGTTCGGGGCCCAGACAGCGAAGCGCATGCCGCGCACGCCGCCGATCGTGCGCTCGTGAGCGCCGAGGAACTTGTGCGCATGGATGTGACCGCCGCCCGCGAAGCGCGCGAGATCGCTATCGTCGATCTCGAGCGGGAACGAATACGCGTCGTAACGCTCGTGCGAACGCGCGTCGCTCGACTCGAAACGAATGCGATAGTGCGCGGGCAGATCCGCGCGCGGCCCCCGCCACTCGAATAGCGGAGTGCCGGGGATGCGCGCGAGCTCGACGTCCGGGTCGACGAGCCGCGCGCGCACCGCGTTCGGCAGCAGCACGCGCACGAGGACTTCGTCGGCCCCGAGGGGATGAGGCCCGAGCACGCGCCGCGGCTCGTGCAACCGGCCGTGCAATAGGCGGTCGATGTCCGGGTCGCGCGGCGCCAAATCCGCTTTGGCCGCACGCTTCTTTGGCGGTGTCATCGTTTCCGTTCTCGGTTAGACAGGCGCAGCATTTCGGTAGTAGCGTGTAGCGAATGAGGCAAATTCCGCGCCGTCGTCTCGTGAGCCAGCTCACCCGCAGCACGATAGCCGTCGTGATGGCGGGCGGCCGCGGGCAGCGGCTCATGCAATTGACCGATCATCGCGCGAAGCCGGCTACTCCGTTCGGCGGCAAGTACCGCATCATCGACTTCTCCTTGTCGAACTGCGTGAACTCGGGCATCCGCCAGATCTTCATATTGACTCAGTATAAGGCGCACTCGCTGATCCAGCATGTGCAGCGCGGCTGGGGCTACCTGCACGGCGAGCTCGGCGAGTTCATCGACATCGTGCCCGCGCAGCAGCAGCTCGGCGAAGTCTGGTATCGCGGCACGGCCGACGCCGTCTTCCAGAATCTCGACATCATTCATCAACATCGTCCCGAGACGGTGCTCGTCTTGGCCGGCGACCATGTCTACAAGATGGACTACGGTCCGCTGCTGGCATTCCACAAGGAGAGCGGAGCGGACATTACGATCGGCGGCGTGCAAGTGCCGATCTCCCAGGCGCACGAGTTCGGCGTCATGTCGCTCGGCGCCGATCACCGCGTCACGAGCTTCGACGAGAAACCGAAGCACCCGCGGCCGATGCCGGGCCGCGAGGGCGTGGCGCTCGCGTCGATGGGCATCTACGTCATCAACCCGGAGTTCCTGCGCGAAACGCTCGAGCGCGACGCCGCGGTCCCGGACTCGCAACACGACTTCGGCCGCAACATCGTGCCGGAGGCCGTCGCGAACCGGCGGGTCTTCGCGTATCCGTTCGAGGACGTCGAGACGAAGGCGCAGCGCTATTGGCGCGACGTCGGAACCGTCGATGCCTACTACAACGCGAACATGGAGCTCGTTCACGTGAGCCCGGAGCTGAACCTCTACGACGAAGCCTGGCCGATCTGGACTTACCAACAACAGGTGCCGGGCGCCAAGTTCATCCTCGACGAGGACGGCCGGCGCGGGCTCGCGATCAACTCGATGGTGGCCGGCGGCTGCATCGTGTCGGGCGCCGTGGTCCGCGAGTCGATGCTGTTTTCCAGCGTGTTCGTCGACGAAGGCACGGAAGTGCGCCGCTCGGTCGTGCTGCCCGACGTCGAGATCGGGCGCAGCTGCTATGTCGCGAACGCGATCATCGACGAGGGCTGCAGCATTCCGCACGGCACGGTCATCGGCCGCGACCGCCGGGCCGACAGCGAGCACTTCCACGTAACCGAGCAAGGCATCGTGCTCGTCACGCGTCGCATGTTGTCCGGGCTGCGCAGGGGCTGAGCACGGGATGAGCCTCCTCGCTGCGCGCCGTGTCGGCGTCCTGCTCCATCCGACCTCGCTGCCGGGCCTAGGCGCGCGCGGCACGTTCGGCGCCGACGCGCGCCGGTTCGTCGATTGGCTCACCGAGGGCGGCTTCACGGTCTGGCAGACGCTGCCGCTCGGCGTTGCGGACGCGTACGGCTCGCCGTACACGCAGCGCTCGGCGCATGCCGGCGACGCACGCTTCCTCGATCCCGCGGAGCTTGCCGCGGCTCCGCAGCTGCCGGCCGGTATCGATGCGAACGGCGACCGCGCGGCGCGCTACGCGTCGTTCACGGCGCTCGCGGCGGCGGAGCAACGCCGTGCGTTCACCGAGTTCGTGCAGGCGCGCCGCCGCTGGCTCGAGCCATACGCGCTATTCGAGCTTGCCAGCGAACGGTTCGGTCAGCTGCCGTGGTGGGAGTGGCCGGCGCCGTGGCGCGACGCGGACCCGGCGACGCTGCGCGAGTGCCGCGCCGCGAGCCGCGAGCAACTGCGCGCGCTCGTGTTCGAGCAGTACTTATTCGATCTACAGTGGTCCGCACTGAAACGCTACGCGAACGAGCGCGGCGTCCACTTCTTCGGCGACCTGCCGTTCTACGTCGACCGCAACAGCGCTGACGTTTGGTCGCAGCGCGAGCTCTTCGCGCTCGACGCAAGCGGTAACCCATGGGCCGTGGCCGGCGTGCCGCCCGATTACTTCAACGCGGAGGGCCAGCTGTGGGGCAATCCGCTCTACGACTGGGACGCGATGGAGCGGAGCGGTTTCCGTTGGTGGCTCGAGCGCATCGGCACGCAGCTCGAGCGCTTCGACCTCTTGCGCATCGATCACTTTCGCGCGCTCGAGTCGTACTGGGCGATCCCCGGGGACGCCACGAGCGCGCGGCTCGGTGAATGGCGGCGCGCCCCGGGCGACGCGTTGTTCGCCGCGCTTCGCGCGCAGCTCGGCGAGGTCCCGCTCGTCGCCGAGGATCTCGGCATCATCACCGACGAAGTGCGAGCGTTGCGCGACCGGTTCGAGCTGCCCGGCATGGTCGTGCTGCAGTTCGCGTTCGACGGCTCGCCGGACAATCCGTACTTGCCTTCGAAGCATCGGCGCAACGCGGTCGCCTACACTGGCACGCACGACAACGACACGACGCTCGGTTGGTACCGGTCGCTCGACGCGCGCGCGCGCGACGTCGTTCACAGCACGCTCGGCGTCGGGCCGACGCCGAAGGTGCCCGACTTCCTGATCGACGCAGCCTACGCATCGAACGCCGCGCTCGCGATCGTGCCGATGCAGGATCTGCTGGCCCGCGACTCGGGGGCGCGCATGAACACGCCGGGGACCGTCGTCGGCAACTGGCGCTGGCGCTTCGACTGGCTCGACGTGCCGGAGTCGCTCGCCGCCGTTTCGCGCGAGCGTGCGGCGCTCTTCGACCGACGAGCCGCCGCGGCTACTTGAGCGACCGGTAGAGCTCTTCGTAGTGCGGGATTTGGCGAGGCCACGAGAAATCGGCGGCCATGGCGTTGCGTACGAGCTTCGCCCAGAGGTCGCCGTCGGCAAACCACGAGAGCGCGGTGCGCACGCCCCACGAAACGCCTCCCAAGTCGGCATCGAGGAACACGCTGCCGTTGCCGAGGCCAGTGGCGGGGTCGAAGTGCTGGATCGTGTCGGCGAGCCCGCCCGTCGCGCGCACGACGGGGATCGTGCCGTAGCGCAGCGCGTACATCTGCGTGAGGCCGCACGGCTCGTAGCGCGACGGCACGATCGTCAGATCGGCGCCGGCGAAGATCTCGTGCGCGAGCTGCTCGTCGTAGCTATCGATGAACGAGACGCGCGTTCCGTGCACGTCCGCGAGGCTGCGCAGGTCGGCCGCGATCGCCGCGTCGCCGTTGCCGAGCAGCGCGAAGCTCGCCGTCGTGTCTTGCAGCAACGCAGGGATCGCGCTCGGCAGCAAGTCGACGCCTTTCTGGTCGACGAGCCGGCTCACGACGCCGATCAAGGGCGCGTCGAGACCGGGAGCGAGCTTCAGCCGCTCGAGCAGCAGCGTCTTGAGGCGGCGCTTCGGCGCAAGGTCCGTCGCGTCGTAACGGTGCGGTAAGAATGGATCGTGATCCGGCGACCAGATGTCGTAATCGACGCCGTTCAAGATACCGACGAGGTCGTCGCCCCGCGCATCGAGCAGGTCCTCGAGGCCCATGCCGAACTCGGGTCGCCGAATCTCCTTCGCATACGTCGGGCTCACGGTCGTGACGCGATCGGCCGCGAGGATCCCGGCGCGCAGGAAGTTCATTGCGCCGCTCGAGCGCGCGTCGGCCGGCATGACCCGCTCGAGCGCCTCAAAGCCGTGCTCGGCGAGAGCCGTGTCGCTGAAGACGCCCTGATACCCGACGTTGTGCAGCGTCAGCACGCTCGGCACGTAACGGCGCGATGCGAGGCGTTGAAGCGCGGGCACGAGCGCGGCGTGCCAGTCGTGGCAGTGCAGCACGTCGGGCCGCCAACCGTCGGCCGCGGCGAACGCGACCGCGGCGGACGAAAGCCGCAGGAACCGGCCGGCATCGCGCGCGTCACCCGTGTAGACCGAGTCGCCGGTCAGTTCCGCGAGCTCGAGCAGGAAAATACGCGGCCGCTTGCGGCGCTTGCCGGCGTGCTCGGCTTTCTGGTCGGGCTCGATCTCCGCGATGCGGAACGGCCCGCCGAGGCCGTCGATGGCGAGCGAAACGCCGCGCGGAGCCGGCAAGTGCGAGTAGCGCGGCAGCAGCACGCGCACGTCATGGCCGGCCGCGCCGAGCGCGTCGCTCAATCCCGCCACGGCGTCGGCCAGTCCGCCGGTTTTCGCCCAAGGGGCGAATTCCGCGCAGACCATCAGGATCTTCATCGCGCTACTTGCGCTGCTCCATCGGCACGTACGCGCGCTTCGTCGCGCCCGTGTAGACCTGGCGCGGCCGATCGATGCGGCCTGTGCCGGCGACGCGGACCTCGCGCCAATGCGCGATCCAGCCCGGCAAGCGGCCGATCGCGAACATCACCGTGAACATGTTCGTTGGGATGCCGAGCGCACGCATGATGATGCCGCTGTAGTAATCGACGTTCGGATAGAGCTTGCGCTTCACGAAGTACTCGTCGTTCAGCGCGACCTCTTCGAGGCGCATTGCGAGCTCGAGCAGCGGGTCGTTCACGTTCAGCTTCTTCAGCAGCGCGTGGCACGACTCTTTGATGATGCGCGCGCGCGGATCGAAGTTCTTGTAGACGCGGTGACCGAAGCCCATGAGCCGCGCGTGCGCGTCCTTGTCCTTGACGCGGGCGATGAACGTTTCGAGCTTCTCGCCGCTCGCCTTGAGCTCCGTGAGCATGTCGATCACGGCCACGTTGGCGCCGCCGTGCAGCGGGCCCCACAGCGCGCAAACGCCCGCGGCCACCGAGGCGTGCAGGTTCGCTTGCGACGAGCCGACCATGCGGACGGTCGACGTCGAGCAGTTCTGCTCGTGGTCGGCGTGCAAGAGCAGCAGCTGGTCGAGCGCCTTCACCACGACCTCGTCGGGCTGATAGAGCTTGTGCGGCTGCGAGAACATCATGTGCAGGAAATTGGCCGTATAGCGCAGCTCCGTGCGCGGGTAATTGACGGGCCGGCCGATCGACTTGCGGTAGCTGGCCGCCGCGATCGTCCGCACCTTGCTCATCAGCCGCGCCGCGGCCTGCATGAAGTGCTCGTTTTCCTCGGGCTGCATGATCTCCGGCTGGAAGCAGCCGAGCGCGTTGATCATGGCCGACAAGATCGCCATCGGCGGCGCATTCCGCGGGAAGCCGTCGAAGTGGTGCAGCATGTCCTCGTGGATGAACTCGTGCTGGCCGAGCAGGCGGCGGAAGTCCGCGAGCTGGGTCGCCGTCGGCAGCTCCCCGAAGATCAGGAGGTAGGCCGTCTCGACGAAAGTCGACCGTTCGGCGAGCTCCTCGACGGGGTAACCGCGGTAGCGGAGGATGCCGGCCTCGCCGTCGATGAACGTAATCTTGCTCGTGCATGCGCCGGTGTTCGCGTAGCCGCTGTCGAGCGTGATCAACCCGGATTTGGCGCGCAGCTGAGAGATATCGACGGCCGTTTCGGCTTCCGTGCCCGTAATCGTGGGCAATTCGTACGTGTTGTTGTCGTAGTTGAGCGTCGCGTTCTTCGTCATGGGGCCTCCGCCTGTGGGCATATTCTACGCTTGGGTTACGGCTCAAGTGTGAGCGCGATGCGCTCGCGATCCCGCATCGTCGCGGTGCACGTGTTGCACCACTCAACGCACAAAGAAAGTGCTTGCAATCTATGACCCGCGTTTTATATTTACGGCCGATCAAACAATGGGCCCCGAGCCCTTGGACGACCGGTGAGTAAGCTGCTGTCCGTGGAGGAAGAGCCTCCGAGTTTGGCGCCCGCCGAACAGCCCCCCCGAAAGTCCGCCCTCGAACACACAAGTCTCAACGGTCGCGGCGCACCGGTTAGCCTGGCGCGTGCGGCCCGCGCGCGTTTTGTCGTCAGCGCCGCCAGCAACGAATTCCGCAAGCGTCACTTCCCCGGCGTGAAGACGGCCGAGTGGAACGATTGGCGTTGGCAGAACCGCAACCGCATCCGCAGCCTCGAGCAGCTCGAGCGCATCATCGCGGTCACCGACGAGGAACGGGCCGCGATCTTGAAGCACTCGGGCCCGCTGCCGATCGGCGTGACCCCGTATTACATGAGCTTGGTCGACGCCGCGAACCCGCTGCAGGGCTTGCGCCGCACGACGATTCCGACGCTCCAAGAGTTCGACCGGACCCCCGGCGAGCAAGACGACCCGCTCGGCGAGGACGGCCACAGCCCCGTGCCGGGGCTCGTGCATCGCTACCCGGACCGCGTGCTGTTGCTGGTCACTAACTTCTGCTCGGTCTACTGCCGCTATTGCACGCGCGCCCGGCTCGTCGGTGCGAGCGGTGAGCGCGCGCTGCGCAAGGCCGACATCGATCGCGCCATCGACTACATCGCCGCGACGCCGGCCGTTCGCGACTGCCTGATCTCCGGCGGCGACCCGCTGTCGCTCGACGAGGACCGCCTCGAGTACGTCCTCGCCAAGCTGCGGTCGATCCCGCACTTAGAGTTCATCCGGATCGGCACGAAGCAGCCCGTCGTGCAGCCGATGCGTGTGACGCCGACGCTGACGAAGATGCTGCGCCGCTACCATCCGTTGTGGATGAGCTTGCACTTCACGCATCCCGACGAGGTGACGCCCGAGGTCGCCGAGGCGTGCGGCCGGCTCGCTGACGCCGGCATCCCGCTCGGCAGCCAGACGGTGCTGCTGAAGGGCGTCAACGACGACGTCGCGACGCTGAAGAAGCTGTTCCACGCACTGCTCAAGATTCGCGTGCGCCCGTATTACCTCTATCAATGCGATCCGATCAGCGGCTCCGGCCACTTCCGCACGACCGTCGACAAGGGTCTCGAGCTGATCTCGAAGTTGCGCGGCTACACCACGGGCTACGCCGTGCCGAACTACGTCGTCGACGCGCCGGGCGGCGGCGGCAAGATCGCGATGCTGCCGGATGCGGTCGTCGGCCGGGTCGGCGACGATCTCGTGCTGCGCAACTTCGCCGGCGACGAGTGCCGGTATCCGGACCCCCAAGGTACGCTAGGCAAGCCGTAGCCTCGGAAGCGCCGTTCGCGCGCAGGGGTCTCATCAGGTGCGGATCGGATTCACCTACGATCTGAAGGACGACTACTTGGCGCTCGGGTTCGCCGAGCACGAGGTCGCCGAGTTCGATTCCGTGAAGACGATCGATGCGATCGCCGGCGCGCTGGCCGAGCTCGGCCACGAGGTCGAGCGAGTCGGCCACGTGCGGGCGCTCGCTGCGCGGCTCGTGGCGGGCTGGACCTGCGACCTCGTCTTCAACATCGCCGAAGGCGTCGCGGGATTCGGCCGCGAGTCGCAGGTGCCCGCGCTGCTCGAGGCCTACGAGATCCCGTACACGTTCTCGGACCCGCTCGTCTGCGCGTTGACGCTGCACAAAGGCATGGCGAAGCACGTCGCGCGCGGGTGCGGCGTGCCCACGCCGAAGTTCGAGCTCGTGACCTCGGCTGCGGAAGCGGCAGCCGTGAGCTTGCCGCTGCCGCTGTTCGCGAAGCCCGTCGCCGAGGGCAGCAGCAAGGGCGTCACCGCGAAGTCGCTCGTCCGTTCGAAGGAATCCCTGATCGAGGTGTGCGCCGAGCTGCTCGAGCGCTATCGCCAGCCCGTGATCGTCGAGGAATACTTGAGCGGCCGCGAGTTCACGGTCGGCATTCTCGGCACCGGCGATTCGGCCGCGGCGCTCGGGACGCTCGAGGTCGTGCTGCTCGAAGGCGCCGACGAGGGCGTCTACTCGTACCGCAACAAGACGCAGTGGGAAAGCATCGTGAAGTACGGCTTGCTGCCGCCGGGTCCGCTGCGCGCCGAGGTCGAGCACGTTGCGCTCGCGACCTGGCGTTGCCTCGGGTGCCGCGACGCGGGTCGCGTCGACGTGCGGCTCGACGGCTCGGGCCGCGCGCAGATGCTCGAGGTCAACCCGCTCGCGGGTCTTGCGCCGGGGTACTCGGACCTGCCGAACATGGCCGAGATGGCCGGCATGAGCTACACGGCGCTGATCGGCAAGATCGTCGAGTGCGCCTCGGTACGCATCGATGCGACCTAAGATCGCGCTGCTGCACGATGCCGCGGCCGCCACGGGCCGCCCGGATTCGAGCGATACGCTCGTCGAGGCGCAGGCGATTGCCGCGGCCTTGGTTACGCGCGGCTACGACACCGTGACGTTGCCGGTAGGGCTCGACTTGACCGCGCTCGAGCGCACGCTGCGCGAGCTTGCGCCGCATGCGGTCTTCAATCTCATCGAGTCGCTCGAAGGAAACGGCCGCCTGCTGCATCTCGCGCCGGCGCTGCTCGAGTCGCTCGGCATCGCGTTCACGGGCTGCTCCGCGCACGCGCTTGGCATCACGTCGAACAAGCGCGCGGCCAAGAGCATGCTGCGGCAGGCCGACATTGCGACCCCGGCCGATCTTGCCGCGCAGGCCGGCGAAGGGCCGTGGATCGTGAAGTCGCTGTACGAGCACGCGTCGCTCGGGATCGACGACTCGTCGGTCGTCCGAGGCGCCGACGCGGCCGCGCGCGTGCTACAGGCGCGTCGTGCGGAGTTCGGCGGCGAGTGGTTCGCCGAGCGTTTCGTGCCGGGGCGCGAGCTCAACGTCGCCATCATCGCGGCCCCCGCGGGGCCGCGCGCGCTGCCCGTCGCCGAGCTGCGCTTCGAGGGCTATCCGGCCGACAAGCCCGCGATCGTCGGCTACGCCGCGAAGTGGGACGAGGGCAGCTTCGAGTATCGCAACACGGTGCGCTCGTTTGCCGTCGAGCCCGAGCTCGCGGCTCGCGCCGAGCGGCTCGCGCTCGCGTGCTGGGAGCTCTTCGATCTCGGCGGCTACGCGCGCGTCGACTTTCGCGTCGACGCGTCCGGCATGCCGTTCGTGCTCGAGATCAACGCGAACCCGTGCCTGTCGCCCGACGCCGGTTTCGCGGCGGCTCTCGAGCGGGCCGGCATCGGGTTCGCCGACGCCGTCGATTGGCTCGTCGCCGACGCGTGCCGCCGCGCGGGAAGGATCGCCGCGTGACGAAGACGCGCGAGCTGCGTTACCGCAGGCAACCTACCGTGGCCGACATTCCCGCGCTGCGGCGTCTCGTCGCGTCGACGGGCGTGTTCTACGCGAAGGAGCGCGCCATTGCGCTCGAGCTGCTCGAGGCGCGGCTCGCGCACGGGGCGAAGAGCGGCTATTCGTTCTTTTTCGCGGAACGCGGCCAGGAGCTACTCGGCTACGCGGCGTGGGGGCAGGCGCCGCTCACTCAGCGCTCGTTCGACCTCTACTGGATCGCCGTCGCGCCGGCCGCGCAGGGCCAGGGTGTCGGACGAGCGTTGCTCACGCTCGTCGAGCGCGCCGTTGCGGCTCGCGGCGGCGGCACCCTCTACATCGAGACCTCGTCGCGCGAGGTCTACGCGAGGACTCGGCGGTTCTACGTCGAGGCCGGCTACCCGCGCGTCGCGCGGCTGCGCGACTTCTACGCGCCAGGCGACCATAAGATCATGTTCTGTAAGGTGATTCCGAAGCAGCGCGCCAGCCGCCGAACGGCCGCCCGAGGCCCTAGCGCAGTGCGGTTCAAACCCTAAAGAAATCTTATAACTGCCGGATTTCTCTAGCCATTTCGCGGCTTGACAGACCTTTGCAACCGCCTATAGTTGCGCAGCCCAACCATTTGAGGCGCTGGGCGCGTCTAACGAATATGCCGCGCGTTGGACGCAACCGGACTGAAGATCCGGACGGTAGTGAGGCAAGGAGGGATTACCCCATGCGTAAGCCCAAAGAACAGGCCGACGACGAGGGCCATGAACCGCACTTTTTCGACGACCTGGAATCGAGCGACGACCTGTCCGATTCCGACGACGATTCCGGCGGCGATCCCCGCAAACCCAAGAAACCGGCTCGGCAGCGAGTCGAGCTCCGTACCGAGCAGCAGAACCTGCGTCGTCAGCTCTCCGACTGGGACGACTACGAGCAGGACGACTTCGACACGAAGCTCTAGTCCTTCCTCGGCCGCGTGAGGGCCAAGCGCAAGCGCAAGATTTCTGCCGCGCGGCCGGCGCCGCCCGGCCGTTTCGTCGTCGAGCAGCAGCCCGACGACGTGACCTGCGGTCCCGCGTGCTTGCACGGCGTCTATCGCCACTACGGCGACGACGTGCCGCTCGAGCAAGTCATCGCCGACACCCACACGCTCGACAAAGGCGGCACGCTCGACGTGTTCCTCGCCAATCACGCGCTCGCGCGCGGCTACGACGCGACGATCCTGACGTACAACCTCGACGTGTTCGACCCGACGTGGTTTTCGCTGCCGAACGCCGAGATTCGCAAGCGGCTCGCCGCGCAGGCTGCCGTGAAGCCATGGAGTCGGCTGCAAGCCGCGACGCGCGGCTACGACGAGTTCCTGCGTTTGGGCGGCAAGCTCGAGCTCGTCGATCTCGACCCGCCGCTGCTGCGCCGGTATCTGACGCGCGGACCGATCATCGCGGGGTTGAGCGCAACGTATCTCTACCGGGCCGTTCGCGACATCCCGGACACGAACGCCGACGACGACGTGCGCGGCGAGCCGGTCGGCCACTTCGTCGTGCTGACGGGACAGCGGCGTGAAGCGCGTGAGATCTTGATCGCCGATCCGCTTCAGGCCAATCCGCTCGTGCGCTCGCGCTATTATGCCGTTCGCGTGCAGCGACTCATCGGGGCCATCCTGCTCGGCGTAATGACTTACGACGCGAACCTGCTCGTCATCGAGCCGAAACGCGTTCGCCAATGACCGCACTGATCGTCGTCGACCATCCCGAGGAGTGGCCGCATCAGTTTGCGGCCGCCGAAGTCATCAGCGCCGACATGTATCTGCGCGACGAGCGGCTAGCCGGCATGCGCCAAGTGCGCGTCTACAACCTCTGCGATTCGTATCAGTATCAGACGGCCGGGTACTACGTCTCGCTGCTCGCGGCCGCGCGCGGTCACCGCACGATGCCCGGCGTCGCGACGATCCAGGACGTGAAATCGCGCTCGCTGCTGCGCTCCGACGACGAGCTCGAGGAGATCGTCGAGCGCTCGCTGCACGGGCTGAAGTCGAAGCGCTTCGAGCTCAGCGTCTATTTCGGCTGCAACGTTGCCGAGCGGCACGCGGATCTGAGCCGTGCGCTGTTCAATCTTTTTCCCATGCCGCTCATGAAGGCCACGTTCGCGAAATCTTCGACGACGGGTCTTTGGCGGCTGCGCAGCATCACGCCGATTCCGGTCGGCGACATTCCGAAGAGCCACGGCGAGTTCTTGCGCCAGGTCATCGAGAACCATTTCGCGCGACGAGGCCCGGCGGGGCGCGCCGGGCGCACCCCCCAGTACGAGCACGACCTCGCAATCCTGACGAACGACGACGAGCGCTCGCCGCCGTCGAATCGCGAGGCGTTGAAACGCTTCGAGCGCGCGGCCCGCGCGAACGGCTTCGACGTCGAGTTCCTGAACCGCGACGACTACGGCCGCATCGCGGAGTTCGACGCGCTGTTCATCCGCGAGACGACCGCCGTCAATCATCACACCTACCGGTTCGCGAGCCGGGCGCACGCCGAGGGGCTCGTCGTCGTCGACGATCCGGAGTCGATCATTCGCTGCGGCAACAAGGTCTATCTCGTCGAGCTCGCGAAGCGCCTCGACGTGGCGATCCCGCCGACGATGGTCATCGGCAGCAGCACGCAGGCCGACGACATCGTCCGCGAGCTCGGGCTGCCGTGCGTGCTGAAGCAGCCCGACAGCGCGTTCTCGCAAGGCGTGTTTCGCGCCGACACGCGTGAGGACTTGGGCGAAGGGCTCGAGCGGCTGCTCTCGCGCAGCGATTTGGTCGTGGTGCAGTCGTTCATGCCGACGGAGTTCGACTGGCGCGTCGGCGTGTTCGACGGCCAGCCGCTGTTCGTGTGCCGTTACTTCATGGCGGACGGGCACTGGCAGATCTACAACCACGGCGAGAAGCGCACGACCGAAGGCGAGTCCGAGACGATCGCCCTCGAGCAGGCGCCGGCCGACGTCGTCGAGCTCGCGCTCAAGACGGCGAACGCGATCGGCGACGGGCTGTACGGCGTCGACATCAAGACCGTCGGGGGCCGCCACGTCCTGATGGAGGTCAACGACAACCCGAACGTCGACCACGGCGTCGAGGACGCGCACCTCGGGGACGAGCTCTACGACCGCATCATGAAAGGGATCCGCGCGCGCGTCGATGCCGGAAAGCAATTCAAACCCGCCCGCTGAGCCGGCGCCGAAACGCCCGCTGCGGCTATTCGAGGCGTACGGCCTCGAGGTCGAGTACATGCTCGTGGAAGGCGAGCGCCTCGACGTGGCGCCCGCCGCCGACGCGCTGCTCGAGGCCGCAGCCGGCGAGCTGACGGACGAGTTCGAGAACGGCGAGATCGCCTGGAACAACGAGCTCGCGCTGCACGTGATCGAGCTCAAGTGCAACGGCCCGCGGTCTTCGCTCGACGGCTTGGGCGCGGCGTTCGCGGCGAACGTCAAGGTCGCGAACGACAAGCTCGGGCGCGAAGGTCTTCGGCTCATGCCGACGGCCATGCACCCCTGGATGGATCCGAACGACGTGCGCCTCTGGCCGCACGGCACGCGCGAGATTTACGACACGTTCGATCGAATCTTCTCGTGCAAGGGCCACGGCTGGGCCAACCTGCAGAGCCTGCAGATCAACTTGCCGTTCGCCGGCGACGAGGAGTTCGCGCGACTGCACGCAGCCGTTCGCTTCCTGCTGCCGATTCTGCCGGGGCTCGCCGCGAGCTCGCCCGTCATCGACGGCGAGCGCAACGGAATTCTCGACAACCGCCTCGTCGTCTACCGCAGCAATTGCGCGCGCATCCCTTCCGTGACGGGTGAGGTCGTGCCGGAGCCGGTCGGCTCGATCGGCGAGTACCACGAGCGCGTGCTCGAGCGCATCTACGCCGACTTGGGGCCGCACGATCCCGAAGGAGTCTTGCGCCACGAGTGGGTCAACGCTCGCGGCGCCATCGCGCGCTTCGATCGCATGGCCATCGAGATCCGCGTGCTCGACGTGCAGGAGACGCCGCTCATGGACGTCGCGTACGCGGCGTTGATCGTCGAGATCCTGAAGCTGCTCACGGCCGAGCAGTGGCTCGACGTCGAAGGCATGAACCGCTGGCGCACGGAGAAGCTCGGCACCTTGATCGATCTCGCGGCGAGGCGAGGCGAGGGCGCCGGCATCGGCGACAAGCAGTATCTCGCCGCGTTCGGCATGCGCAGCAGCGGCACGGAGCTCAAGGGACTCTGGGAGCACTTGATCGAGACGGTCTCGGCTCGCGGCTCCTTGGCAGCGGACACGGGCCGCCTGCTCGAGCACTATCTGCGCCATGGAACGCTCGCCACGCGGATCGGCAAAGCGGTCGGCCTGCTGCCGACGCGCGCCAAGCTCGCGCGGGTTTACGAAAGTCTTTGCGAGGCGCTTGCCGAGAGCACGCCGTTCGCGCCGCCACCGCCGCAGCCGCCGAGGACGCCACGCGAATTGCCCGCTAATTGAGTATGATCGCTATGTCGCGGAACGATATCCGGGCATGCGATGAGAATAACAACAGCCCTCGTGGCACTTTCGCTCTGCGTTTCGGGCAACGCCTTCGGGCAGGCGGCACACACTCATTGGGAGCCTTATAAGGCGTCCAACGCGCGGCCATCCGTCGACCAGAACCTGCGGGACCCCGTGCTCGAGGGCGCGATCGACCTGCACGCGCATTACGGGCCGGACTCCTATCCGCGCCAGTGGGACGCGTTCGAGATCGCGGCGTTTGCGAAAGAGCGCGGCTTGCGAGGCATCGTGCTCAAGAACCATTGGACCGAGACGGCGGGTCTCGCGTATCTCGTGCGTAAGTACGGCACGCAGGGCATCGAGGTCTTCGGCGCCGTCACGCTCGACACGCCGATCGGTGGCGTCAACCCGCAGGCCGTTCGCTACATGGTCGACGTCACCGGCGGCTACGGCCGCATCGTCTGGATGCCGACTCACGACTCGGAGCACGAGGTCGCCTACAACAAGGACGAACGGCCCTCGGTCGCCGTGTCGCGCAACGGCCGGTTGCTGCCCGAGGTGCTCGAGGTGCTCGATTTGATCGCCGAGCACGACCTCACGCTCGCCACCGGGCACGTGACGCCCGAGGAAACGCTGCAGATCCTCGAGGAGGCGAAGCGGCGCGGAGTAACGAAGGCGATCGTCACGCATCCGCTGCTCGACCCGCAGTTCACGTTCATGACCGTGCCGCAGCTTCGTGAAGCCGTGGCGCTCGGCGGCGTCGTCGAGATCACGGCGGGATCGCTGTTCCGCGAGGGGCCTGGGCGGCAGCGCGTGCTCGACGCGCTGCGGGCGATCGGCTCCGAGAATTTTTTCGTCGCGAGCGACAGCGGGCTCGTCGGCACGCCGAACCATACCGACGCGCTCGTGCTCGCGGCTCGCGTGTTGCGGCAAAACGGTTTCGACGAGCATGCGCTCGACGTGATGTTCAAAGAGAACCCGGCACGGTTGCTGGGGCTGAAGTAAGGGGAAAGCGATGAAGACGGTGTTTTCTGTGCTGGCAGTCGGTGCTCTCGGTGTTCTGGCGAGCGCGTCCTTCGCGCAAAGCGGGAGGCTCTTTCTCGACGAGGCGCCGCTCGACAAAGCCGTCGACATCCCGAGAGAGAAGCTCGAGGAATATTTCGCGAAGATGAGCAAGGAGCAGATCGGCGTGATCCGGATGCTCGAGGGCGGCCTCTACAACGTCAACATCCGCCACGTCGAGAACCAGACGCCGGACAAGTACGGCACCGAGTTCCACGAAGACACGATCGACGTGTGGGTCATCCAGGAAGGCGGCGGCACGCTCGTCACGGGCGGCGAAGAAGTCGACGGCAAACACCGCGGCGGCGTGGAGCGCCAGGTCAAGGTCGGCGACGTGATCTTCATCCCGGCCGGCATCTACCACGGCATGAAGGACACGCGCCTCACCACGTGGCTCAACATTCGTTTCCCCGAGCATCGCAACTGAGCTCGCCGACGTACCGCGGAGAATGAACATGATCGCTCGCAACGCACGCCTCGCACTGCTCGCCGCCTCGGCCGCCGCTTTCGGTCTCGCGGCCGCGGCCCAAGAAGCGCCCGTCAACGACCCGGCCCTCAAAGGCGCCATCGACATCCATTCGCACCTGGATCCCGACGGCTTCGGCCCGGGGCGCAACGGCCGCAACGCAGACATTCTCGACATGGCGAAGCTGGCGAAAGACGCCGGCATGCGCGGCTTCGTCATCAAGATGCATTACGACCAATCGGCCGACGACGCGTACATCGTGCGTAAGCTGTATCCGGACCTCGAGGTCTTCGGCGGCATCGGCACGAACTTCGCGACGGGCGGGTTGAACCCGGCCGCGATTCGCCAAATGGCCGACGTCAAAGGCGGCTGGGGCCGCGTCGTCTGGATGCCGACGTGGGACGCCAAGCACTACGTCGAGCACAACGGCAACGACCGCCCGTTCATCACCGTCGCGAAGAACGGCGAGCTCGTGCCCGAAGCGAAGGCGTTGATCCAAGCCGTGGCCGAGGTCAACCACAAGACGCGCGTCAGCGGCGGCCAGATGGTGCTCGCGACGGGTCACAACGCGCCCGAGGAAGTGCTGCTGATGGTCAAGTACGCGCGCGGGCTCGGCCTGCCCGTCGTCGTCACGCATCCGCTGCTCGAGTCGGTCGGCATGAACATGGAGCAGATGAAGGAAGCCGTCGAGATGGGCGCGTACTTGGAGTTCGTCACCGCATTCACGCGCCAGGAAGCGACGATCAAGGAGTACTCCGAGGCGATTCGCGAGATCGGTCCCGAGCACTGCATCGTGTCGAGCGACAAGGGCCAGGGACGAGGCGAGGAAGGGCACGACGGGCCGAGCGTCTCGCACACGGCAGGCCTCGCCGAGGCCGCGCAAATACTCCGCAAGAACGGCTTCACGGAAGCCGAGCTCGACCTGGTGTTCAAGGACAACCCGGCCAAGTTGCTCGGCCTGCCGGTGCTGTGACGATGAAGACCTTAGCGCGGGCTTGCGTAGCGGCGGCAGGGCTCGTCGCGGCGGCGGCTGCCCTGGGGCAGGCGCCGGCAGCTCCGCCGACGCCGCTCGAGGAGCTCGCGCGCCGCACGACGACGACGATGAGCAACCCGTACCGGATGACGGAGCGCTGGCCCACGCTGCCGGACGGCATGACCTGGGGCGCCGCGATCGGGATCATCCCCGACAACACGGGCGGCACCTGGATGATGTTCCGCTCGGAGCCGCCGGTGAACTACATCGACGCGTCGGGCACCGTCACGAAGAGCTTTGGCCGCGGGTTGCTCGTGCAAGGTCACGGCTTTTGCATGGATCACGACGGCAACTTGTGGGTCGGCGACAGCGGCCCGTTTGCCGAGGATCCCGCGACGAAGGGCCGCGGCTTCCAGCTGCACAAGCTGACGCAGGAGGGGAAACTCCTGTTCAGCCTTGGCAAGGCCGGCGTTTCGCAGGCCGGGCGCGACACGTTCATCGGCCCGACGGCGTGTGCAGTCGCAGCGAACGGCGACATCGTCGTCGCAGACGGTCATTGGCCGCGCCCCACGAGCGCGCAGCAAGACGGCGACCGGCTCGTCGTGTTGAAGCCGGACGGCACGTTCGTGCGCTCCGTCGGCAGCCTGGGCTCGGGGCCGCTGCAGTTCATGGGGCCGCACGCGTTGGCGTTCGACTCGAAAGGCCGCCTCTTCGTCGCCGACCGCTCGAACAATCGCGTGCAGATCCTCGACAAGGATTTGCAGTTCGTCGACGAGTGGCGGCACTTCGGCCGGCCGAGCGGAATCACGATCCTGAAGGACGACACGTTGATCGTCGCGGACTCCGAGTCGACCAACCCGATCGACGGCCCGCCGCAAGCGCCGGAGGGCGCCGGCCGCGTGCTGCGCAATCCGGGCTGGCAAACGGGCATTCGCATCGGTAGCGCCGTCGACGGCTC
>Ga0315912_10002762_pt1 | contig 18234 bp, 20 predicted proteins | sample VfabasoilMG_FD_204469 | JGI IMG/M metagenome (GOLD analysis project Ga0315912, IMG submission 204469) | Garden soil microbial communities collected in Santa Monica, California, United States - V. faba soil | ecosystem: Environmental > Terrestrial > Soil > Garden | place: USA: California...
GTGAGCACCAGCGTGGGGGCCGCATTGCCGACGGGCCCCAGGCCGTTCTTGCCACAGCCGGTGACGAGCGCGAGCGCGAGCAGCGAGGCGGCCGGCCAGCGGCGCCGGGGGCTGGCCGTGCCGCGCCACACCGCGCGGCGGGATCTGGAAGGGCTGGGGATGACGGAACTCCTCAGGATGCAGGGCCCGGTGCCTCCTGAGCGTAGCACCCGCCCGCGTCCATCCGCATCCGGACTTTGCCGCCTGGAGTGCGGATCACTGCGTCCGGATCGGGAGCGAGACCCCCACGCGAAACTGAAGGTAGGCGGGGTGCACCGTGACCGAGCCCGTGCCCAGCTGCTGGGGCACGCCGTACTGCTTGAGGAACGTCACGCCTCCATCGATACCCCAGCGGCCGAAGTTGAGGTTGAGCCCGGCCCCACCCGACCAGCCGAACGCGAACTCGTACTGTTCGGTCAGGTCCTGCACCAATGGGTTGTCCGGGTCGGCGTCATTCGGGATGACCACGTTCGTGTTGCTGTAGTAGTGGACGAGTGCCACGGACGCGTTCGCGTAGGGCTGCAGGAAGCCGTTCCCGTGCGGTCCGAGCTCGCCCCCCAGGAACAGCCTCATGTAGCTCTGGTCGGTGACCTGCTCGACCCGCAGCCCGGTGTAGGGATCGCGGAACTCCACGGTCTGGTAGTTCAGGTTGGTCCACTCGAACCCGAACAGGCCCGAGAGCATGCCCTCCGTGCCGTTCAGCGGCCACGAGACGTTGAGGCCCGCGCCCAGGCTGTTCTCGGAGTACTGCCGCGCCTGGTCGTCGGACGGCACCATCACCGAGCCATAGAGGTTGAAGCGCGGGATGGCGGCGCGCGCGGGAGCGGCGATGAGCAGCAGCAGCGGCACCAGGAGCATCGGGAAGCGTCGCATCGGGAACCCTCCTCGGGATCGGATGTCAACGCGTTCGGGGGCACGCGCTCGGGCAGCGATCTGCAATATGAGCTGGAACTCGGTGACGGTGGGGACGCGCTTCAGGCGGCTCCCTTGCGCGAGCCTCCCTCGCGCCCGAGGGATTCGAGCACGCGCCGCGCGATGTCGGCGGCCGCCTCGGGGCGCGCGAGCCTCGCGGCACTCGCGCGTGCGCGCTCCAGTGCCGCCGGGTCGGCAAGCCAGCGCGCCACCGTGGCGGCCACGGTGTCGAGTGAATCGGCGTGCACCGCCGCCCCACCGGACTCGAGGTAGCGCGCGTTACCCACCTCCTGCCCCGGTGTGGGCCGGAATACGACCAGCGGCGTGTGCTTGATGAGGGCCTCGGCGCAGGTGAGCCCGCCCGCCTTGCTCACCACCAGGTCGGCGGCCTCGAGCAGCAGGTCCACGTGCGTGGTGAAGCTCATCGCGCGCAACCGCCCGCCGAAAGCCGTGGCGAGCGCTCCGATCTGCGCCAGCAGCCGTTCGTTCGTGCCGCACAGCACCAAGATCTGAGGTTCGGCCGGCAGCGCGGCGAGCCGCTCCGCGAGTTCCGCCATGGGGCCGACACCGCCGCCGCCGCCCATGACCAGCACGAGCGGGCGGTCGGCTGCGAAGCCGAAGCGCGCGCGCACCGCCTCGCGGCCCTGCATGAGCGAGAAGCGCGGGTCCACCGGGATGCCCGTGACCTCGATGCGCTCGCGCGGCACGCCGTGACCGGCCAGCTGGTCGGCCACCTCGTCGCTGGCCACGAAGTAGCGGTCCACATGCGGGTACGCCCACAGCGGGTGCGCAGTGTAGTCGGTGATCACCACGTGCAGCGGCACATCGAGCCGGCCGCGGCCACGGATCGGGTAGAGCGCTTCGACGGGCAGGAAGTGCGTGCAGACGATGGCGTCGGGCCGCTCGCGCTCGACGACGCGCACGAGCCGGCGCAACGCCAGCCGGTCGAGCGCCTCGCGTGCCGGACCGGCGCTGCGATTGACGCGCTGCTGCCCCCACAGCGAGTAGAGCGCGCCCCACAGCCGGGGTGCCCGCTGCGCCATGGCGTTGTAGCCCTGCGCGTACGTGCGCTTGTAGAACACCGACGCGAACACGAGCGTGTCCACCTCGCGCACCTGCGCGCCCGGCGCGGCGGCCGCGAGCGCGTGCGCGATGGCGACGGCCGCACTGCGGTGCCCGCTGCCGGCGGTGGCATGCAGGATGGCGATGCGCGGGCCCGCGCCCGAGGACAGTGTCTCGACCGCGACCACACCGCCGCCGGCGGCGGGGAACAGCACCTCGTTCTCGCCGGCGCGGGTACGCAGCTGCCGCCGCCACCACGCGCGCTGCGCGCGCAGCCGCGCGCGCCACTTGGTCGAGAGCTGCGGCAGTCGCAGCCGGCCGAAGCGTGGGATCCTGACCATGCGCGTCAGCCGGTGACGGCGTTACGGTAGTGGGCGATCACCGCGCCCGTGGCCACGAGGTCCACCGCGACCACGTCCACCCGCGGGTGGCGCACGCCCTGCTGCTCCAGCGCCGAAGCCGCACGGCGCAGGCGATCGCGCTTGGCCGGCCCCAGTGTCTCGGCCGCGCCGCCGTAGTCGCCGCGAGAGCGCAGGCGCACCTCGACCAGCACCCGAGACGGCCCGTCGTCCACCACGAGGTCCACCTCCACGCCTCCCAGGCGCACGTTGCGCGCCACCAGGCGGCAGCCCATCAGCTCGAGATACGCGGCGGCGAGCGCTTCACCCGCGCGGCCGCGGTCCTGCGCGACACCCATGGGACCCGCTCCTCTCGGGGGCGGTTCCTCGGGGGGGACGGGAAATGTAGCACGGCCCGAAAGCGCGGGCGGGCCGGGCCCGCGGGGCGCTTCGCCGCTCAGGGACGCGACTCGCTCCGGCGCTTCAAGCCCTGGGCCTCGAGCGTCATGTAATCGCGCGTGAGCTTCCCGGCGAGCATGGCCACGAGCCACGCGAGCGGACCGCCGTAGTCGAGACGCAACTCCAGCTCGCAACCTCCCGGAGCGGGAGTCAGCGTGTGCACCGCCACCGCCGAGAGTGCGGGCGTACCCATCCGCCAGGTGAACGAGTGCGGCGGGCGCCAGTCCGTGATCGTGAACTCGGCCGGCTGGAGCTTCGGCTGTTCGACGCGATAACGCGCGCCCACCCCCAGCGGTGTGTCGCCGAGCGCTCGCACGCTGCGCATCGAAGCGGTCCATTCGGGCCAGCGTTCGAGGTCGGAGAGCACGGCCCAGGCGTGCTCGAGCGGGGCCTGGATGACGATGCGTTCCGTGAACGTGGCCATGTGCTTCAGACCAGCGGCAGTTCCAGCGCCGAGACCGGCGAGAAACTCCAGCGATGCAACGGGCAGGGCCCGTGCTCGCGGATCGCGTCCATATGCTCGGCGGTGCCGTAGCCCTTGTGCTTGGCGAAGCCGTAGGCCGGCCACACGCGGTCCAGGCGCTCCATGATGCGGTCGCGCACCACCTTCGCCAGCACGCTCGCCGCCGCGATGGACAGGCAGCGGCCGTCGCCGCCGATCACCGCCTGTTGCTCGGCGTGGATCGCGTCCACGGTCTCGTGCCCGTCCACCAGCACCAGTTCGGGCGAGAGTCCCAGCCGTGCCACGGCGCGCGCCATGGCCCCGTGCGTGGCACGGCGGATGTTCACGCGGTCGATCGTCCGCGGCCCCGTCACCGCCCAAGCGAAAGCCCGGGCCCCTTCCAGGACCCGGGCGTACATCACGTCGCGTCGCTCGGCCGTGAGCTGCTTGCTGTCGTCGAGGCCGCTCCAGTCACCGGAGAGATCCAGCACGACCGCTGCCGCCACCACCGGCCCGGCGAGTGGGCCGCGACCGGCTTCATCCACACCGGCCACCACCGCACGCTGACCCGAGAGGCGCGATTCCTCGCGCGCCAGCCGGTGCCAGCGTTCGGGCCTCACTCGGCCGAGGTGCTCACCGCCTTGTCCTTCAGGCGTGCGGCCTTGCCCTTCTTCTTGCGCAGGTAGAAGAGCTTGGCGCGCCGAACCTGCTTCTGCTCCGACGGGATCACGGTGATGCTGGCGAGCGTCGGCGAGTGGAGCGGGAACGTACGCTCAACCCCGATGCCCTCCGAGATCTTCCGGACGGTGAACGTCTTGCGCATGCCGGCGCCGCGCACGTTGGTGACGAGGCCGCGGAACTTCTGCTGGCGCTCCTTGTCACCCTCGATCACGCGCACCATGACCTCGACGGTATAGCCGGGGCGCAGGTCGGGGCGCTCGGTCTTGATCTGCGTGTTCTCGATCTTTTCAAGCAGGCCCATGACGGGCTCCTTTCAGCGTGGAATCGCCCGCGTGGGAGCGGGCCTCAACAGGCAGCCGCGGAGTATACGGGAGCCATGATGAGAGGCTCAAGACCTTAATATGTCAGGATTTGTGCGATTTTCGGGGCCTATTGCGGTCAGAACCGGCCCCGCCGCACCCACCTCGGCGGCGTGGCGCCGCCCTGGCGCAGCAGGAGCTGCAACTGGCCGGTGTGATGCATGACGTGCCTCAGGCTGTAGAGGTGCATCTCGAGCACGCTGAAATCACGGCCGGGGGACCAGCACGGACTCGCGGCAGTCTTGTCGTCGAGCCCGGTGAGCGCGGCGCGGAGGAGGTTGCGGTCGTGATCCAGGTAGGCGAGCAGCTCGGCCAGTGTGTACGCGCGATCGGGATACACACCCGCGGGGTCCAGCTCGCCAAGCGTGAACGGGGCCGGCGGCACATGCTCCACTCCCTCCGGCTGGAGGTCATGGTCGAGCCAGAACAGCGTGTGGAACGCGAGGTACCAGAAGCGCTGCGCCACGGGAGTATCGGGGTCGTCCCAGACGAGCGGCGGGCAAGCACGCATCGCGTTTCCGAGCATCTCGAGCGAGGCGACGAACTGCGACTCCAGCGGCTCGCTCCAGACCGGGCGCTGCTTCGCGACGCTCACGGCAACTCCCGCTCGAAGAGCAGCAGTTCCTCGCCGGTCTCCTCCCAGCGGATCAGCCGGCCGGGCCCATAACCCACGCGCTCCAGCACACGTTGCGAGGCGCTGTTGTCGGCATCCGTGACGGCGAGCACGCGCTTGAGTCCGAAGCGGTCACGTGCCAGTTCCAGCACGGCCTGGGCCGCCTCGAGCGCGTAGCCCTTGCCGCGGCCGGCAGGCAGGAAGGCGAATCCCATGTCCGGGTGTTCGAGTGTGGTGCGCTGGAGCAGGCCCGCGAAGCCCAGCGGCGTGCCGTCCGCGAGCGGCTCCACCGCCCACAGGCCGAATCCGTGCTTCTCATAGCTCGCGCGCACGCGATCCACGTAGCCGCGCGCGTCCTCGAGCGAATGCACGTTGCGGTCGCCGATGAAGCGAAGCCAGTCGGGGTCGTTCAAGAGTTCCATCACGAACGCCGCGTCGTCGTACGTGAGCTCACGCAGGCGCAGCCGTCGCGTGGTGGTGATCGCGGCCGGGGATTCAGGCGTCACGACGCGCCTCCCCCCGCCCGACCAGCAGGGCGACCGGGATGCTGAACGCCAACCCGCCCGCGAGCGAGAGCACCCAGAACCACACCGGCTCGAGCCGGCTCACGCGCCGGCGGGCGAAGAGCCAAGCCAGCAGCCCCGTCACCACCAGCGCCTCGATCATGAGCGCCCAAGCGATCGGATCCGACAGCGCACGATCGAGCAGGTCGCGTCGCAGGAACACCACATACAGGAACACCCCATTCAACCCCAACCCACCCGCCGTCGCGATCCCGATGAGCACGAACTGCTCCCGCGCACTCAACCCCGAATGAGCCTGCATTCCCCCTCCCTCCTCACGTTCGCGCGACCATATCAGGCGCTGCAAGTGTGCCAACGTGGCGAACCGCAGCAGGGGGATCCGAGGGAGACCGCAAGAGCGAGCACTAGCGAGCAGTTAGTGTCCGCGACAGAAGGCCCACTTAGGGCTACCGCAGCAGGGGGTTCCGAGGGGGGCCGCGAAAGTGAGCAGTCGCGAGCAGGCCGTAGGCCAGGGATGGCCGGAGGCCGTCCGCGAGCGTCAGCAATGGGCTGGCCATGAAGGCCAGCCCGAGCGTTGCTCACTTTCGCGGCCCCCCTCGGAACCCGCTTGTCGCAGCGCGAGCAGCCAGACTTTGTCGCCACGATGCAGCATCCACTACCCTCGCCACCATGTTCGCCCGAAGCCGCCAGCTGTTCGCAACCGGCATGTTCGCCGTCGACGCCGTGCTCATCGCGTCCGCATGGCTCGGAGCCTACTGGCTCCGGTTCCATGCCCTCGGCCTGCCCACACCCCTCGGCGTCCCGCCGCTGTCGCTCTACCTGTGGAGCGGCGCCGTGCTCACCCCCACCGCGCTTCTGGTACTGCGCACGTTCCGGCTCTATCGCTCGGCGCGCACGTCCCGACTCGGCGTGGAGCTGCTCGCCATCGTCCAGGCCATGGTCGTCGTCGCCGCCATGGCCGGCGTCGGTTCGTTCTATGCCAAGGGTGAGCTGTCGCGTTCGGCGATCGCGATGTTCCTCGTGCTGGCCACGGTCCTGCTGGGCGGCGTGCGCATCGTCGCGCGGCTGCTCCTGCGCGAAGCGAGACGGCGCGGGAAGAACCTGCGCCACGTGGTGATCGTGGGGACCGGGGAACCCGCGCGGATGCTGCTCAAGAAGATCCGGCGTCATCCTGACTACGGGCTGAACGTGCTCAGCCTGGTCGCCGCCGACGCGGCCGACGTGGACCGCACGGTCTACGACGTGCCCGTCGCCGGCACGATCGCCGAGCTGCCGCGGCTGCTCGCGAACAAGCAGCCCGAGATCATCTACATCGCGCTCGAGCGCCGCGAGTGGGAGGCGGAACAGCAGGCGCTCACGCTGCTCGCCGACTCCACGGTGGCGGTGCGGCTGGTGCCCGACCTCACGCAGGCGTTCCGGCTGAACCCCAGTGTCGAGGATTTCGACGGCATGCCCGTCGTGCTGGTGACCGAGAGCCCGGAGCAGGGCTGGAACGCGGTGATGAAGCGCGGCTTCGACCTGGCGTGCTCCGGGCTCGGCCTGTTGCTGCTCTCACCGCTGCTGCTGCTGCTCGCGATCCTCGTACGTCTCGACTCGCCCGGGCCGGTCTTCTACGCGCAAGAGCGCGTCGGCCTCAACGGCCGGCGCTTCCGGATGTACAAGTTCCGCAGCATGCGCGTGGATGCCGAAGCGGGCGGGCCGGGCTGGACGGTGAAGGACGACCCGCGCCGCACGCGGCTCGGCACGACGCTGCGCCGGCTGTCGCTCGACGAGCTGCCGCAGCTGTGGAACGTGTTCATCGGCGACATGAGCCTGGTGGGACCGCGTCCCGAACAGCCGCAGTTCGTCGAGGAGTTCCGCGGCTCGATCCCCCGCTACATGCTGCGCCACCACGTGAAGGCCGGTGTCACAGGCTGGGCCCAGGTGAACGGCCTGCGCGGCGACACGCCGCTCGAGGATCGCATCCGCTACGACCTCTATTACTTACAGAACTGGTCGCTGTGGTTCGACGTGCGCATCCTGTTCCTGACCGTCGCGCGCGTGTTCAAGGACGCCAGCGCCTACTGAGGTCGCGGCCGGTGCCTACCGCCGGGCGAAACGCCGCTCGATCTCGGCGGTGAGCGATTCCAGCAGCGGTTCGCGGCAGTACTCGCGCTCCACCAACTCCCGGCCTCGCTGCGCACGCGCTCGTGCACGAGCCGGGTCGGCGAGCACCCGCTCGATCGCCGCGGCGAGCGCGCCGGCATCGCCGGGCACCACCACCTCGGCCACGTCGCGACCGCGCAGCAGGTCACTCGCCCAGCCGCGACCCGCGTGCACCACGGGCCGGCCGGTCGCGAAGTACTCGAACGTCTTGGCCGGGAACACGATGTCATTGAGCACGGGCGTGTCCTTCGTGTGGTTCACGAGCACGTGGCTCGCCGCGTAGTGGTCCAGCAGCCTGGAGCGATCGGTGACGTAGCCCGCGAGTGTCACGTTGGCGAGCCCGGCTTTGCGGATGGCGGACTCGATCGAGACCCGCTCGGGCCCGTCCCCCACCAGGATGAAGTCCACCTGCGGCAGCTTCGCGGCGACCTCGACCAGGATGCCGATGCCGTGGTTGTAGCCCATGAGGCCGACGTACGTGACCCGAGGGCGGCCTCCGCTCGGTGGGCCCCCGGCCGCGAGTGGCGCGCATTGCTCGAGCCACGCCCGTGAGACGCCGTTCGGCACCGTCACCATGCGGTCGGCGCTCACCCCCTGCCGCTGGAGCACGCTGGCGAGGCCGGCGGTGGCGGCGATCACCAGGTCGCTGCGCTGGAGGAGCCACAGCATGAGCCCCTCCAGTTGCTGGAGCAGTGCGCGCTGGAGCCCGCTCGTGCGAACACTCTCCTGCGCATACCGCCAGGTGAGGTCGCGCACGTCCCAGACGAAGCGCGCGCCACGGCTTCGTGCCGCCATCCATGCGACCGGAGCGAGGAACATGCTGGGCGTGCTCACCAGGACGATGTCCGCACGCGATCCCGCCGAGCGCACGAGTGTGATGCTCATGCCGATCTCGCGCAGCGCGCGCTGGACGAGCGACGCCTCGTGCGGGCGGAATGCCGGCCGGCGAGTGACGGCGAAGCCGCGAGCGCCGTCGGCCGTGCGCCAGTCGCTCGCCGCATAGAGCGCGGCGTCGGGGTAGCCCGGTTCCAGCGTGGCCACGCGCAGCCGGAAGCGCTTGGCGAGGGACTCCGCCATGGCCCCGGTACGGTTGGCCCCGGCCGCCGTCTCGGGCGGGAACAACTGCGTGACGAAGAGGAGGTCCACGTCGCTACCGCACCCGCGGCAGCCGCGGTGGCCCCACGATCCGGCCGTAGAGCGTGAGCAGCGCGCCCGCCTCGCGCTCCCAGTGGAGCGTGCGATCCACCGCCGCACGACCGGATTCGCCGCGGCGCCGCGCCTCGTCGGTGTTGGCGAGCAGGTGCGTCAGCGCCTGGGCGATCGCCAGCTCGTCGAGCGGGTCCACGAACAGCCCCGCGTCCTCGAGCACCGCCTCCCAGGCCGGGAACCGCGACGCCACCACGGGCAGTCCGGACGCCATGTACTCGAACAGCTTGATGGGCAGCGAATCCAGGTGGTTGGGCACGGGGTGGAGCACGAGCAGGCCGACGCGGGCCTGCGCCAGCCGGGCGGCGACCTCCTCACGCGAGATCCAGCCGAGGTGCCGTGTGCGTGCCCAGCCGGGTTCGCGCTCCAGTTCCTGGACGAGCGTCGGCGGGTCGAACATGCCCGCCAGCCACAGCTCCGCGCCCAGCGAGGGATCGAGCCGGCCGACGGCGCGCACCATCTGGCGCACGCCACGGATCGCGTTGAGCCCGCCCAGGTACACGATCACCGCGCGACGCGTGCGATACGGCACGCCGTTCACCGACGGGAACTCGGCGCGCAGGGGGTAGTTCCGGACGAGCACGGTGCGCGTATAGGGAAAGCGCACCGCGATGCCCGGGGTCACGGTGACGATGCCGTCGAAGCAGAAGCACACCGCGCGCTCGGCGACGTCCACCGCGAACGCCAGCAGCCCGCGCAGCGGTCCGGGAAGGTAGTGCTTGCTCGAGACGTCCTTCGGCAGGTTCTCATGAGCGTCGTAGATGACGCGTTTGCCCATCAGCTTCAGGAGCAGCCCGTAGGGCAACAGCTCCGGATCGTGCAGGTGATACACGTCGGCGCGCAGCGAGAGCGCCTTGCGGAACACGCGCCACGCCGTGCTCGTGGCGCGCTCGAACCGGCCCTTCGGCCGCGGCACCGCCACGATGCGCACATTGTCGCGAGTCTCGTCGGCGCCGTGCGGGGCGACGAGCAGCACCTCGTAGCCCGCCAACGCGAGTGAGCGGCATTCTTTGAGAAAGATGCGCGTGTCGAACGCCTCGTGCACCGAGGTGAGGTGCACGACGCGAGGCGGCTTCGGCGTCGTCACGAGAACTCCGCCCCCGTCCGCCTCGCCCACTCGACCAGGTTCATCCAGCGCCAGGCGCGGAAGTCCCGGCGGGCTCGCCGCTCGCGGATCGACTGCCATTCCGCGCGCAGTGCCGCAGGGCGCAGCGCCGGGATGCGGGCAAGGCTCTCGTCGGTGAGCAGTTCGTCGATGCGCGATCCCAGCCGGGGCATCCACTCGTGCTCGGGTGTCGCGAAGCCGATCTTGTCGCGCCGGTCGAGGATCGCGTCGGGCACGAGGCCGCGCATGGCGCGGCGGAAGACGGCCTTGGAGGTCCCGTCGGGTGCGATGAGGAATTCCTCCGGCAGGCTCAGCAGGAACGTGGCCAGGGAGTGCGTCAGGAACGGCACGCGGCTCTCGATCGAGTGCGCCATCGAATTGCGGTCCTCGTAACGTAGCAGCATCGGCAGGCTGGAGTGCGTGGTGGCGCGATGGAGCTGCTCGCGCAGCACCTCGCGCGAGCTGCCGAACGTGTACTTGGCCGGCGCCAGGCGCACGCCGCGATCGGCGAACCAGTTGCCGTCGAGCCACGCCGGGACCAACTCCTGGCCGACCATGCGGCGGAACGGGGCCTGGACCGCCGGCGGCAGCAGGAACTCGCCGGCCCACAGCAGCAGCGCGCCACGGCCCGGGCCCGCCGAAGCGCGCCGTGCGTAGGCGAACGCTTCGGGAGCGCGGCCCTGGCGCACCAGTGAGGCCAGTCGTGCCGCGGCGAATGTGTGATAGCCGCCCAGGAGTTCGTCCGCACCCTGGCCGTCGAGCATCACCTTGATGCCGGTCTCACGCGCGAGCCGGAACACACGATGTTGCGCATAGATGCTGGTGCTGCCGAACGGCTCGTCCTGGCACGCGAGAAGCGCATCCAGGTCGCGCACGAGCTCGTCCACGTCGGCTCGCGTCTTGTGCACCCGGGCACCCGCGGCCCCGGCGGCCAGGTCCACCCAGCGCTCCTCGGAGAGCTGCGCGTCGCTGGCGATGTAGCTGAACGTGTGCAGTTCGAGCGCTGGCTCGAGCGAGCGCATCACCGCGACGATCGCGCTGGAGTCGATGCCACCCGAGAGCGCGGCTCCCACCGGCACATCGCTCCTCAGGTGCAATCGCACGCTCTCGATGAAGCGCGCGCGCAACTCGTCGGCCGCCTGCTCGAACGAGCCTCGCCACGTGCCGGCCGCCGCCAGCTCGACGTAGGGCTTCGGGGCCGAGACGTGCGCGTCGTCCACCCGCACCGTCATCACGTGGCCCGGAGGGCAGGAACGGATGGCGGCGAACATCGTGCCGTTGCCATGGTCCGTGAGGCCGAATCGCAGGTAGTCGTAGACCCGCTGCGCGTCCACGCGGCGGTCCACCTGCGGCAGCGTCAGCAGGGCCTTGGCCTCGGAGGCGAACGCGAAGCCGCCTGGCCACTGTGAATAGAGCAATGGCTTGATGCCGAAGGGATCGCGCGCCAGCGTGAGTGTGCGTTCGTGCGTGTCGAGGAGTGCGAACGCGAACATGCCCGTGAGCCGCGGCAGCACGGCCACACCCCAGCGCCGCCACGCCTCGAGCAGCACCTCGGTGTCGGATCGCGAGCGGAACGTGACGCCCTGCGACTCCAGTTCAGCGCGGAGCTCGAGGTAGTTGTAGATCTCGCCGTTCAGGATCAGGTGGTGCCGGCCCTCGGCACTGCTCATGGGCTGCCAGCCGGCTTCGGAGAGATCGAGGATCGCGAGCCGGCGGTGCCAGAGTACCGCCTGGGCGTCGGGTCCGATGCGCGCGGGGTCTCGGTGTGCGCAGAAGCCGCCGGGTGCGAGCACACCCAGGCCCACGTCATCCGGGCCACGGTGCGCGAGCAGCTCTCCCCAACCACGCAGCGCGGTCAGGCCGTCGCCCGGAGCACCCACGAACCCGGCGATGCCGCACATCAGCGCATCACTCCCGCGACTTCGGCGTAGAGCTCGCCGAAGCGCCGCGCCACCGCGGCGGCCGAGAAACGCGCCTCGAACCCGGCGCGGATCGCGGCGGCGTCGTACGTACGCGCGTGCGTCGCGAAGCGCTCGAGCGCGGCAGCCAGTGCGGCCACGTCGCCCACCGGCACCAGCTCGCCATTGACGTCGTCCACGATGTCCTCGGGACCGCCGCAGCGCGTGCCCAGCACCGGCTTGCCGCAGGCGATGGCCTCGGCGAAGACCACGCCGAAGCTCTCGTGACGGCTCGCGAGCACGAACGCGTCGCACGCGCGCATCTCGTCGCGCACCGCGTCACGCCCGAGCTTACCCAGCCACGTCACACGCGACGCCACGCCCAGCCGCTCGGCGAGCGCGCGGTACTCCGTCGCATGCGAGCCATCTCCCGCGATCCGGAAGCGCGCCGGGACACCCGGGGCCAGCCGCGCGATCGCGGCCAGCAGGTCGTCCACGCCCTTCTGCGGCGTGAGGTTCGCGACGGTGAGGAACGTGAAGTCAGCTTGGTGAGCCGCCGACCCCGGCGCGGGCGAGAACATCTCCCCATCGACACCGTTCGGCACCACGACGGCTTCGACTCCGGTCCGACCACGGATCTCGCGCGCGAGCGAGCGGCTCACCGCCGTCACGCGGGCCGCACGCTTCAATGGCTCACGCACCTCGGCGACGGGTTCGCCTCGCTCGAACAGGTGCGTGAACGGGAACGGGCTCATGTGCTCGGTGACCAGGAACGGGATGCCGGTCTCCTTCGAGAGCTGCATCGCCACGGCGCCAGCGGGGAAGCTGACATGCGCGTGCAGGACTTGGATGGCGCGTTCGGCGCGCGCCCGGGCCAGGTTGTCGCGATTGGCACTCAGCACGCCGGCCAGATTGCCCTTCGCGAGCCCATAGCGCCACGTCCATGCGGGGTGAAAGAACTCCACGAGGTTCTCCCCCACCTGCCGCCTCGGCGCACGCGCTCCGCCCGGGCCGGAGGGGCGAGCGAGCCATGCCCGCCACCGGCCGGAGGACAGTTCGAGGTCCCCCTGCCCCCACAGGCTCACACTCACGTGCAGTCCGGGCACGTGCCGCACCAGGGCGACCGCCGCTTCGGCCAGGAACACGCCGCCCATCAGGCCGTGCGCGGGCTCCGGGTACCAGGACGGGACCAGGAACACGTTCACGCGTGACTCCCGCGCGCCGGGCGCAGGTCACTCACGCGCGGCAGCAGCTCGCCGAACGTGGCGCGCTCGCGGCGCAGGAAGCTGCTCAGGAGCCAGGTGCTCGTCAGCAAGTACGACAAGTTCATCGTGAGCAGCGCGCCGGTCGCGCCGGCGCCGGGCACCATCACCACGAAGCCGGTGAGTGTGACGGCGAGCCCGGCGAGCGCGGCGAACAGGTTGCGCAGGTAGAGACCGTGCCCCGCGTGGTAAGCGCTCGCCACCAAGCTCACCCCCAGTGCGACCACACCCGGGAGCAGTCGCACGAGCTGGCCGTGCACATCGGCGAAGTCGCGTCCGAGCAGCGCCATGATCGCGTCCACGGGAATCAATACCGCCGCCACGGCGGCGGCCAGCATGGCGGCCAGCGCCAGCCGCGTGAGCCGGAGCACGAACGCGCGCGTGCCCGGGGCGTCGCTCTCGCGCGAGACGCGGTTCAAGGCCATTGCCGCGAGGCTGTTGGCGGGGATCCACAGCACTTCCGCAAGCGAGACCGCGGTGGAGAACACACCTACCGCGGCGAGGCCGGCGTGGCGTTCGAGCGCGAAGTAGAGCAGGCGGTAGTTCATGAACTGCACCACATTCGAGAGCTGGGCCAGCGAGCCGAAGCCCACGAGCTGGCGCAGCACGCCCGTGAGCGACGGCGGCGGGCCCACGCCCGGCTCGAGTCGCCGATCGTGCGTGAATAGAAACGGCAGTGACAGCGCGAACGCCAGCACCGCGGCCGCGCCCCACACCAGGTAGAACTCCTGCGGCGAGCGGAAGCCGCGCGTCATCGCCACACTGCCGGCGAGCGCGACGATCGCGAACGGGCGCAGGAACTCGAGCAGGGCCGCCTGCCACACTTCGCGGCCCGCGAGCAGCACACACGCGTGCACCACCATCAGCGAGTAGAGCACCGACACCAGCACCAGCAGCGGTGTCTCGCGTCCGAGCGACGTGCCCAGTGCTGCCGCACCCAGCGCGATGAGCACCGGCACGGCCACGGCGAACGCGTAGCTCACGAGCAGCAGCCGGTGCAGGTAGGCGCGGCTCTTGTCGCGCGCGGCCAGGAAGACGATGGACGAGCCGCCGGTGAAGCCCACCACGAGCACCACCAGGTTCACCGTGGCGTTGAACAGCGCGATCTCACCGCGGAACTCCACGCCGAACCAGCGCGCCGTGAGCACGAGCAGCAGGAACTGGAGTGCGGCCGCCCCGCCCTTGAGCGCGAGGACGATCGCGCCGTCAGAGGCTGGACGCATGCCGGGCGAACAGGGTGCCGTGAGCATCGAGCGGCCGGCCGTCCAGCGCCCGGACACGTGCGAACGGGTCCACGAGGAACAGCGCGTAGCCAAGCTCTCGCAGCCACCCGGCGAGTGTCTCGCCGGTGTAGCCCGCCGCACCGAACGTCTCCGCGTTCAGCTCCAACAGCAGCATGGGGCGGAACTTCTCGAGCACCGCGCGCGCGCCGGCGAGCACCGAGCGCTCCGAGCCCTCGACGTCCACCTTGAGCAGGTCCAGCCGCGACAACCCCTCGCGCCCTGCCCACGCGTCGAGCGTGACCAGCGGGAACCTGCCCACCGGCTCGTCGCGGTAGCCGCTGCGCTGGAACGACGACAGCCCCTCGTTCACCGAGCCCTGCGCCGTCGTGTCGTGCGACGTGAACATCTCGGCCTCGCCTTCGTGGTCGGACACGCCGGCGCGCACCAGCGTGACGTTGGCGAACCGGTTGAGTGCCACGTTGGCCGCGAGCCGGTCGTGCCACTGCGGCACGGGCTCGAACGAGATGACGCGGCCCTGTCGCGCGCGGCGTGCGGCCACCAGCGTGAGTTCGCCCTGGTTCGCCCCCACGTCCACGAACACGCCGTCTTGGGGCAGGAATCTCCTGATCACCGCCGCCTCGGCGTAGGCATGAATGCCGCGCCAGTAGATGAGGCTGCCCATGTAGGCGGCGCGGTCCACGCGCATGCGCAGGTCGCCCTCGAAGTCGGTGATCTCGGTCCAGCGGTCGGCTCGGCCTTCGTAGACGCGCACGTAGTGCCGACGGATCGGCTCGAGCAGCCGGTGCCAGCCGCGGAAGCGCGGCACGTGCCGGGTGATGCGCGCGAGCGCGGCATCGAGGCTCACGCGTGCTCCCCGGTCGTGTTGGTACCCCAGCGCCGCGAGGCCCACGCCAGCCCTACGAGCACGTAGAGGTGGTAGAGCAGCTCCTCGTCGCCGAAGTTCCATTCGAAGAAGCCCGCCACGAGAAATCCCGCAAGCGCGGCGGTGACGCCGAGACGCAGCCCCGCACCCTCACCTTCGGCGCGCAGCCGCGCGGACAACCCACGGCTCCACGAGAGCCCGGCTGACGCCGCGCGCACGAGCGACGTGTAGAGCCACGCGAACGCGGCCAGGCCCGCGAGGCCCATGGTGGCCGCGATCTGCACGTACGTGTTGTGCAGGTGGCCGATCTCCTCGGTGGCCAGCGGCGAGCGATACATCGGGTAGACCGCGTGCAGGTCCTGGAGCCCCACGCCCGTGAGCGGGTCGGCCTTGAACATGCGCCAGCCCGCACCCCACATGAGCAGCCGCTCGCCGTTGTAGCCGGCCGAGGGGTCCACCATGCTGTGCAGCCGGTCACGCCACTCCCCCTGCGCGCCGAACCACGCCGCGATCCCGCCGCCGGCGAGGAGCGCGAGCCCCCACGGCCACACCCCCGCCAGCACCACGAGTCCCGAGACGAACGCGCCCATCCACGCGCTGCGCGTGAACGTGGTGGCGAGCGAGGCGAACGTGAGCAATGCGACCGCGCCGGCACCCCAGCGCCAGCGCCCCGAGCGCGCGGTGAGCGCGACGGCCAGGGCCACGGGCAGCTCGAGCAGCAACTGGCCGCCGAACGTCATGTAGTGGTGCGACAGGCCGCGCGCGCGCCACGCGTAGCTCGCGCCCTCGGCGACCCAGGTGCCGAGGCCGGCTGCGGCCACCAGCCCTGCCGCCGCGAGGTAGACCGCGAGCGCGCGGCGGCCGTGCACGCGCGAGGTCGTGTGCAGCGCGGCAAGGCTCACAAGCGCCGGCATCAATCCCTTGGTCACGCGCGGGAAACTGCCCGCCGGATCGATCGCGAATGCGCTCACCAGCACCAGGGCGGCGAACCAGGCGATCGCCGCTCGGTCCACCGGCGTGCGCGGCCATACGGGCCGCGGGGCCCGCGCGAAGCGCAGCAGCGTGAGCACACCGCACAGCGCGGTGGCGATGCCCATGGGCGCGATCGGCCCGCTGATCGCGGCGACGAGCAGCAGGAACGCCACATAGGACGCGCCCGCGAGCGGGTCGCGAGGCGAAGCAGCACTCACCGGCGCGCCTCGAGTTCACGCCGCAGGCGTGTGAGCAGCTTGCGGTCGGCGTCCGAGAGTTCGGCGTGCTCCAAGAGGTCGGGCCGTCGCTCGAGCGTGCGGCGCAGGGATTCCTCGCGGCGGGCCTTCGCGATGTTGGCGTGGTGGCCGGAGAGCAGCACGTCGGGCACGGTCCAGCCCCGGAACTCGGCGGGCCGCGTGTAGTAGCCGCAGTCCAGCAGGCCCGAGTGGAACGAATCGCTCTCGACCGAATCGAAGCAGCCGACCACATCGGGCTGCAGCCGGGCCACGGCGTCCACCACGCACAGTGCGGCGGGCTCGCCACCCGAGAGCACGAAGTCGCCGATCGAGAACTCCTCGTCCACGAGGTGCTCGGCCACGCGCTCGTCCACCCCCTTGTAGCGGCCGCACAGGATCACCAGGTGATCGAGCTTCGCCCAGTCCATCGCCGTCTGTTGCGTGAACCGGGGTCCCTGCGGCGACGTCAGCACGACGCGCGTGCCGGCGGGCCGCGCCGAGCGTTCCTCGAGCCCGAGTGAGGCGAGCGCTTCGAACACCGGCTCCACCTTCATCACCATCCCGGCACCGCCGCCGAACGGAGCGTCGTCCGTGGTGCGGTGCGGGTCGTGCGTGAAGTCGCGCAGGTTCAAGATGTGAAGTTCCAGCCGGTCCTTCTCGCGGGCCACGCGGATCATCCCGTCCGCGAGAGCGTCCGGGAAGAACTCGGGGAAGATGGTGACCAGCGTGACCTTCATGGCGTCCTCGCGAACCGTTCCGGGCGGCACTGCCCGGGCGGCCGGGCAGTATCTCACGTCAGAACTCGTCGAACCCCGCGGGCAGGTCGAGTGTGATCACGCCGCTGGCGCGATCGAGCCGTGTGAGGAACGGCGGCCGGCAGGGCAACAGCCGGGCCTTCTCGCCCTCCATCTGCAACAGCGGCTGGCCGGCGTTGAAGATCACGTCGGCCACACGGCCGAGCGGCTGCCCCGAGGGGTCCACCACCTGCATGCCGACCAACTCGAACGCGTACGACACGCCCGGGCCCGGGTCCGGCAATCGCGCGGCCTCGGCCCACACCGTGCCGTTCGTGAGCGCGGCCGCGGCCTCGCGTGAACCCACGCCCGAGAACTTGACCAACAGCCGTTGTGCGGCGGGGCGGATGTCCTTCAGGAACAGCGAACGCTTCTCGCCCCGCACGCCGCGCCACTCGAGCGCACCCATGGTGCGAACGTGCTCGGGGTCGATGGGGCAGCCGTCCAGGTAGAGCTCGCCCTCGATGCCGTGCGGGCGGCCCAGTCGGCCGATCGCGATCCGTTCCGGAGCCGTCAGTCCGCGATCTCCAGGCCCATGCGGCGGTCCACCCGAGCGGCGGCCGCGCCGAGCGCAAGTCGCAGCGAGCGAGCGGTGCGTCCCTGCTTGCCGATGACATGGCCCATGTCGTCCTGGTGCACGCGCAGCTCCAGCTCGCCCTCGTTCCCGGCCGTGAGGATCTCGACCGCGACGTCGTCGGGATGATCCACCAGGCCCTTCGCCATGTGCACGACGAGGTCGCGCATCTGGAAGTCGTGCGCGTCCGGTTCGCTCGGCTCGTGCGGCTGCGAGGACTTGGGAGCCCCGATCACCTCGACGCCGGTGGGTGCGGGGGGACGCTCGGCACGGACGATAACCGCCGCCCGCTCCAGAGCAGCAGGATCGTCAACAGGACCCACAGGAGGACCGTCGGTTCCGGTCGATTTAGGCGCAGCATACTTAACCCTGCGGCGCAGAGGACGGCCCCACTGGCCCAGATCAGGAGAACGGTTCGGCTCGGACATCGGATCACGCTCGCAAGTCGGTGGTTGGTGTGGTCCTTGCCGCCCTGGTGCACCGGGCGGCCCGCCCGCATGCGGGTGA